>PVBE011696359.1_pt1 | contig 49386 bp, 39 predicted proteins | sample 1631181 | NCBI WGS metagenome assembly PVBE01 (sample SAMN08397723, study PRJNA350692) | Marine metagenome, whole genome shotgun sequencing project. | isolation source: water | place: Pacific Ocean | collected 2012-04
CGTCGCCTTCGCTACGGCAGTGACCGTACTCGTCTCTAAGTCGCTCGTAGATGCGCTTGGCGGTGTGGCGTTGCTTCTTCGGAGAGGTCTGATCTTGCTCCAAGATCTAATCAATTACGCCCTTGAACGGATCGAGCTTCGGTCTACGCGGCGGTCGTTGTCGTCGATACCCCGGAGGCACGGAGTACTCCAGCATCTTGCGAACGGTGTCCCGGTGCAGTCCGAACATCCGCGCGGCCTCTCGTACGCTCATCCCATCGACGGAGCAAGCCTTGCGAACACGGAGGTATATACCCACCTTGTACATCCAATCCACCTTCATTCAGGTTGTGTCGTTCCTGATTGTAGGCGACGGGCGGTACGGTTTTCAAGCGCCGCATCTCAGCTCTTGAGCCGCCCTGGTGGTACATTATCTCTCCGCCCTTCACACTTCGTGCACGTCGGGCAAGAACTTGGGCAACCGCCCTCTAAGTCGTCGGGATCGAGTCCCCAGAGTGCTTTGCCGGAGCCCTGCTCCCAAGTTCGGTGGGTGTTGGTCGGGCCCCACCAGTAGCAGAACGGTTTGTCGTCGGGTCTGGCATCCAGGAACGAGTCGAAATTCTGCCCGGTCTCGTCCAGGAGCATCTGCTTCGCTCCGTCGATGCCCAAGTCAGAGGCCTTGTCCGTGACGACGTGAGAGAAGCTGTTGAACTGGTTCCCCGCCGTCTCGTATCGGGTTCGCTCAGCGCCATAAGGGGCGTTCACGGTGCGTCCAGGCGACCAGACTTTGTAGGTGTACCCGATGTGGTAGCCCGCCTCCTCGAGGATCAGAGGGTAAGTGGGGATGGACTCGTCCCACACCGCGCCCTGCAAGATCGCGCCGAGGCCGGTCTGCCAGAAATACTGGCCCGACAGGATGGAACTCCGGCAGGGCGTGCAGGTCGGAGCGGGTACGAAGGCGTTCTTAAAGAGCGCCCCTTCCCCTGCCATCCGGTCGAAGTTGGGTGTGTCGATCAGGCGGTTGATCAAATTCTCGCCTTCGAAGGGGCGGTAGGCGCTGGCGTAACGTCCCCAGTCGTCGGCGAAGGTAAAGACTATGTTTGGCGGCATCGAGCTCCCCTGACGTTGATTGAATTCGCGGGCAGTGTAGCACGGTCGCGGCGGGGTACGGCGGTGACTCGGATCGCACGGGGTCGCCGACCAACTCCGCCGATCGATCGGCAGGCATACGACGAGATCGTGATGGCGATAAAGCAAATATGTGGCGCCGAATAAATTGTGTCATTCAGATCCTTCCGAGCGCGGAACGATCTGAATCTGGTCGCTGAACACGCCATTTTGCCTGAGCAATACCAAACACTTCTTTTTCTCTGGACCAACCGGCATGGCAAGAAATGTTGAGAACATCGTATTGGGTCCGTGACCGTAACGGCTCAAGCGACTCTTGCGTGTGGGCGGCCCTTTGTCCTTCCGGGCGCGGAAAGATCAGGGCGAACGGATGGGTGCGTGACTCACTCTGGACGGATGCCCTACGTCGCGAGGGGCGTTGGCCACAACACATTTAGTTGATGACCATCAGGCCGACCCTGTGCAGCCATCAACATGCCACTGTCGTCAGAAAGGCGCGGCACGGTCAGTCGGTCGCTCCTGGAATCGCCCGTCCTGCGAGAGAGTCGCACCGCTTGAAATCACCAACCCCACACTGTACCCTGACGGCGCGGTCCAACGAGGCCGCGTATACGCGATGGAGGTACGATGATGGCGTCTGAGAAAGTTGATGTAAGGTCTGAGCTTCCGGTTTGCCCGGCGGATCGACCCGAGGGTTGGGTTGGAGTGCGGATCGACGGATTGGTCGAGACGCCGTTGACGATCGGCCTCGATGAGCTGGCCGCGATGCCGCAGACCGAGAGCGTGCAAGACGTCCAGTGCTTCGACGGCTGGATCGCTCCCGAGCAACGATGGGCGGGCGTACCGCTTTCGGATGTGCTTACGCGCGCCGGAGTTTCCGCCGAAGCCGGATTCGTGAGCGCGTCATGCCTCGCTCTTAAGCGCACCTCGACTCTGGAAGAAGCAATGGCGCCGGGCACGATTCTCGCGCTTCAGCTCAACGGCCAACCATTGCCCGAGGAGCACGGCGGCCCGGTCCGGCTGGTCGTGGCGGGCAAGATGGGCCCCGACTTCGTCAAGATGCCGGAGCTGATCGAAGTCACGAAGGATTCGCCGGAAGCGTGATCCGGTCCGCGTAGACCGCTGACAACCACGGAACTAATTCAGCAGGCCCGGGCTTCGGCTCGGGCTTGTTGTGTTTGCCGGGTCGAAGCGCCCGCATCCGTTTGACCTGCCCGCGAGGCCGACGTACACTCCGCTGACACCAATCGTCATCGATTACGGAGGCTGCTATGACCGCTCGATTCAATACCGAACACGACACCCTCGATGTCGCGCCAGCGGATGTGCTAGGCGTCGAGGCCTCCGATCAGACGTGGGAGTTTCGGACGCACGCTCCAGGTCCCGCTGGGACGGTGCCGTTCACGGCGGAGTTTCTGGTTGACGACCCCAGCGGCAACCATTTCGGTATGAGCCAGAACGCCGGGATGGGTTGGGTCCCGGCGGAGTTGACGCGGAAGCAGATGCTCATCCTGTCGACGGTCGGCGGCATGCGCGACGCGGACGGCAGACCGGTCGCGCTTGGACTGCACACCGGGCACTTCGAGCTCGCCGGGATGGTCGAGGCCGCGGCCAACGAGCTCGCCGAGCTCAAGGCGATCCCGTTCGCGCTGTACTGCTCAGACCCGTGCGACGGCCGCTCCATGGGCACGCCGGGCATGCTCGACTCGCTGCCGTACAGGAACGACGCCGCGCAGGTGTTCCGGCGTCAGGCGCGGTCGCTGCCGACGGCCAGGGGCGTCATGGGCATCGCGTCGTGCGACAAAGGTTTGCCTGCAATGATGATGGCGCTCGCTGGTCTGCGCTCGCAGCCCGTGGTCGTCGTGCCTGGCGGGTCGACGCTCGCTCCCGAGCACGGCGAGGACACGGGGATGATCCAGTCGATCGGCGCACGCTTCGCCCAAGGTGAGGTGACGCTCGATTACGCTCAAGAGGTCGGGTGCAGCGTCTGCGCGTCTCCGGGCGGCGGGTGCCAGTTCCTCGGAACCGCGGGCACGTCGCAAGTGGTCGCCGAGGCGCTGGGTCTGGCGATCACGCACTCCGCCCTTTCGCCGTCGGGCACTCCGGCGTGGATCGACATCGCTCGGAGGTCCGCGCGCGCACTGGTCATGGCCGAGAAGAACGCCCTCACCTCGCACGAAGTCCTGACCGACGCGGCGTTCCGGAACGCGATGATCGTCCACGCGGCGTGTGGCGGTTCGACGAACCTGCTCCTGCACATGCCAGCCATCGCCCATGCGGCCGGGCGCCGGCGCATGTCCGTCGACGATTGGCACGAGGTTAACCGTGAGACGCCGCGCATAGTCGACGTGCTGCCCAACGGACCGGTCGGACACCCGACCGCTGAGCTGTACGCCGCCGGTGGCGTCCCCGAGGTGATGCTGCATCTGCGCTGGATGGGGCTGCTGGACACGTCCGTCGCGACAGTCACGGGACAGACGCTCGGCGAGAACCTCGACTGGTGGGAGTCGTCCGAGCGCCGCCGCGACGTTCGGCGCTACCTGACCGAAGTCAACGGCGTCGACCCCGACAACGTTGTAATGAGTCCCGACCGCGCGAAGGCGAAGGGCCTGACCAGCACCGTGACGTTCCCCGCCGGCAACCTTGCGCCCGAGGGGTCGGTCATCAAGAGCACCGCCATCGACCCGACGGTCGTTGACGACGACGGCGTGTATCGCAAGCGTGGCCGCGCGAGGGTGTTCCGTTCGGAGCGAGACGCCGTGCGGGCGATCAAGAGCCAGGACGACGCGGTCAAGATTCAGGCGGGCGACATCCTCGTGATGACCTGCGGCGGACCCATGGGCACCGGCATGGAGGAGGTCTACCAGATCACCGCGGCGCTGAAGCACCTCTCCTACGGCAAGCAAGTCGCGCTGATCACCGACGCGCGCTTCTCCGGCGTGTCGACGGGCGCCTGCATCGGCCACGTCGGCCCCGAGGCGCTGGCCGGCGGCCCGATAGGTAAAGTCCGCGAGGGCGACGAGGTCGAAATCGCTGTCGATCAGATCAACCTCGAAGGCACGATCAATTTGGTCGGCGCCAATGGCGAAAACCATGGTCCATCATGGGGCGACGCCGAGCTCGCCAACCGTCCGACTCCCGACGACCTCGCGCCGCACGCCGAGCTCCCGGACGACTCGCGTCTTTGGGCTGCGCTGCAAAACGCATCCGGCGGCACCTGGGGCGGTTGCGTCTTCGACGTCGACTCGATCATCGAGACGCTCGATGCAGGCAAGCGTGTCCTTGCCACTAAACGGAGGAGTTAGTCGCCCGCGGCTTCGTGCTTGCACGCCGCCTCGTCAGGCTGAAAGACGCAGTACGGCTCGTGTTCGAGGTAGTCGCCGGTTGCGCCGTATGCATGCGCTCGGCAACCGCCGCAGATTGAAAACAACTGACCCGTCGACCCGAGCAGTCCGATTATTGGCTTTGAATTGAGGTCGGACGCATCGAGTTTTGTACGCGCCGCCGTCCCCTTCGTTCGTGGTGAGTCCCGGCGCGCCGAGCTCCTCGACACTGCTCTTACAAACCGTTCGTGGTGAGTCCCGACGCATCGGGATCCCGGCGTTGTCGGGACCTGTCGAACCACATGCGCCCCAAAACTCGTCGCGTTGTGCGACTTGAAGTGCAGCGATAGCAAAACGAGGCGATCGTGCGAAATGCAACGCCTCGCCACCGGGGACACGGGGTTATGCGGATGGTGAACCATATCGATGGCGTGGAATACCCCGCAACCATGGCCACTGCCATCGTCTCTGATCGCCGCACGTCACCGTTCACCTCCACCGCCGCCTCCCACGCCACGCAACCGCCCACACGGCCAGCACTGCCCAAACTCGCCGTCACGAAATGTCTACCAGCATGTCCCGATCACAGCCCCGAATTGGGTCAATCATTGACGCCCTCGTGCATACGCATCGCTCGTGTGGGCCGTGATTGACCGCCCTGAGACTCATTGTTAAACTCGACCCAGCAAGCATCGGCGGGAAGTTGAAATGCCAAACTCAATCTCTGAACCCGAGCGCGAACAACGCCTTTTCGACGTGCTCGAAGGCGTATCGCGAACGTTCTATTTGTCGCTCCGCGTCCTGCCGAAAAACATTCGCATTCCAGTCGGTCTGGCTTACGCCCTCGCCCGAACCGTCGACACCGTCGCCGACACCAAAACTCTCGCTCCTGAAGATCGGCTCGAGCACGTGCTGACCCTTCGCCGCCTCATCGACGTAGACGGCGACGTCGCGCCCGCACCATCAGTGACGGAAGTACTTTCCGCTCGCGATCTCGGGGATGCGGAACGCCGGATGTTTGAGTACCTGCCCGAGGCGCTGGAATTAGTTGATGCACTGAGCTCGAAAGAAGCCGAGTGGGTGCGGGCGATCGTGACGGTTCTCAGTCGAGGCATGGAATTCGATCTGGAGTACTTCCCGGCGGAAACGTCGGGCCAAATCAGGGCTTTGGGGGATTGGGAAGCGCTCGACCAGTACACGTATCTGGCCGCTGGGTGCGTCGGCGAGTTTTGGACGGCAATCACGATGCTAAATGAGCCTAAACTCGATCACTGGGACGGCGAACGGATGTCGGAGATCGGAGTGCGTTTCGGAAAGGCACTCCAGTTCACCAACGTCCTGCGCGACATACCGTCGGACCTGCGCATCGGCAGGTGCTACTTGTCAGCCGACGCGATGGCCCGCGCAGGCGTAAACCCACCCGACTTGTTCAATCCGCAATCTGCCGACGCGATTCGTCCAGTCCTTGTCGACGGAATCCGAATCGCACTCGAACACTATGCCACCGCCGTCGACTACGTGCTCGCGATTCCGCGGAGCTGCGTCAGGTTGCGATTGGCGGCCGCGTGGCCGGTACTGATCGGACTCAAAACTTTGCAGGCCGTAGCGTCGAACCCCGAGTGGTTGAACCCATCGAAACCCGCCCGCGTGTCCCGTGGCTCGATCAACCGGATGGTCGGCCTGTCGTTCGTCGGCGTTCGATCAGACCAGTTCATGCGAACGTGGTTCCGCCGACTGCGGCGCAGGGTTGAGCGGGCTCTGTAGCGTCCGTGTGTGCTTCGCGTTTTTGGCCGAAGCAGTGTGAGTTTGACCCGTCCAGCTACACCCAATAGAATTGGCGCGGCATCGAGTAGCGCCAATCGACGCGTTGAATTACAGGAGACCAGTCATGAAAATTACCGAAGTCAAAGCCTACGTCACGATGCCTCCGGGCGTCCAGAACAACTACGTGTTCGTGAAGGTGGCGACTGACGAAGGCCTGGTCGGCTGGGGCGAGTCCAGCATCGGAGCGACGTCAGTTGCCGGCGTCGTCGAGGAATTCGGCGAGTCGATCATCGGCAAGGACCCGGGCCGGATCGAAGAGCACTGGCAACACATGTACCATCTCTACCACAATATCCGAGGCGGTCCCATCCAGATGGCCGCCATCAGCGGCATCGAGATCGCGCTGTGGGACATCAAAGGCCAGGCATTGGGCGTGCCGGTGTACGAGCTTCTTGGCGGCGCGATGCGGGACAAGATCTGGACCTACGGGCGATTCGATGGCCCGAGTCCGGAAGGCGCGGTCGAGACGGCGATGTCGTTCGTAGACCGAGGCTACACCGCTCTCAAAGGCGACCCGTTCGCGCATCAAGGTCTGTACACGACAGCCGAGTCCGAACGGCAAGCTCTCGCCAAAGTCGCCGCCGTGCGCGATGCAGTTGGCGACGACGTCGAGCTGCTCATCGAAGTGCACGGGCGGCTGACGCCTGCCGAGGCCATCAGAATCGGCCAAGCGCTGGAGCTGTATAGGCCGTTCTTCTACGAAGAACCGGTGCCGCCCCAGAACATCGACGCGATGCAGAAGGTGGCGCAAGCCATCAACATCCCACTGGCGACCGGCGAACGCATCTACACAAAATGGGGATTCAAGGACCTCCTCGAAAAGCAGGTTGTGTCGGTGGTTCAACCGGACGTCTGTCACGCGGGCGGAATAAGCGAGCTCAAAAAGATCGCGGCGATGGCCGAGGTCTACTACGTCGGCTTCGCTCCCCATAATCCGTACGGCCCCGTCAACACGATGGCCGCGATCCAGGTCGATGCGTGCACGCCTAACTTTCTGATCCAGGAAGGCGGATACTTCCCATGGTACGACTCAGTGCTCAAGGAGCCGTTCCCTGGTCAGTCAGACGGCTTCTTCGACCTGCCCACGAAACCGGGAATCGGACTGGCGATCGACGAAAACGCGCTTAAAGAGCATCCGGCAGGCGCGGTCACGTTGCCGGGCGGATACCGGGGCGGGTACCAGATCGAATCGCGCCAGCAAAATCATTGGGTGTAGCCAATGATTCATTATCCAGTCATCAGCCTTAACCGAGAAGTTGACCCCAAGAAGGAGCATCGATGAAGATCGCAAGTTTCGAAACAAAAGTCGTAGCCATCCCACGCGGCGAAGGTCCGCTTGGCGGCGGCCCCGGCATAACCACGGCGTCGTTCGTGACGCTGAAATTACGGACCGATGACGGCGTCGAAGGGATCGGGTACGCTGGATTCGCGAGCGGCATCATCACGAAAGCCCTGAAGGCGGCGGTCGACGGTCTGGTCGACCAGACCATCGGTGCGGACCCGATGATGATCGAAGCGATCGATGCGCGGTTGTTCGTGGCCGGAGGCGGCGGCGCGCCGGCTGGGTTGGTCACCAGAGCGATCTCAGCCATCGACGTGGCACTGTGGGATGTCAAAGGCAAGGCGTTGGGACAACCGGTGTACCGGCTGCTGGGCGGGTTCAGAGACCGCGTGCCGACGTATGCCAGCGGCTTCCTCTGGCGTCCATACACGCTCGACCAGTTGGCCGAGACCGGCGCCGATCTGGTTAAGCAGGGCTTCAAAGCGATGAAGTTTCGCATGGGCGCAGAGGAATCGGCGGCCAAGGAAATCGCGCGAATGCGAGTGCTTCGCGAGGCGGTTGGCGACGACATCGATCTGATGGTCGACATCAACCAGGGGTGGGACGTAAACCAGGCCATCACAATCGGCAGAGAGATGGCGAACTACAACCTGTTCTGGCTGGAAGACCCAGTGCAACACCAGGACTACTCCGGCATGGCTCGCATCGCCGATGCGCTGGACACGCCGATCGCGTCCGGCGAGTACCACTACGGCATCGTCCCGTTCCGGCACATGCTGGAGCATCGATCGATCGACATCGCAATGTGCGACCTCCTGCGCGCTGGCGGCCTGACCGGCTGGATGAAAGTCGCCCACATGGCAGAAGCGTACAACCTGCCGATTGTCAGCCATCTTGCGACCGAGGTCATGGCCCACGCCGTAGCCGCCGCGCCGAACGGCTTAACCATCGAGCACATGCCCTGGACGTTCCAGATGTTCACCGAGGAGCCGAAGGTCGAGAACGGCGAGATGGTCATGTCAGACAAGCCCGGCCTAGGCGTCGAATTCGACGAGGAGGCGCTGGCGCGGTTCGCGGTGGATTAAGGGCGCCAGCCCTACGTAAGGTCCGACGCCCAGTAGTATTGGCCGTGCGTGTGGATCAACGAGTGAGGGTCGTCTTCGAGGAGCGCGCCTAGCGTCGTTTCAGTGACCGCGCGGGCTTCGTTGCCTTCTCGGTCGAGCGCGAGCTCGATGGCTTGCTGTTCGGTTGGGAACGCGACCCATCGTTCGCGGTCGTCCCTGAACGCCCACAGCGTCATGCCTTGGTCTATCTCGGCGACTGGGATCCCGTCCGTAAACGGAGCAATGCGCTCGGGGGAGGCGCCATGCTCGCGAAGGAACTCGATCGCGGCGCCTCGCGTCTCGCTCTCTTCTTCGGCCCGCAAGCCGGTGATGTTGCGGCGCTGGGCCGGATCGTCGGCCAGGTCGTAGAGCTCGGAGCGGCGACCCTGGGGGCCGACGAGCATGGTTGTTTCATTGCTCGTGACAGTGATGGACTCGACGATGCGATCGGAGCCTACCCAGCCGTCGAACAGATGGCCGACTGCCGGTTGTCGAGTCGCGCCGCCGACCATTGGCGGAAACCGGCCCGAGAACGAGTACCGCCGCCGTGATGCAGCGCCGCTGTCGATCATCGGCCAGAGCGAGTGACCCTCGGTCTGCGTTGGAATCGGCGCCCCGATCGCCTCCAGCACGGTGGGCATGATGTCCTGAGGCTGAACCAAACCGCCGACCGATGAGCCTTCGCCGACGCCCTCCAGATGGTAGACCATCAAAGGGATGCGGGTCGTGGTTTCGTACAAATTGCCTGGTTGACCGCCCGGTTTGCCTTCGAGGTTGTGCTCGCCGAAAAGATGGCCGTGGTCGGTCGTCCAGATAACCAACGTCTCTTCGAACAAGCCGAGCTTGTCCACGGTGTCGAATGGGCGGCCGACCCATCGGTCGACCATCGTCACTTGGCCCGCCTAGAGCGCTCGGACGTTGGCGAGCTCATCGAGGCTCATGAAGTCCCGTCGGCCGTATTGCGGTAGATTATCCGCTCGCCCTCGTAATCGGGGTCGGAATAAAGTTGATGATCGTACCAGGGCGGATCGAACGGCTCGTGCGGGTCCCACATGTCGACGCACAGGAAGAACGGGTCGAGGTTGTAGTTGGTTTCCAGCCAGTCCACCGCGTCTTGGGCGATGTGAGCGACTATGTACTGCCGCGCGTGGCGCAGCGATCCTTGATTTCGCAGGTACAGCTTCAACCCTTCCACACTGCGGAGCTTGTGTCGTTGGGCGGGCAGGGGAGTCGGGATGTTCGGATTGGTGATGAACGGGTCCGCGTGCTGCCCCCGGACCCACCACCACGCGTCGAATCCTCGCGTATAGTCGTAATTGTGATACCCGAGTTAAGGGGGATCGTAGATCAGCATCGACGTGTACCCGCGACCGGCAATCATCTGCGCCAGCGTCTCGTCCTCGGGCGCAAGGGGCTCCCATCCGCGAGTCGGGAAACCGTATCGTCCCACGTGCACGTCCCATCGGTCGGAGATGGTTGGATACGACGCGAGGTAAGCCTGATCGAAGATCGCTGATCGCTGGGCGAACGCATCCAAGTTCGGAGTCCGGATCCATGAGTTGCCGTAGGCGCCTAGATGGTCCCTGCGGAAGGTGTCGTTGATGATGAGGATTACGTTCATGATGAGTTCCTATTCAGTTACTCCGGGCCGGCCCGGTTGCGGGGTCCACTCTTCGCCGGCGCCGTCCTCAGGATCGAATCCGATTATCTGTCTGCCGGTTTCGATGTCCTAGATGCGAAGATCGTTCTTCGACATCCCGTGCACGATTGCGAATCTGACCGACCGCGGGGCGTCGATTGCGCGCTCGACAATCTGGGCGGCGTCACGATGGCTCAGCCAAAGCGACAGCGCCGCCGGATCGGATGGGTCGTCAGGCGTCACGACTCATCCGATCCGAACGCAGATCACCGAAAGTCCGTACTCGTCATGGAAGTAGCTGCCCAGCGATTCGCCGAACGCTTTGCTGACGCCGTAGTAGCTGTCGGGCCGTATGTCTTTGTGGTCGAGCAGGGGGAACGGCCTTCGACTTCGTCCAGTCTGCCGTCGTAGATTGCCTTGTACGGATCCTGCCGTAGCGGGTAGAAACCGACCACGTGATTTGTGCTGGCGAAGATGACGCGCTCGACGCCCGCCAGCTTGGCGGCTTCGTACACGTTGCGTATTCCGACGATGTTGTTCTGCAGGATCGACTCCCACGGCGCTTGGACTCTGGGGTCGCCGCCGAGGTGCATCACGGTGTGTTGGCCCTCGAACGCGGGCATCAATGCGTCGAGATCGGAGATGTCCGCCACGTGCGAGTTTAGCCAGTCGTTATCGACTCTGTCGATGCCCGTCAAATCGTATTTGAAGCCAAGTTTGTCGCGGATGATGGCGCCGATCTGGCCAGCGGCGCCCGTAACAAGGACTTTTTGATCGCCATGCAACGCCTCCCCAACCCCCCGGTGAGACGCGATTAGCCGGGCCCCACGATCACACCATCGGCCACCCGGGTTGTTGCCAATTCTCATCTCGCGGTCGCGATCCAACACGGTTTGAGAGGTCGAACTTAGACCAACCCGTCATGTATCATCGAATCGAAAACGAACGAACGGCCAAAGCCATCACACTTGTCGCGATGCAACAACAAGTATTGTCACGACGAGCGGAATCAAGATCATCCACAGGATGTGTCTGGGTGACATTTGCTTGAACAAACGGCGCTCCGAACGGGATTCGAGATCGGCTTTCGCGACAGTATATCATTGGGTCTACATGCACACTGACAACCCGGCTACATTCAAGCTCGTGGCGCTCGACATCGACGGCACGATCAGAAGCGACGAGCATCCGATTTCAGCACGAACACGGAACGTCATTGACCTAGTTCGCGACGCCGGGGCGGCGGTGACCCTCGCGACAGGACGGACGTTCAAGTCCGCGGTCCGCCAAGCTGCCGATCTCGAGATCACCACGCCTATCGCCTCGTTTCAGGGCGCGCAGGTTTCCGATCCTGTCTCCGACGACGTGTTGTGGCACATGCCGTTGACATCGGCAATGTCTCGCGTCGCGATAGACGCGATGGCGGGATGGGATGTCGAAGTGATGGGCTACCGAGGCGACGCCGTGTTCGTCTCCGAGGCGACCGAGTGGTCGTCCAGATACGGCATACGAAACGACGTCGAGCTCAACGAAGTCGGTGACCTCGCGTCATTCTCCGAGACCGAGCTGACCCGGCTCGTTGCTAAGGGCGACGACGACGTCATCGAGCGTCTGGAGACGACGCTCCGATCACAATTCAATTCGGAGCTGTACGTGACGCGCTCGTTGTCGTACTTCTGTGAGGTGCTGCACCCGGATGGCGGCAAGGACAAGGCGCTCGAATGGCTGTGCGGGCATCTCGGCGTCGATCGTACCGAGACTCTGGTGTTCGGCAACGGATACAACGACATCCCGATGCTGCTGTGGGGTGGACACAGCGTCGCGGTCGGAGGAGCGGTCCCACAAGCTCTCGACGCCGCCGACGCGATCGCTCCACCCATCGAGGAAGAGGGTGTGGCGAAGGTGCTCGAAGATCTCCTGGACCGAGGCATGATCGGGTGAGCTCGAACGCCGATAGGCCAACCATAGTTGTCTTTGGCAGCATCAACATGGACCTCGTGTGCTCGGCCTCGCGGATGCCCGCTCCCGGCGAAACGATACTTGGCACGGAGTTTCGTACGACGCCGGGCGGCAAGGGAGCGAACCAGGCGGTCGCCGCCGCGCGACTTGGCGCCACGGTCCGCATGGTGGGGCGAGTCGGCGCCGACTCATTCGGGCCGACACTGATCGCCGGACTGCAATCGAACGGAGTAGACGTCGCGGGAATACAAACGGATTCCGACAATTCCTCGGGTATCGCGACAATTCTGCTGGATGCGGCAAAACAGAACTACATCGTGGCCGTCTATGGCGCGAATATGGCGTGCGACGACATGCAACTCGATGCTCTCGACGTCGCTCTGGTCGGGGCGGACGCACTGTTGCTACAACTCGAAACACCACTGCCAGTGACGCTGGCAGCCGCGAACCGTGCTCGGCCGATGGGCGCGCTCGTCATCTGGGATCCGGCACCGGCGCGAGACCTCCCATCCGAGGTCTTCAAGGCGTCCGATGTCATGACGCCGAACCAGATCGAAGCTGAGTTGTTGACAAGTGTTCGAGTCACCGATGCCGCGTCGGCTGAGGCCGCGGCTGACGAGTTGTTGAAGCGCGGTGTGGGAACCGCTGTCGTGAAACTGGGAGAGGCCGGAGCTTACTACGCGTCCGAATCCGCTCGTGGTTTGGTTCAGCCGTTCGAGGTCGAGGCCGTAGACACGATCGCGGCCGGCGACGCGTTCGGCGGGGCGCTGGGCGTCGCTCTCGCACGCGGGCAGTCGGTCGAGGACGCGATCAGGTACGGCTGCGCAGCGGGAGCGCTCGCGGTCACGAAGTCCGGCGCGCAGGAAGCGATGCCGATACACGACGAGGTTGCGGAACTGCTAACGGTTGGGGCGTAGCAACGGCTTGGACCGGCGCGTGCTGGGCCCATCAACATCAACGCCCGATCGTTGATGGGGAGCGTTTTCTTCTGACAGGTCACCACACGCCAGAGTGCCGTCGGGTTATTAATGGTGATATACAAATGAAGTGGCGCTTAACATAATGTGTCATTCCGAGGCCGCAGCAGAAAAATCTGGTCGCCAGACACACATGATTGCCTGCGAGGCCCGAGACCCTTCGTCCTTTCGCAGAAGGATCAGGCTGGCAATCGCTTTGAACACGTATTCGGTTGAGAACCATTAATACCGGCTTGTTGTTCAAATGCGATGTCGGTAATCAATTCCATTCGTTCGGAACTGCAGATCGATATTCACACGAGTCTTTCGACAAGCGAACGACTTCGTGAAATGACGCATCGTAAGGGAGGCTTTCAAACCCTCCCGTTGATTCACGGGGATAATCAGCGCAAATGGACGAACGAGCACGTTGTATCCGCGTGGCAAAGGGATTTGTCAGCGATAACAGGCGGGAGCGTTTGAAACCCTCCTCTACGGAATTCCGGACAGCAACCCGCGTTTCTGGTACGGCACGATGCGGTTCGTTGCTGTCGGCGGTGGTTGTTGTTAGGCGGTCGCGTCCTGCGGCAATTGCGCGATCTGACCGACGTTGCTCACGCCGTTCCAACTCATCATCAGCGCGAGTTGTCGATTGATGCTCCGGACGACACCAGGCCCGTGATACACCAATGCCGTCAGGATCTGAACCGTGTCGGCGCCGGCGCGCAGTGCATCCCAGGCGTTTTTGCCGGACGAAACGCCGCCGCACGCGTTGATCGCGATCGAGTCGCCGACGACGTCGCGCGTCTCTCGAACCATTCGAAGCATATCGTGGTAGACCAATCGGCCGCTTAATCCACCCACGCCGACCGCGAGCTCGGGCTCGTTGACGGGATGCGTGTTCGCGACGGTCAGGCCGTCGACGCCGTGCTCGACGCAGACCGTGGCCAGCGCTTGCATCTGCTTCCGGTTCGCATCGCTGTCCGGACCGTCGCCCGCCGCCGGGAACGGCGGCATCTTGACGAACAAAGGTCGATTGCGGTCCTCGCTCACCGCTGCCAGCAGTTCAGACAGCGCGGACGGGTCGTGGAACGCGCGCAGCCCAGCTGTGTTTGGGGAGCTGATGTTCACTTCGATGCTCGAAGCCAACGGCTCCAGCTCGCGATGGCAAGCGACGATCTCGCCAACCGTCTCGCCGGAGACGCTGACGATGGTTCGCGCTCGAGCGGGGCCACTGTCACTCGACAGGCGAAGCGCAGCTTGCCCTACGCCCTTGCCTGGAAAACCGAGTGAGTTCACCAGCGACTCTTGCCGCACGTACCTCGCTATCCTCGGGCTCGGGTTGCCGGTTCTGGGTGAGAGTGTCACGGTGCCGCCGACCACGTACCCGAAACCGAGCGCGGCGAGTGAGCCCAAGTGCTCGCAGTCCTTGTCGTACCCAGCGGCCAAGCCGATGGGACTCCGCAGAGCCATCCCCGCGAGGGACGTGTGCAGCGACGGGTGGTCGTACTCGAGGTATGGTTCCAAGAGCTTCCACACCGGTGTCATCGAGAGGGCCCGATCGGCAAGCTGCTGCGCAGCTCCAGGCGCCAGCTTGAACAACAGCGGTCGAATCAGATCGCGATACTTGCTTGGGTTAAGTAGCAGGGCCATATTGTTCCACCGAAATTGAGTAGATTACGTTTCGACTCGGACGGACTCATCGTTTACGACGACTCTGGCGACGTGGGTTTGCAGAAAATCGCGCCGGGAGTCGAAGTCCAATTCGTCCCAGCTTTGCAGCGTCTCACTTGCGTCGACGGGGTTCTGGGCCCGTTCGGCCGAAGCTCTCGCGCCGTCGAGCTCGCCGAGATACTGTGCGAGGATCGCCGTCTCGACCGCGCCGCGAGCCGTGCGACGCATCGCCTGCACGAACCGTCGTTCGGCGTTGCGCACGCGTTCTTCCCACGTCGATTGCAGGTCCGGTTTTTGGTCGTCGGTTGATTCGGTTTCGACGCCAGCGGTTTTGGCTTGGAGCACCAGGCCGACTTGCGAAACAACCGCGCCTTCGAGCATCGGGGCTCGCCACGTGTGGTAACCGCATACGCTCTGATTGTTTCGGGCTTGGCATTGGTAATAGCGGTAGACGCCCCTTTGGCGCTTGCCGTCTTTATTGCGCCACGACTGGCGCCGGGTAACGCCCATCATCTTGTTGCCGCAGTATCCGCACTGGGCGAGTCCGGAGAGCAAGAACGGTTCCGCGTTCGAGATGCGACCGACCGGCTTGCGTGACCTGGTCGTGTCTTGGGCTTGCCGATATTGCTCGGGCGGGATGATCGGTTCGTGAGCCTTGGGCAACCGCAACCCGAAGCGCGAGTAGGTGCCCATGTACACAGGGTTGCGCAGCATGTCTCGTATGCTGACGACGTTCCAGTTGCCGCCGCGACGTGTCTTGATGCCCCGGTCGTTCAGTTGTTGGACGATCAGCCGCAGTCCAAGGCCGTCTTTGATGTAGAGCCGGAAGATCAACTCGACCACCGGCGCTTCGTCTTTGACGATTTCGAGGCTGCCGCCTTCGCCGTTCCGATAGCCGAACGGCGGCCTACCGAGGCCCTTGCCCTTCAAGGCTCGGGCCTGCATCGATTCCTTGATCTTCGCGCTTCGAGTCTTCGAGATTCCCGTCACGCCCAGAATATGGAACGCGCTTTGCAGCGGGTCGGGATAATCTTCGTCGTCGCAAGTGACCTTTGCGCCGACGCCCTCAAGTTCCAGGAACGACCGGGCGACCGACTCGAGATCGGTTCCGATGTGGCCGGCGTCCGGGATCACGATGAGGAAATTGGTTCCCGATTCTCCGATAAATTGGACCATCTCCTGATATTGGGGAAACGAGCCCGATCCGGATGCGTCCAGATCGCCGAACGTTTTCACTGGTTGATGGAAGAAGAGATCGCAGTATTCGCCGAACGCCTTCTCAAAGTCCATCAAGGTCGGCTCAGAACCTGGCAGCGACGTGGGTGCGTCTTTGCGACAGTATCCGATTGCTTGCATAGGCGGTTAGGCTAACACCAAGATTCGGCTGCAGTTTCCGCATTGCACGATCTTTTCGGGATCGCGGACCGCCTGCAACTCTGTCCTGGCGAGCGCAATTCTGCAACCTTGACACGTGTCCCTCTCAACGAGGGCGACGGCCTGGCCGCCTCGTTGTTTCGCGATCATGCTATAGGTGGCGAGGGCGACCGGCGGATAATCGTCAACCACGTCTTCTCGTCTCTCGTAGAGGCCGGGAAGCTCGTCAGTCAATGTCTTGTGAGACGACTGAAGTTCGGTGAGCTCCGCCTGTCGCCTGGAGTTGATTGAATCAAAAGAGGTCTGGGCTTTGTCCTTATTATCCTGAGTCTCATCGGTGTCGACCATCAAGGTCAGCAGCTCATCTTCCTGATCTGAATGCTGCTGCTGAAGCGCGGTCTTTTCGTCTTCGATCGCCGCCAGCTCGCGAGCGCTGGTTATCATTCCGCTGTAGACGCGGTTGTCGATGGCTGCCAGTTTTTGCTCGGTCTGCTGCACCGCCGCTTCCGCGGTTCTTCGCGCCGGGCCAAGTTCACCGAGCCGCGCTTCGAGGCCGTCGAGCCGTTTCTTGGCCGCGACGCGAGCCGAATCGTCGGCGAGCTTGCTGTTCGTCTCGGCCAAATCCTGTTCGTGGCTCTGGATGTCCCAGTCGAGCAGTTGAAGATCGTAAAGTTGTCGGACGGAGAACATAGTCCGAGGCTCCGCAAGAAATGTGGGCAATGCGTTCCCATTGTAAACGAAACGGGGGCGTTCCGCGTTGGGAGAAACCGGCGTCAGATTGGCAAGAATCGGCGTCGACGATGGTGCCGCGCTCCGCGAGAATTGCCGACCCGAAAGTCGATTCAGCCAACGCTGCGTGTCCTTGAGGCGGCCGGGCGGTAGGAAGGATAGGGCCGCGTTGCTTCTACGGTTCGCTGGTGGTCGAAGATGAGGACGGTACCTGAGCAACTGTCCCGAGAGACCGCAGATTCTTGTAGATGAGAGCCGGGCCGAGTGCGAACGCCGCGACGGCGAATCCTCCGATCGCGAGAGCGTAGGGCGCGCCGATGAAGTGCGCGACGGCGCCGGCTTGCATCCCACCGAGCGGCATGAAGCTCCAGGTCATGCCGAATATGCCCATCACGCGGCCGCGCATGTTGTCCGGAACCATAATCTGGAGCGAGCTCATGACCGAGATCATGTACGCTGAGTTGAACACGCCCATCGTGAACATCAGGATCAGCGCCAGGCTGTATGAACCGACGAACTCAGTCGTCAGCGCGAACGCTGCAAGCGCGAGCCCGAACACCGTGGCGCCGCCGATGACAAGCATTCCCCTCCGGCCGAAGTTGTTGACCGAACCGAGGCCCAACGTCACGATGATCGCGCCGGCGCCGCCGGCGCTCATCAAGATGCCCTGGCCGTCGGCGTCGACTCCCAAAACATCGACCGCGATGACGGGCATCAGCATTACGTAGGCCAGCCCGAAGAAGCTGTTGAAGAACGTCATGCCGATTAAGAACGAAAAGATCGAGTTACGCGCAAGGAACCTCAACCCATCGATCAAATCGCCCACGGCGCTCCGACCGGTGCTGGCTGGGATGGGCGGCGGCTTCAGCGTGTACACGGCCACCGCCATCGTCAAAAACCCGAATCCTGCGACGTAGAAAGCCGCCGCCGTGCTGGCCATGGCGATGATGAATCCCGCGATTGCCGGCGCGACGATTCGCGTTCCTTGCCAGATCGCCGAATCCAGAGCGACGGCGCTCATGATCGCTTTGCGATCGACCAAATGCGGATACAAAGCTTCGTGGGCCGGGCCGTCGAACGCTTCTACGATTCCTGCGAGAAATGCAATTGCCATGACGTGCCACGGCCGGACGACGTCGGTCACCGTCAACGTGGCCAGCGCGAAAACGAGCGTCGCGGCTAAGGCTTGCGTCGTCATGATCAAGCGACGCTTGTCCAGTTTGTCGGCCAGAACGCCGCCGAACAGGTTCAACCCAATCGCGGGCGCGGCATTGGCAAGGCCGACGTATCCGAGAAACAGCGGCGAACCCGTCAGCTCGTGCACAAGCCAAAGTTCGGCGAACCGCAGAATCTGAAACCCGTTAACGGCCGCCAACGTGCCGAACCAGTATCGTCGAAACGCGGGGTATCGCAACGAGGGCGGCGCCGCGAAAAGCGTGCGATTCTTGCACCGATTCATATCAGTCATTGCCCGTTTAACCAGGATGCCAACATCGTCACAGACCGGAATCGTACAATCGGGTCGAAAGTCCGTCAAATAGGCGAATGCCTCTGGGGCGAACTCGTCGGATTACTGCCTGCTACGGTGGTGGCCTCTGGTGAATTGATGTAGTATTAAACTGTTCTAAAACAACAAATCGCTGCGTGAAACGGCATCGATATGGACGGACTCGGCAACACCAACGCAAGGCTCAAGACCAAGATTGTTTGTACGCTTGGCCCTTCAACCGCTTCGGACGAAACGATCCGCGGTCTGATCCTCAACGGCATGAGTGTCGCCAGATTGAATCTCAGCCACGGGACTGAGGCGACTCACCGGGACGCGATCGACCAAGTGCGCGCTGCCGCGGATGAGCTCGGCACGCCCGTGGGCATCATGGTCGACGTGCCCGGTCCGAAGTACCGCACCGGCTACCAAGATCCCGGCGTCCTGGATTTGGTCGACGGCGCGACCATCACCCTCACGAGCAGGGAAGTCCAGGGCTCGTCCGAGACCCTGAGTGTCTCACCATCCGGGATTCATCTAGACGCGGTGGCTGGGAGCACGATCTACATCGACGACGGCAACGTGGTCCTCGCCGTGTTGGAAGTGAATGCCGGGGACGTTGTCTGTCGAATTACGTCAGGCGGGCGTGTGACCGAGCGCCGAGGAGTGACCGTCCCGGGAAAGGCTCCGGCGCTGCCATTCCTCGATGTTCGCGCCAAATCGGGATTGAGATTCGCCGCGGCCATCGAAGCCGACTTCATCGCGCTGTCGAACGTCACGCGAGAGGCGGACATCGGCTTCGCACGCGAACTCCTGCGCGACAGCGGGCCCGAGCCGTACATCGTTTCGAAGATCGAAACGGCCGAGGCGCTGGACAACTTCGGCGACATCTTGAACGCGTCGGACGCGATCATGGTGGCGCGAGGCGACATGGGAGTCGAAGTGCCCTTGGCGCGTGTGCCCGTGATCCAGAAGCAACTGATCTCGGAGAGCAACCGCGCGGGCAAACCGGTCATCACCGCCACGCAAATGCTCGAGTCGATGATCAAGTCTCCGAATCCGACTCGCGCTGAAGTCACGGACGTGGCTAATGCGATATACGACGGCACTGACGCCATCATGCTGTCCGGCGAAACTGCTGCCGGGGGATACCCGGTGCGAGCCGTCGAGACGATGAGAGACGTGGCTCTGCAAGCCGAAGCCCATCTCCCGTACGAGAGCATGATCCGCGATAAATACTCCGACATTGAGAATCAAACCGATGACGCGATCAGCTACGATGCTTGCCAGACCGCGTTTCAGCTCGACGCGAGCTTGATCGTCGCGTTTACCGAGTCAGGATCCACGGCGGGGCGTGTGTCCCAGTTTCGACCCAAAGCGCACATCCTGGCGCTCACTTCGTCGGAACGAGGCCGCAGACGTCTGACGCTGCGTTGGGGCGTGACCCCGGTCGTCGTCGCTGGGCTGGAGACGGTAGAGGACTTTTTTGCCGTCGGTGAGCAGCACGCGTTGGAATCTGGCTGGATCGAAGGATGCGGCAAAGTCGTGTTGGTAGCTGGCGTTCCGATCGGTGTGCCGGGCGGAACCAATTTGCTATATGTAATGGACGTCCCGTCGGGACGCGTATCCGAACCCGCTTAGTCGAAGCCGTTTGGCGGGGTCTCCGGTGAAAATGATGCGGCTGAGATCTTTTGGGGAGCATTAGGTGCTTAGCGTTTACAACACCCTGACCAAAAACATGGACGAAGTGGCTCCAATCGAGCCGGACACGGTGAAGATGTACTCTTGCGGTCCCACGGTGTACCGCGACGCTCACATCGGCAACCTGCGCTCCTACTTGATGGCCGATTGGATTCGCCGCATTCTGGAATACCAAGGGATGCAGGTCCTGCATATCAAGAACATCACCGACGTTGGCCACATGCGCCAGGAGGTCCTCGAACAAGGCGAAGACAAGGTGATCGCGGCAGCGCTGGCCGAGGGCAAGACTCCCGCCGAAATCGCACAGTTCTACACGGACCGGTTCCTGGCAGACGAAACGAGCCTCAACATCCTCAGAGCCATGGAGTTCCCGAAGGCCACCGACCACGTGGCCGAGATGCTGGAGATCGTCGAAGACCTCGTCGCCAAAGGCGTCGCTTACGTCGTCGAGGGCAACGTCTACTTCGCCGTATCGGAATTCCCGGAATACGGAAAGCTCTCCGGCAACATCCACGAAGCCGAGTTGCTGGCGGCGGTGCGAGTCGATGCCGACCTGAACAAGCGCGACCCACGAGATTTCACGCTGTGGAAGAGCGCCGAAGAGGGCCGCGAGATCAAATGGCCGAGCCCTTGGGGCGAAGGCTTCCCGGGCTGGCACATCGAGTGCTCCGCGATGTCGATCAAGTATCTCGGGCGCAAGTTCGACATCCACACCGGCGGCGTGGACAACATCTTCCCGCATCACGAAGGCGAGATCGGACAAAGCGAAGCTTTCGTGGGCGAGTCCGTGGTGAACACATGGGTGCACGGACAGCACCTGCTCGCGGACGGCGTCAAAATGGCGAAGTCCACCGGAAACTCGTTTATCCTCTCCGACTTCGAATACCAGGGATTGGAGCCGCTGGCGTTCAGATACCTGTGCATGACAGCCCGGTATCGGACGCGACTCAATTTCACGTTCACGGCGCTCAAGGCCGCTCAACGGGGACTACACCGGCTTCGGAATCGGGTCGCGATCTGGTCCGAAGACCCGCGACAGACGGCTGACGACGGCGGCGCGGTCGAAGAGTGGACCGGGCGCTTCCTCGATCGAGTAAACGACAATCTCGACTTGCCGGGCGCGCTGGCGTTGACCTGGGAGATGGCTCGAGCTAATCTGTCCGGACAGACGAAACTGAAGATCATCCGACAAATCGATCACGTGCTCGGCCTCGACCTCGACGCTGACGGCGCCGTGCAAGAAGTGCCCGCCGACGTGAATTCGCGAATCGACGAGAGATCGGCTCTCAGAGACCGCGGCGAGTATGGCCAGGCCGACCGGATTCGTGGCCAGCTTGCAGACGAGGGCTACGCGCTTAGCGACGGACGCGAAAGAACACGGGTGCGAGCGAAAGCTCCGTGGGAGATGACCGAGCAGAAGCGCGACACGATATCTTCGTCCGCCGAGGTTCCGTCGTTGGTCAATTTGGACAACGCGTTCGACTATTCGATCGGCGTGATCGCGAACAACTACCTCGGAGACGTCCAGCGTTGCATCGAAAGTGCGCTGAAATGGGTCGGGGATCGCTCGGCGGAGGTGATCGTGGTCGACAACGGTTCGACGGACGGCACGCCCGACTGGCTAGACGAACTCGCTCAATCCGAAGACAGGGTCCGCGTGATCCATGCCGACCACACCCTCGGCGAAGGCGCGGCCAAGAACATCGCCCTGAAACAAAGCCTCGGGAAAACGATCATGCTTCTGGACACCAGCGTCGAACTCGGCGGCGATATTTTCGACCGCATCGAGGAGATGCTCGACCAGACCAGCGTTGGCCTGGCGGGCCCATTTGGCCTGCGGACGGACGACCTGCACCATTTCCATGAAGGCGAAGGCGAATCCGGCGAAATGGACGCGATGCAGGCCTATTGCTTCGCGTTCCGACGCGACCGGCTTCGGGATGTCGGACTCATGCGAGAGAGCTTCCGGTTCTACCGGAACCTAGACATTGACTACAGTTTCCACTTCAAGGAACAGGGATTCCGTGTCGTCGCCGACCAGACCCTCCCTGTGATCCTGCACGAGCACCGGGTGTGGAGCGAGCTCGCCGAGGGTGAGCGCGACGAACTCAGCCGCAAGAACTACGGGCGATTCTTGGACAAGTGGGGTCAGAGAACGGACCTTTTGGCCAGCAACAGACAAACACCATAGAACGTGACACGCTCCGTCGGTCAAGATAAGGCCCCAGTATTCTGGGGCCTTTATTTTTGAGTGGCAAATGTGGCAGGCTGTCACGGGCGTGCCGCCAGTTCAAAGCGCAACCGACACCTGCTGACCTCTTAACCTTCCGTAAAGCGCTCTCGAACCCCGATTCAGGAAACTGGAGTTTTCGATGACGATGGCCTTACTGTGGCTCCAACTGGGAGGGGTCACGATAATTATCTTGCTCGCTTCCCATTTTCTGGCGAAGTCGGCGGACATCATCGCTTTCAAGACCGGCCTCGGCCAGTCACTCATCGGGGTTGTGCTGCTTGCAACCGCAACGTCACTGCCCGAGCTCGGGACTGGCGTCAGTTCGATAACGCTGTTCGACGCTCCCGACCTCGCCGCCGGGGACGCATTCGGAAGCAACTTGTTCAATCTGTTGATTATCGGTCTGCTCGACCTATATTGGCGCAAGGGCCCGATTCTGACGGTTGTCGGCCCGACCGCCAGCCTTGTGGGTATCCTAGGCATCGGAGTCATCGGCCTCGCGGCCAGCGCCATCGTCATCCACGACCTCACGGCGACAACGTCGACTTGGCCGATTAGTCCCGTCTCGTTCTTGATCATTCTCATGTTCTTGACCGCGCTGTTTTTGATCTACCGGTCTGAGCAGCAACAGGGAGACGTCGAAGAAGAGGGCAACGAGCACGGGGACGCCACTGGTTTGGGCGCCGTGGCAATGTTCGTCGTCGCGGCTGCGGTCATCGTCACAGCAGCGATCTTCCTGGCGCAGACCGGAGATACGATTACGGAGGAGATGGGATGGGATGCCAGTTTTGTCGGCACGCAGTTCCTGGCATTCAGCACTTCTCTGCCTGAACTTGCAACGGCTTTTGCCGCAATCCGACTGAATGCACCGTCGCTTGCGATATCGAACGTGCTCGGAAGCAACCTGTTCAACATGGGTTTCGTTCTGTTCGCAGACGACGTCGCGTTCACTGACGGTCCATTGTGGGCCAGCGTCGCTCCGATACATTTGCTCACAGCGATCATCGCGATCATCATGACGGCGGTGGTGCTTGTATCTTTGTCTGATCGATCTCGATCGAGACCAAGCAGATTCTGGACAATTGAAAGCGTCGCGTTGATAGGGTTGTATGCAACCGCAAGCGTTCTGGTGTTCCGCCTGGGTTGATCGCTCGTGATTCGCGCTAACCGGCCGATGCCGAGGCGCTCGCTAGAGTTGCCTCGACGCTCCGCGGACCCACGTGAAACGGCCGAAAATCTGCGCGGTCCAATACTCGCGGCTAGCCGAGGGTCGGTCTTAATATGACGCTTCGAAACCCGATGACCCCCATGATCGTTCTGGCTCGATGGCGTCCGCGAGGTCAAGGAGTTCGATTGCCGTTCTGCCATGGATCGGCTTCCGCCGGTATCAGGAGGTAGCGGTGCAGTTCATCAATAATCTGAGATCGTCGCCCGACCAGCCTCGAATCGAGCCGGTGGTGCGGCCGTTCCTTCAGTTCACGGCGCAGGAGGCTTCGGCAGGCATCGTCCTGTTGGCTTGCACGGTGGCCGCGCTGGTGTGGGCCAATTCGCCCTGGTCCGACAGCTACCACGACCTTTGGGAGACCCACCTGAGGTTCGGAATCGGCGGTCACGCCCTAGATGAACCGCTGCACTTCTGGATCAACGACGCTTTAATGGCCGTGTTCTTTTTCGTTGTAGGTCTCGAGATCAAGCGAGAGGTGCTCGTAGGAGAACTAGCGAACCCGAAGCGAGCCGCGCTGCCGATCCTGGCGGCGATCGGCGGAATGGCGGTTCCGGCGGCGCTGTACATGGCGCTCAACGCCGGAAGCGAGGGCTCCGACGGATGGGGCATCCCGATGGCGACCGACATTGGGTTCTCCCTTGGCGTGCTGGCGCTGCTGGGCAGTCGAATACCGGTGACGCTCAAGGTCTTCTTGACCGCTTTCGCCATCGCTGACGACATCGGCGCGGTGGCCGTGATCGCGTTGTTTTACACCGACGAAATCGTCTGGACCAACCTGGCGGTGGCGGCGAGTTTCCTCGGCGTTCTCTCGGTGCTCAATTGGCTCGGTGTCCGACACGCGGTGGCCTTCGGCGTGTTCGGGCTCGGCGTATGGCTTGCGTTCATAACGTCGGGCATTCACGCCACGGTCGCGGGCATCCTGGTGGCGGTGACGATACCGAGCAGCGTTCGGATCGATCCTCGAGAATTTGTCGAGCACGGGCGCGCCTTGCTAGATCGGTTCGAAGGGAGCATCGCGCACAACTCCACCGATCACGCGACCGACGCCCAAAGCGGCGCCGTCGCTGAGCTCGAGCAGGCATGCATGGACGTCGAGTCGCCGCTTCAGCAACTGGAACACGACCTTCACCCGTTGGTTGCCTTCGTAATCATGCCGCTGTTCGCTCTCGCCAATGCCGGCGTCGCCTTGGATGGAGGCGCGTTTGATGCGCTCTCAAGCCGGGTGGCCTTGGGCGTCCTGGTTGGGCTCGTGATCGGCAAGCAAATCGGAATATTCACATTCGCGTGGCTGGCGATCCGTTTGAGGATCGCTACGAAACCCCTAGGCGTGAGCTGGAGACAGATCTACGGCGTCTCCTGGCTCGGGGGAATCGGTTTTACGATGTCGATTTTCATCACCGGGCTGGCTCTGGAAGGCAGTGAACTCGTCTCGGAATCCAAGCTGGCTATCTTAGTGGCGTCGGTCGTGTGCGGAGCCGTTGGCTGGTGGATACTCCGATCTTCGCCGAGGCGTTCTTAGCGCGATGACCGCTAGGTCGATCCCGCCGAGCGTCATCGAGGTTGACAGCCGCTCCCGACCGGCATAAATTGAGAGCCGGTTTCAGTCCAAACGGAGTTCGATGCCTGAATCGGCGCCACGAATTCGATGCACGGCATTAACCCTGCCGCAGACCAAAACCAGGAATCACACGAATTCAATATTGAGAGGAGTCCGGATGTTTTTCGAGCTACGCGAGTACCGTACCCACGCGGGTCAACGAGAGAATTGGGTCAAGTTCATGGAAGATGAGATCATTCCGTTCCAGGTTGGGAAGGGCATGGTCATCCTGGGGAGTTTCGTGGGCCAAGAAGAAGACGATCTGTACATCTGGGTCAGGCGCTTCGAGAGTGAAGAAGAGCGCGTGAAGCTGTACGAGGCAGTCTACGAGAGCGATGAGTGGAAGAACGACATCGGCCCGAGAATCCCCGCGATGATGGACCGCTCCAAGATCGTCGTCCGACGAATCGAGGCGTCGTCTCGCTCGGTGATTCAATAGATCTGCTGACACTAGCCTGAGTTGCCTGAACTGACGTGAACCGAATGGACCCGGACTTGCTGATCAGAGGGCGCCGGGTCCTCACGATGGACCCGAGCGCCCCGCTCGCGGAATCGGTGGCGGTTAAAGACGACCGAATCGTTTGGGTTGGCGCCGACGCTGAAGCGGCGGCGATCACGTCCAAGCGTACCCGCATGCTCGACTACGACGACTGTGTCGTGCTGCCGGGATTCCACGACGCACACTTCCATCTGCTCGCGTACGCGACCAGCTTGGGCGCCGTCGACTGCCGTCCGCGAGCGGTGTCGTCGATTCCGGAGCTTGGCGCGGCCATTTCGAAACGGGCCACTGTCACGCCCGCGGGCCATTGGGTCCGCGGGACGGGCTACGACGACGTTTACCTACATGAGCGCCGTCACCCCACTCGGTGGGATCTTGATGCGGCGGCGCCTGACCATCCCGTGCGGATCGATCACCGATCAGGGCATGCCTCCGTGCTCAACAGCCGCGCCATGGTGGCTGTTGGGCTCAGATTCGACACGCCTGAGCCCCCGAGCGCGACGATCGAACGGTCGCTCGAATCAGGTGAACCCAACGGCGTGCTTTTCGAGATGCACGATTTTCTGGACGACCGGCTCCCGCGACCCTCCAAGTCCGAATTGACCGACTCGGTGTGGCAGGCCAGCGGCATTCTGGCGTCCAAGGGAATCACGGCGATTCAAGACGCCACGGCGAGCAACTCCACCGACCGATGGGACGCTTTTCGGTCGTTCAAGGCTGCCGGAGCATTGCGACAGCGAGCGACCGTCATGCCAGGGGTGCACAGGCTCAGTTCGTTCACAGACCGTGGACTGCACTACGGCTCCGGCGACGATGCGCTCGCAATCGGAGCTGCCAAGACAATGCTCACGATGAGTTCGGGCCGCTTGTCTCCGGATGTCGAGACGCTGCGAGAACTCGTTGTCGATGCTCAGTCACAGGGGTTTCAGGTCGCGATCCATGCCGTGGAAGCCGAAGCCGTTGCCGCGGCGGCCGCCGCGATCTCCGCCGCCAACACGAGCAAAGGCTCGCCCGAACTCCGGCATCGTATCGAGCACTGCTCCGAATTGCCCCCAGATGTTCTGGCGGCAGTTGTCGCCTCGGGAGCAGTCTGCGTCGTGCAACCAGGATTCGTTTTCGAAAGCGGCGACCGATACCTCGCGCAGGCAGATCCGGAGATGCTTTCATCGCTGTACCGAGTCGCTTCTCTCGCTCGGGCTGGCGCGCACGTTGCGTTCGGCTCAGATTCGCCGGTTGCGGACCCTGATCCGCTGCTGGGCGTCTACGGCGCGGTCACCAGGCTCTCCTTGCAAGGCGCCGAGGTCGGCCTGCACGAGGCGGTGTCCGTGGCCGACGCCTTGCGATTCGCGATCACTGGTTCGGCGTATACGGCGCAAAGGGAAGCCGAGCTCGGTATGCTGGCGCCCGGCATGCTGGCGGACATGGTTGTGCTCGATCAGGATCCCCTCGAGGTCGCGTCCGAAGATATTCGGCGGATTCGCCCAGAAGCCACGATCATCGGCGGACAGGTTGTTTGGGAGTCATAAATCACGCCGCCGCAACCTTTCGCCGGACGGCGAGTTCGGTCGCCAAGCGATCGCGCTCTGTTCGGTTGACTGGCACTACTCCCGTTGCTACACTCGCTCCGCCGCGATTCCGGTCACCGAGGCAGTCGATCCACGCCTCTTGAACCCGGGTGCATCAGCGAGGCGGCATGCGATGCGAAGACCACTCAGCGAGAGTTCTGATTCGAACCGACCAACCGAGAGACCGAGACCCCATCGGAACGATTAGGTTCGACCTCTCGCAACTAAGATACCGATGGGTGATGTTGGCTGGCCTTTGGCTGGCGTATGCATCGTTCGGCTTGGTGAGCGGCGGCATACCCCCCCTCGTTGGAGTCATCAGCGGCGATCTCAATCTGAGCCGCTCGGCGATGGGCAGCGTGCTTGGGGCGTGGCCCCTCATCTACGTCGCGATGGCCATCCCGGCAGGGGCGCTGATCGACCGGTTCGGGCTTCGCAGATCGCTGGCGGTTGGCGTGCTGTTGATCGGTCTGTCTGGCTTGCTGAGGGCCGTGGCGGTCAACTACGGCACGATGTTTTTAGCCGTCGCCGTATTCGGGCTGGGCGGACCGTTTGTTTCAGTCGGAGCGCCCAAGTTCATCGCGGTCTGGTTCCCCAAGAGCGGTCGAGGATCGGCGATGGGCGCATACATGACGGCCTCGAACGTCGGACGAATCGTGGCGCTGGCGACCGCGAACACCGTCTTCATGCCGCTGTACGATTCGAACTGGCGGTTGACGTTGGTCACCTACGCGGGCTTCGCGTTCGTTTCGGCGGCCGTGTGGTGGGTTCTGGCCCGCGATCCCGAAGAGCATGGTTCTGCTGGTTCAACGCCGACCAATTCATTCGCGGCAAGTCTGCGCGTGTTCCCGTCGCTACTCCGCGGCAGAGTCGTCCGGATCGTGCTTGCTTTGAGCGTTGGTTCGTTCTTGTTCAACCACGGTTTCAGCAATTGGCTGCCTGAAATTCTGCGTGATCGAGGCATGACCCCCTCCGAGGCAGGATTGTGGGCGACCTTGCCGATCGTGATTGGCGTTGGGGCAACTCTGATCATCCCTCACGTGGCTACACCAAAACGCCGCATACCGATGCTTGTGGGCACGTTGCTTTTGGCAGGGGTGTCGGCGCTGTTGGTAGGCACCACGTCCGGTCTGCCGTTGACGTTGGGTTTGCTCCTTCAGGGCGCGGCGGGCAGGGGAGTGCAACCGATCATCATGCTGGTCTTGATGGACGCACCACAGATCGGCGCGGAGCACATGGGCGCCGCCGGCGGGCTCTACTTCACGGCAGGCGAGGTTGGCGGCGTTCTGGGACCGCTGCTGCTAGGAGTCGCGGCTGACATTACGGGCGGGTTCGTGGGCGGCTTGATCATGCTGACTGGTTTGACGTTCGTCCTCGCTCTGGTGGCGATCGCTCTGGGCGTCGCGGTGCGAAACGTCCCCCGGGACTCGTCGTGACGTTTCGGTGCGTCTCGAGCATCGTCTCGCGAGAATCGAGGAGCGGCTAAACGAGAGCCGCCATGTAAGATTCGTGAGCATGATGTCAACCTTGTGCTGACACCTCATCTCGGTCTTCGAGAGCGGGCTGATTTCCTGTAAGGTAAGTGTTGAAGTGCCTGTCGATTCAATGACCATGCAGCGGCGAATGGGTTTCGAACGACCGTTTTGAACGTGTGGAACGAGGCGCCGCGCCAAATCCATGACGGGTTGATCGAACACAGAGTGAGGATTCAGCATGCTTGAGAAGATTTTGGTTCCCCTTGACGGTAGTGAGCTCGCGCAAGGCATCTTGCCGTACGTGGTTCGTCTGGCTCGAGGGCTGAACGCGAAGCTGACTCTGTTCACGGTGGTCGACCCGGACGTAGTCAGAGCGCCGTCCAAATTGGGCGCTCGCGGGTCGGTCTGGAGCGAGTTCGGACGCGTTCCGATCACAGTTCCCGAAGAGCGACGAGACAGCTGCGACACCGACCCCGGGAGAGCAACTCACGCATTCGAGCGCACAGGGCGCAGCGCGGAAGGGTTTCTCCGGGAAATCGCCGAACGTATCGGCGGCCCGGACCTGGAAGTGGACTTCGCCGTGGGCTTCGGCAGCCCTGCTGAGCAGGTCGCTACGGTTGCGGAACGCGACGGCTACGATCTCGTCGCCATGTCCACGCATGCCCGAGGCACCCTTGGGCGCGGAATTCTTGGTAGCGTGACTGACCGTGTCGTTCACTCGAACACCGTTCCGGTAATGACCGTGAGGCCGGAAGACGCCAGAGAGCACGGGCCCGAGCAAGACGCTTTCAACTCGATCATCGTTCCGTTGGACGGCTCGATCCTCGCCGAAAGCGCGCTTCCCCATGCCGAGGAGATCGCCACCAAGCTCGGACTCAGCATCACCCTCGTGCACGTCGTACGATTCGTCGTGCCGTCAGCGCCCATCGAGTTCTACGACGGCATAGCCGACGCCGAATGGGAAGAGCTCGAAAAAGAGGCGGCCCAATACCTGTCCGATGAAACAGCGAACCTCGCTGCGAAAGGCGTGGTGGTCAACTGGAAGCTGCTCAGGGGCGGCTCGGCTCGGGCCATCGTGGACCTCGTCCATGAGACGCCGAACAGCCTTGTCATCATGACGACCCGCGGCATCTCAGGCTTGACTCGATGGGTTCTCGGAAGCGTGACTGAAAAGGTGGTCAGGTCGTCAGGGAACCCGGTGATCATCCTGCCGGGCAAAGCGGAAGCCGAATCGAGCGAGTAGACGGCCTCGGCGGACCGGACTAGAGGGTAAACCGACTCGTCAAATCGGTTCGGCAAGCTTCCGAGTAGGCCGGAATTCCGATGCGTCGAGACTTCCACGAGACGACTCGTGTTTCGGGCACAGTGTGCGAAGCATTTGTATTCCATCAATTTCGCCTGCTGTCGTATCATGCCCTCGATTCGATGAACGGCAATTGCGCAACACAAAATGTAGGGGAGGGTTTCAGAGCCCGTCTCAAAAGTCGTGAACAGGGCCTGTTCGTCGGTAATGCGGCGGGGTTGTCGTGCTTGGCGGACGTATCGGAATCGCGATTTTGGACGTTTTGAGAGGCTCGCGGCGACTCATGAGACAGGCTCTTCAAACCTTCCCGACACTTCGCATGGATATCCGGTACGAATGAATAGATGAGCCTGTTGTACCCGCGTGACATAGGGTGATGTCGGCGTAAACGGGCGGTAGGATTTGAAACCCTCCCCTACGGAATTCCCAAAGCATCGAGATCCCAAGCTCGTCAAAGGCTCACGGCACTCTCAGCTTACTTCTAACGCAAGACGTTAGCTGCGCCGCTCCAGAACTTGCGCCAGCAACTCCTCCAGCGAGTCCCGCGAATTGTTCTTGGGCAGCGTCATCAGCATGCCGCGCGCCTGTGCACATCGCTCACCGGCGATCGCGTACGCTGAGTCGATGATCGAAGGTTGTTGCACCATGTCGACCGCTTTCGCCAATAGGCCGGCGTCGTCCGGTTCGTCGAAGAAGCGCGAAATCGGGTTGTCCTTCGGGTAGCGCTCCATCGCGGTGAACGCAGGCAACGTGAGGATGCCTTGGGCCAGATCGCTCCCGACCGGTTTGCCGATCTCTTGCTCGGTCCCTTCGAAGTCGAGGATGTCGTCCACGATCTGGAACGCCATGCCGAGCTCGCAACTGTATTCCTTCAGCGCCACAACTTGATCGGAAGTCGCGCCACTGAGGATCGCGCCGGACTCCCCCGAAGTCGAGAACAGAGACGCCGTCTTTTCGTAGATGCGTTTGTAGTAGCCGTCCACGGTTTGGTCGCTGCTGAACGTGTCGACCAGCTCTCGCAGTTCGCCGCTCGACAAGTCCATGATGGTCTCTGAGAATCGCCGGATCACGCCAACGTGTTCGGTGTCGCATACGAAGGTTGCCGACGAGGCGAAGATGTAGTCGCCGACGAGCACCGCGACGTTGCGGCCCCACATGCTGCTAAGCGTCTCTTTGCCGCGGCGAAAGCTCGAGCTGTCGATCGTGTCGTCGTGGATCAGGGTGGCGATGTGCAGGAGCTCGACGGCTGTCGCCATGATCTCGACTTTGACGCCGTCATGGGGATGGAAGTCGGCGGCCAACAGCGTGAGCGCCGGCCTGAACCGTTTGCCGGACGTCTCATAGACGTGGCCCAACGCGTCCGAGAGAAACGGGAAGCGTTCTTTTGCTTGGCTGGTGAGTCTAGTTTCGACCCGTGCCAGTCCGTCGTGTATCGGTTCGAAGATCTCGGTCGTTGAAAGCAAGTTTCGGTGGCGCGGCTCATTTGCCGAGGCGCGCGGTCTCCTCTTCGATGACTGATTCATCAAGTTTCGTGAACAGTGGCTCGGGTTTGGGCAACGCCGTGCCGAACTTTACGGCATCAGGCGTCCAAGCCCAGCCCTCTTCCTCGACGCTCCCGGGCAATCCCAGCATCGTGTGCAGACTAGCCGAGCTAAACGGCAGATACGGTGCAAACATCGTCTTGAGGCAGTTGATAACCGAGAGCGACACCCAAAGCGTCGTCGCGGCGTCCTGAACGTCTTCCCGAACCGCTTTCCACGGCGCCTGGGCATCGAGATAGCGGTTAGCCGCTTGCCCGAGCGACATCGCTGATTGCAGTGCGGGCCGGAACCGGCACGCTTCGAGCTCGGTCGCGGTGTTCTCGAAGTGCACTCGGGCTTGGTCCAACAAATCTTGGTCCGCTGAATCCAGATTGCCAGGCACAGGCACGCGTCCCTCGAAGTTCCGTTGCACCATCGAGAGAACCCGGTTGACCAGGTTCCCGTAGGTGGCGACCAGCTCATTGTTGTTGCGGCGCACGAAATCCAGCCACGTGAAATCGGAATCGCTGGTCTCCGGCATGTTGGCTGCCAGCGTGTATCGCAACGGGTCGGGATCGTATCTTTCAAGGTAGTCCGGAATCCAAACCGCCCAGTTACGGCTGGTGGATACTTTTTGGCCCCCCAGGTTAACGTACTCATTCGCGGACACGTTGTGAGGCAGATTCAATCCCTCGTATCCCATCAGCATCGCAGGCCAGATGACCGTGTGGAAAGGAATGTTGTCCTTACCTTGGAAGTAGTACGCGCGACACGGCTGTTGCCAGAATTCCTTCCAACGGTCGGGTTGTCCTATGTTCTGGCTCCATTCCTTGGTGGCAGACAGATATCCGATCACCGCCTCGAACCATACATAGATGCGCTTGTCCTCGTATCCCTCTATCGGCACCGGGATGCCCCACTCCAGATCTCGACTCATCGCCCTGTCGTGAAGACCTCCCTCGAGGTAGCTGATAGTGAAATTCTTGACGTTTGGCTTGAAGTGGTCTTGCGCGCGCATCCACTCAAGCAGTTTGTCCTCGAACGCGGACAGCTTCAGGAAAAAATGCTCCGTGTCGCGGATAATCGGGGACTGTCCGCAAGTTCTGCAGACCATGTCGATCAGGTCTTCGGGGTCCAGCGGGCGGCCGCACGCGTCGCACTGGTCGCCACGGGCGCCGGTGTCGCCGCAGTGAGGACACGTTCCTTCGACGTATCGGTCGGGCAGGAATCGGTTGTCGGTCTCACAATAAGGCTGAGACCTGGTGTCTTTGTACATGAAGCCGTTTTCGTACAGCTTCAGAAACATGTCTTGGGCGGTGTCGGCGTGGTTTTTTGTGTGGGTCGTCGTGAACAGATCAAACTTGATCCCCAGCCGGTCCCAATTGTCGAGGAACTCGGCCTGGTACTCGGCGGCGACCTGCTCCGGACTGACTCCGCGTTGCTCCGCGGTGATTGTCACTGGGGTGCCGTGGGCGTCCGAGCCCGAAACCATGGCGACATCGTTGCCTTTCAGCCGGTGGTAGCGGGCGAAGATGTCGGCGGGAAGGTACGCGCCAGCGACGGATCCAACGTGGAGCGAGCCGTTCGCGTAGGGCCAGGCTACTGCGACGAGTATGCGCTCAGGCATGAAGATAATCTCAGGAGCTTTCCGGATTTTGGTTGGTTCATCCTACCATAACCGTTGGCGTGGATGGCAGACCAGAGCCTGATCAGCGTGAGAGAAACGGGTGGTTATCGGACCATCGCCAGACTGTCGCTTAACCGTGACTGCCGTCTCCGCTGATCCGTAGCCAGATGGCGTACAGCTCGCGCCGCCCGAGTCCGGTGGCCTCGACGGCTTGCGAGACCGACTCTCGGGCGCTAACTCCGTCGCCGCGCAGGTTGCGCAGAAGCAGCTCGGGGTCGACAGACGGGATGGCCGAGTCCGACGCATTGGCGCCTTCGATCACGAGCGTGAATTCGCCTCGGGGAGAGTCGAAGTAAGCGATAGCTTCACTCAGCGTTCCTCTGAACACCTCTTCGTGGACTTTCGTGAGCTCACGGCACACGGCCACGCGGCGGTCGCCCAGACCGTCGAGCAGGTCAGCTAAAGCGTCCTCCAGCCGGTGAGGCGTCTCGAACGCCACCAGCGCTCGTTGCTCATCGACCGCGGAAGCGATGGCCCGTCGCCGGTCCATCGGCTTGCGCGGCAAGAAGCCCAGATACACGAAACCATCGACGGGCAAGCCCGAGACCGCGATTGCCGATGTCACCGCGGACGGACCCGGTATCGTGATGACCTCGACGCCCACCGCCGCTGCCGCCTCGACCAGCTCCTGGCCCGGATCGTTGACACCGGGCGTTCCGGCGTCGCTCACGAGTGCGACGTCTTTTTCGGCGAGCTCGTCGAGCAGCCTCGGCAACTTGGTTCGATGGTTGTGCTGATGATAGCTGGTCAACGGGGTCGCGATGCCGTGACGAGCAAGCAAGCGCGAAGTGACCCGGGTGTCTTCGGCCGCGATCAGGCCAACCTCGCCCAGGATTCGAATTGCTCGAAGCGTGATGTCTTCGAGGTTTCCGATCGGCGTCGCTACAACGTACAAAGTGCCCATGGTACGTCGATTATATTGCCACCGCGCCGCGATTGACACTCCACCGGCTCGGCCATAGAATCGCGGAGGCTCAGCGCGCGCTTGCGCACTTTGCTCGTCGACCGGCGCTACGCGATCCTGAACGAATTCACGCGAGGAGAATCTCGACATGGCTCGACGCGAAATCGAAGGCGACTTCATCATGGGATGGCCCGACAGGAAGAGACCCGAGCTCAACGAATCGACGGACGGCCAAGGCAGCGTAATTGGGCGGCCGCGCCTATCATGGATTTGCAAGGGCTTATTACTCCTACAGACATGTCGTTCATCACCGCGCAGTTGGACATACCCGAACCCGTATATCCGGACGATTGGGTCCTTTCGATTGGCGGCCAAATGGAGCGTCCAATCCAATTGACGCTGGAAGAGTTGCAGAAGTTTCCGGGACGCACCGTACGCGCGGTGACCGAATGCGCCGGGAACGACAGCGACTTCTTCGACTACGAACAAGAAAGGAAGCCCAAACCGTCAAGAGCCAGCAAGTCTGACCACGACGCGATGTCAAAGCTCAGAGAAAAGCACTCCGTGGGAACCACAGAAGACTCCGACCTCTACATTGAAAGTTCCACGATGGGCGTGTTGAGTTCAGGGGAGTTTACTGGAGTCTCACTGAGGACCGTGTTGGAGAAAGCGGGATTGAATTCCAGCGCTGTCAGCATCCGTGCAGAAGATTTCGACACCGGATGGCCCAGCGCCGTCACTCAATACAGGCCGGCTGGAACGACCGGCGTCGACTATGTGGATCCGGGCATCATCAATTACGACAAGTCGCTGCCGTTGTACAAGGCCCTCGATCCCGACACGATCTTGGCGTGGGCGCACAACGGCGAGTACTTGCGCCATTTGCACGGCGCGCCTGTCCGCCTGATCGTGCCCGGATGGTCGGGGAACTGGTGGGTACGCTGGCTGCAAGAAATCGAGGTCATGGACCATATGCCGGGTCTCTATCACCAGACCCACTACTTCGTCTACGGAGACTCGCAAGATGACCCGAACTTGACGATGCTCACCGCGTTGGGCGTCAAATCAATCATCACCGATCCTCGCGACGAGGACTCGCCGTTGCTTCGAGGATCGCACGCGGTTCGCGGGCTGGCGTGGAGCGGGCAAGGCCGGATCGAGCGCGTCGAGATCAGCATCGACGGCGGCGAGACGTGGACGGACGCACACATCGAAGAGCCGCGCGAGAAGTGGCTGTGGGTCTGATGGTCGTATCTGTGGGAAGTCGACGACCCCGGCCAGTACAGCATCAAGGCTAGGGTGACGGACGAAGAAGGCCGAACCCAACCGCAGACGGAGTGGAACTTCCAACGGAAGCACTTCGATGGGATCGTCCCCCTCGACGTCACGATCGAATAGCCGCGAGCTCGGTCGCAATTTGGGATTGCACGACGCACGTCGGCGGCACTCGACGCCTGTACACCCGCCGCCAGTTCTCATTGCGCCCTGCCTGAGCATCGCGTAGAATTCACCGCACGAATGCGGCTGTTCACCGGGCAGCCCGGAGGCAGGCGGCAATGGATGGCTCTTTATCCGATCTGAAAGTCGTTGAGTACACCACAGGAATTGCGGGCGCTATGTGCGCGAAGGCTCTGGCGGATTTCGGAGCAGACGTAGTCAAGGTTGAACCTCCGTCAGGAAACCGGTTGCGTCACGTCGGGCCATTTCCGGAGGGGAAGCCCGATCCCGAAACCAGCGGCATGTTCATGTACCTGAACGCCAACAAACGCGGCGTGACCCTCGATCTGAGCGATGCCGATGCGCGTGCGCGGATGAACGACCTTCTCGCCGACGCGGACTTTTTCATCACAGACGTTCAACCATCGGCCGCGGACGAACTCGGGCTTGCCTACGACGCCGTTGGCGCCGCTCATCCCCGCCTGATATGTGCATACGTCACGCCATTCGGCAACACCGGGCCTTATCGGGACTATCAAAGCACCGATCTGATCGTTTGGCACATGGGCGGCATGGGCTGGGAGACTCCGGCGTTTGCGGTGACCGATTCCGAAAACGAGCCGCCGCTCAAGGGTAGAGGCAGCCAGGCGGAGCTGCTCGCGGGATGGACCGCGGCAGCCTCGGCTATGGTAGCGTTCTACCATAGCGAAGCATACGGCGTCGGCCAAGAAGTCGATGTGTCGGCGTTCGAGGCGGTCGCGAACCACATCCGAGGCAACTTTGCGATGTTATCGAGCGACGCTTCGCTCCTGCCCCAGAACCGAGAAAAGTCGATGTTCCGTTGGACATGGCCGTGCAAGGACGGCTACGTTTCGATGGCGTTCATCTTCGATCATTGGTGGCAGGCCCTGAAGAAGTTGATGGGCACACCGGATTGGGCGGACAAAGACGAATACGACGTGTTGGCTGGTCGTCGTGAACACATCGCCGAGATCGAGGACGGCATCATCGAATGGCTGCGCGACAAGACTAAATTCGATGTGTACGAAACACTTCAGTCGGCCAGCGTGCCATGCTTCCCGGTCCTGAACATGGCCGAGGTGCTCGACAGCCCGCACTACGAAGCACGCGGTTTCTTCGTCGAACAAGACCACCCAGTCGCCGGAACCGTCAAACATCCGGGCGCGCCCATCCGTTTGGGCCGTACACCGTGGCAGTTGACGCGACCGGCGCCGACCCTGGGTCAGCACAATGACGAGGTATTCGCCATCGCGCGCCGGACCCAACCTCAACCGGCCGCGACTCCGAGCGGAGCGTCAAACGGCGCGCGGCCCGCCAACAAGCCACTCGCAGGCATTCGGATTGTCGACTTCGGCTGGATATTGTCGGTTCCGCACTGCGGCGCCTGGCTCGGTTCGTTGGGCGCGGAAGTGGTTCGAGTTGAATCGAACACGCGGCTCGAGATCGGTCGCACGGGCGGTTTGGCCAGACCAGCCAATGGCGCTCCGAGCCTAAACCGAGGAGCTCTCTGGAACGGACTCAACTACAGCAAACACGGCGTCACGCTGAACATTCGCGATCCTGAGGCCAAGGAGCTCGTCAAAGAGATCGTCGCTGTGTCAGACGTAGTCATGGAGAACTTTTCGACTGGCGTCCTGAACCGGCTGGGCTTGGGGTACGAGGAACTGCGAAAGATCCGTCCGGATCTGGTCATGTTGTCCGGATCGACGATGGGGGTGACCGGTCCCGAGAGCGCTTCCACGGGTTTCGGGCCGAATGTCTGCTCGTACGCCGGACAGCCGTTCGTTACGGGATACAAGGGCGGCGCGCCGCTGAACCAGGGCGGCAACTGGCCCGACTACTTGGTCGGCACGATCATGGTGGTCAGCATCCTGAGCGCGCTGCATCATCGCAAAAAGACCGGCGAGGGACAGTACATCGAAGCGGCAATGGCCGAAGTGATCTCGAGCATGTTGCCCGAGGCGTTCATGGACTACACGATGAACGGCGTCCTCCACCAACGGGACGGCAACCACGACCCGAACATGTCACCGCACAACGTGTATCGGTCTCTCGGCGATGACGAATGGCTGGCTATCGCTGCTCGCAACGACAGCGATTGGTCGGAGATCTGTGAAGTGATCGGCCAGCCCGCGTTGGCGGCGGATGCACGATTCGCGACGTTGGCCGATCGAAAACGCAACGAAACCGAACTCGATGCGATCGTCGGCGAGTGGGTGCGACCCCTAACCTCCGCGGATGCGACGACACAGCTCCAGAATGCCGGCGTTCCCGCGGGGCCGGTGATGGACGTCGTCGCTCTCGTGAACGACCCGCAATTCGTCAGCCGCGGGTTCACCATCGAGATGGAGCACCCGGAGACCGGCAAACTCGACGTCACGGGACTCCCCGCAAGGTTCAGCGCCATCCCGAATGTACCCTACTTCCACGCCCCGCTGTTGGGACAGCACAACGACTTCGTGTTCGGCGGAATTCTCGGCCACCTGCAGCAGCGAGTCGATGAGTTGAAGGCAGCCAATGCTATCTATTAGTCTCCGTAGGCGTTTTGGCGGGTGTTGTTCGGATTCACCGGTGAGGCTGCAAAGATTGATTATCAGATATCCTTCGGTGAGCTCAGAGGGAAATGCATCTCTAGAATCCGTTCGCCCTGAGCTCGTCGAAGGGCCTCCACGGGACCATGGTCGTCGGTCGACGTTCGGCGATCCGAAATAAAGTTTCGCCTGAGCAGTGCGTATCAACGGAAGGCATAGCAGGTGTCGATTCACCAAGACAGCCCCACGGTCTCGGAAGTCATCGACGGCCTCACGGCCCCTCGGCGCGCACTGTTGACGCGGTTGCGCGAAGCCGTGAACGAACTCGGCGACATCGAGGAGCGGACGCTGTACGACCACTTCTGCCGTGAGTGGACGCCCGCCTTCTACACCAAGGGCACGCAGTTGTGCCACGTTCATGACTTCGGGTCGGGCCTGCGCGCGACGATGTTCGTTGGCACGAAGACGTTCGAGCCGTATCTGACGCGTTCGGACGACCTGTCTCCCGCTAATCATCGTGCCGTCGCCGAGACTCCCGCGCCTCGCAACACGAAAGAGCTTCGGATGCCGATTACGTCCACGGAGGATGTCGACGAGTTCATGGAGTTCGTGCGAGTGAAGTGGGAGTTCGTGAACGGAGCGAGGGCAGGGGACGGCAGTGGCGGGTAGGCCGTTGTCGGTTCGACTCGCCTATTAGCGATAAACGAATTAAGTGGCGCCGAACATATAATGTCATTCTGAAGCCGCAGTTGAAGAATCTGGTCGCAACGCACACACGATTGCCTGCGAAGCCCGAGGTCCTTCTCAGGATGGCAATCGAGCCGAACAAGAATTTGGCTGATGACCATCCGGCGAAGGCGCGGTCCGATGGAACGCGGATCGACGTCGATGCGGTCCGGAGGCAGGACGTTTTTCGTTGAGCCAGATCCTTCATATGCGGATTCACGACGACATTGTTTCGGTGCGGACGGCTCGATGTTCAGGCGGAGCAGACGGTGAGTGTGGTTGGGGTGCAAAGCGATGATCACTCGACGATCATCCGGAACAGGCGCCACATCTTGTTTGAGTGACATCACGTCATCGACCTCGCGCCCGCACACATTTCGGACCGCCACGAAAAACGGGCGGACACATACGTGTCCGCCCGTTTTGTATTCGCTGGTCTAAGTCAGCCGTCATGGTGTCAGCCGACTCGCGTGGACCTAGACGGGTGTCTTAGCGGTGCCGACTACGGTCACGGTGCCGTCCTGTTTCTCCATCCACACGGCGACGTTGGCCATCTTCCTGCCGTCTTCGACGGCCTCGTCGGTCACGACGGCTTTGGCGACGATCGTGTCGTCCGGCCAGACGATGTTGGTGAATTTAATGTCCAGAGCGCTGCCGGTGTACCAACTTGAGCCGAAGTGTCGGTCCATCAGGTCGCCGACGTACGACAGCGACATTTTGCCGCCTACCACGACCTCTTGGAAACCGAGTTCGGCGGCGGCTTCCTTGCTCGTGTGGTAGTTTCGGTTGCCGTGGAAGAACGTGCCGCACATCTCAAGGCTGATCGTGTGCGGGTCGCTCTCGATCAGATCCCCTTCAGGCATTTCGAACCTTCGCGCGCCGCCTTTGGCTTTCGGGTCGCGCAAGGCCACGAAGCCGGACGACTGGCCGAATAGATAGCTTTGGTGGTGACGGCCCAACGCCATGACGGAGCCGTCATCGGCGAGCAGTTCGACCTGTTGCAAGACGACTGTCCGGTTGCGGTGCTCGTAGATGTCAACAACCTTCGATCGGGCGCTGTAGGTCGTCTCAGGCACGATTGGTGCATTCACTTCCCACTGTTGACGCATCCACAAGTTGCCGAAATTCTGCTTGAAGCCAGCTCCGGCGAAGCCCCCGTCGACTTCGGTCAGCGTCATCGAGGGTGTGTGCGATCCGCCGATCGGTGAGCCGGCCCCATCGTAGAAAGCCCTGTCCACCTCGAGTCCGGCGTAGTAGTTGTTCATCATCTCCGTGTGGGCTACGAATTCCCTGGAGCCGAGATCCTTTCCGATAAAGGCCTCTTCGGGATCATGCTGTTGGTTGGCCATTTTTGTCCTCCTTCGGTGGTTCGCTTTCGCGTACTCTGTCGATCGCGGGCCTCCGAAAGGCGGGCCCGATGCACTTCGCGCTATCCTACCACGAGCGATGGCATAAATCACGCGACTGCCTGGTGAACGTGTAGCTGCCGTTCATGCGACCGGAAGCCCGAGGCTGTCCTACCCGCAACGCACGCGGGACTCGACCGCAGGAGGCCTCGTAAACGAAAACAAAGGCGACGTTGTGTCGCCCCTGTCGGTCAGCCTAGTGCCGCGTAATGGCTTAGTACTGGCGCTGTTGCCTCGAACGGCCGCCCATGTCCGCGTAGGCGAACTGCGGGTCGGTCACCACGTCGAGCAACGCCGGTTTGCCGGAGTTGAACGCGCGCTCCAGCGCGGGGGTTATCTCCGCAGGATCTGTGACGCGCTCGCCATAGCCGCCCAATCCCTCCATGACCTTGGCGTAGTCGGTCTCTTGCGAGAGGAACGTACCCAGGGCCCGGCCGGTGCGCCGATACACGCCCTGCGTTGTCTGGTTCCACGCACCGTTGTTGGCGACGATGGATACGATGGGCAGGTTGAACCGCACGTAGGTCTCGATGTCGAAGCCGGTGAGGCCGAATGCGCCGTCGCCGTACACGATGCAAACCTGCTTGCCGGGCCTTGCGAGCTGCGCCGCGGTCGCGAACCCGCTGCCGGCGCCGAGGCAGCCGAACTGTCCCGGGTCCAGCCAATGGCCGGGTTCGTTGATGTTGAGGACACGGGCGGCGAACGTGACGATGTCGCCGCCGTCCCCGACAACCGTTGCGTCTCTGTCGAGGAAGTCCCGGAGGTCGCCGACAAGCCTCATCGGGTGGATGGGGTCGGCATCGCTCTTGAGCATCGGCTCGTCGACTGCCTTGAGGGCTCGATCCTCCGTTACGACCTCTTCGACCCATTCGCGACCCGGAGACTTGTACTTGCGGGCTTTGAGCTCGTCGATGATCTGTCGGAGAACGGCCTTGGAGTCACCGGCGATTCCCACGTCGATGTTCCGGTTCTGGCCGATCTTGCTGGCGTCCTGCATGATTTCGATCAGCCGCGGGTTCTGCGGGAACATGCGGTCGGCGCCATAACCCAGTCGGAAATCGATGGGCGTTCCTAGGAGCAGAACCGTGTCGGCTTTGACCAGCGCGTATCGCCTGCCCAGACTCCCGAGGTTCGGGTGGTCTGAGGGGAGCGATCCCCGGCCCATGGCGTTGAGGAACACGGGCGAGTCGATCAACTCGACGAATTCGCGAAGCTCTTCCGAGGCCTGGGTCCACCAAATGTCGGAACCTGCAAGGATCATCGGGCGCTCGGTTTCCATCAGGATGTCTGCCATCTTGCTGATGTACTCGGGGTCGCCGTAGGCTCGAGACTCGGTGCGGTAGGCTTCGGGATAGACTACGTCGTCCTCTTCGCACTTGCCGTTGACGATGTCGGCCGGGATCTCCAGGTAGACCGGTCCCGGAATGCCTGACATGGCATGCCGGAACGCGATCGACACATAGTTAGGTATCCGGTCGACGCGTTTGACCTGCTCCGAAAACTTCGTAACGGGCTTGAGGAATGTTGCGCTGTCAAAGTCTTGAAGACCGCCCATGAGATGTTCTGAAATGGCGGCGTTGCCGCCGATCAGGAGCATCGGGCTCGGCGCCTGAAATGCGTTGGCGATGCCGGTCACGGCGTCCGTCACGCCGGGGCCCGCAGTCACGATGCATACGCCGGGCTTGCCGGTGACCTTCGCCCAGCCTTCGGCGGCGTGGGCGGCGACCTGCTCGTGTCTGAAGTCGATTATCTTTATGCCTTCGGCGTCGCAACCCTCGTATAGGTTGTAGATGTGACCGCCGTTAAGGGTGAATATGTATTCAACGCCCTCTCGCTTGAGAGCTTTGCCGAATAGGCGCCCTCCGTCTATCTCTGCCAATGTCTCCTCCTATCGTAGTGGCTGAATTCCGATTTACAGTATCACTTTCTTGTTCTGCAGGTCGCGTATATCGTCCCACGTGTACCCGAGCTCGTCGATCAATACCTCTTCGGTGTGTTGTCCGAGCTGGGGCGCTTCCCGCCAGATCTTCGCAGGGGTCTTGCTGTAGTGATTCGGGTGGTTGCACATCTTCATCGGTCCGATCGACGGGTGGTCGAATTCGGTGATGTACTCGTTGGCGATCACTTGCGGATCGTCCTGCAACTCGGTGATTTGCTGCACTTTCGCGTAGATGAAATCACCGGAGGAGCGGAACAACTCGTCCCACTCGTCGTAGGTCTTCGTCGCCATGGCCTTGTCCATCTCGGCGACGAGCGCGGTTCCGTTTTCCATTCTCGTGTCCATGTCGCTGAAGCGCGGATCGTCTAGGAGGTGAGTGAGCCCCATGACAGTCATCAGCGGCTCCCACTGACGGTCCGGCTGGAGGTGCATGAGCTGGACCCATCGGCCGTCGTTACACTCATAAAGGTTGGCCAACGGGTTGCGCGAGTTGACGCGGTCGTACGCTTCGAATGCGCCGCCCCTCATCATGGTCATGCTGATGCCCAGTCCCTGGAGCCACATGTTGGCGCTCAGGTGCGATGCGTCGACTTTTTGGCCGATTCCTTGGATGTGCCTGGCAACGAGCGCCGCGAGGACGCCCTGGCAAAGCATGATGGCGCCCATCTGGTCGGATACGCCCTGCGTCACCCGAGTTGGCTCCTTGACTCCCACGGGTGTCGCGGACATCATCAGTCCCGCCCTGGCCTGGCCGCAGCCGTCGAACGACGGCAGGTGTGCATCCGGTCCCTCGGGACCGTATCCGGACGCGGACCCGTAGACGAGCATGGGGTTGATCTCGCTGAGTGTTTCGTAGCCCACGTTGAGCCGCTCGGCGACGCCCTTGCGGAAGTTCTGCACAAAAACGTCGGCGTTCTTGACGAGCTTGTGGACGATTTCCTGACCTTCTTTGGTCTTCAGATTGACGGCCAGGCCGCGCTTGTTGCGGTTGTTGGTCTCGAAGTACACGTTGCGGCCCTCGGGCAGACCCGTCCGAAGGGTGCTGGCCCTCGCGAGGCCGCGGCCTGAGTCGCCGTCAAGCGCCTCGATCTTCAGGACGTCAGCGCCCATGTCGCCCATCATGGCGGAAGACATCGGCCCAAATTGCCACATGGTCCAATCCAGGACGCGGATGCCCTTCAGAGGTCCACTGGCTCCAGCTTCATAGGCAGCGTTCACTTGGTACCTCCGGCGCAAAAGGCATTCAGGCTCGACCGTCAATCTGGCGAATCCGGTTCAGGAGTTCAAATAACAGCGGGATTGTAACACATACCACGACTGATTTTGGGCAAGGGAGGAAGCCAGCGTAAACCGCGTCGGCGCTTGAGAAACGGCCCGGAAGTGGGCTAATGTGGGTATGTTACAATCCCTGCACCCTACGAAGATCGGCTCTGCGGACGCGTAAAGAATGTGGGAGGCCAAGGTCATGGGCAACGCGCTGGACGACATTCGTGTACTGGATCTCACCCAATTCGAGGCAGGCCCTTCGTGCACCGAATCGATGGCCTGGTTAGGCGCGGACGTCATCAAGATTGAGCAACCCGGTTCAGGCGACCCCGGCCGCCGGAACCGATCGACTCTGCCCGACGCCGACAGCTATTATTTCATTCTTCTGAACGCCAACAAACGCAGCGTCACCATCGACTTGAAGAATCCGAGGGGCAAAACCTTGTTCCTTGAAATGGTGAAGAACGCGGACGTGGTCGCCGAGAACATGGGCCCGGGAACGCTGGAGCGCCTGGGGCTCGGCTATGATGTGCTGAGCGAGGTCAACCCGCGAATCGTTTTCGCCACCATCAAAGGGTTTGGCGCCTACGGCCCGTACTCGCAGTACAAAAGCTTCGACATGATCGCGCAGGCCGTCGGCGGCTCGATGGCGTTTACAGGCTTCGAGGGCGGGCCGCCTACCAAACCCGGTTCGACGATCGGCGACACGGGCACCGGCATCCACGCGGCGTTCGGAATCATGGCAGCCCTTTGGCAACGGGAAAAAACCGGCAAGGGCCAGGTCATGGAAATCTCAATGCAGGACGCCGTCGTCAATTTCAGCCGCATCAAGATGCGCGAGTATTACGAGACCGGCGTAAACCCAGGCCGTTCCGGCAACGCGATCCCAAACACGGCGCCTGGGGACATTTATCGCTGCAGCCCAGGCGGCCCCGACGACTACGTATACATCTATTGCCAACCGATCCGCGCCCACATGTGGGACGCGATACTCCTCTGTATGGGCCGCGAAGACCTCGTCGACGACGAGGACTGGAGCAACCCGGTCTGGCGCGGAGTGCACAAAGCCGAGGTCGACGAGCTCGTCGAAACATGGACCATGCTCAACACGAAGCACGAGGTGATGCGGATTCTGGGCGAGGGCGGCATCCCGTGCGGGGCGGTGCTCAACGCCGAAGACATTCACAACGACGAGCATCTCAAGGAACGCGGCATGATCACGACGATGAACCACCCGGTTCGCGGCAGCTTCGACATGCCTGGCTTCCCGGTGCAACTGGGAGACTCGCCCGTCGAGATGAAGCACGCGCCGCTTTTGGGCCAGCACACGACCGAAGTGCTCCAAGAAGTGCTCGGCCTGGACGAAGACGCAGTCGCTAAGTTGCGGTCCGAGGCTGTGGTCTGATTGGCGACTAAGATCGTCGTCGTCTCCGACACTCACTGCCGGAAATGGGACGAAGTCCATCCCGCGATCAAGAGCGAGCTGGCCGCCGCCGACATCGCGATCCATTGCGGCGATTTTTCGACAACGGACGTTCTGGACGGCATGCGCGCCAACACCAAGCGCGCCGTGGTCGTGCACGGCAACTCGGACCAGACCGAGTTGCGTCGGGCGATCCCGTACGTCGAGATTATCGAGGTGGAGGACGTTCGGATCGGCGCGACCCATCCCGCCTGGGGCGGCCCGGAGTTTCCGCTTGAAGAACTACTGCCGGACTTTCCCGAGGGCGTGGACGTCCTGGTCTTCGGCCATTTCCATGAAACGATCAACGAAAGACGTGACGGCGTTCTCTTCCTCAATCCGGGCCAAGGTTACCCTTCGTTCATGGTGCCGGCAACGATCATCGAGCTGACCATCGATGGCGGAGAAGTCCGCGCAGAGATCAAGGTGGTCGCCCCCGCCACGTGAGGCGTCCGAAGCGAGGGCGAACCGCGACTTCGGGCTTACCAGCCTCTCGTGTTAAGATTACGGCATGAGCAACAAAAGGCAGAAACATCCAGCCACCGGGCGGAACTTCTGGATGTTCGTCGAATCGGCGCGAAACTTCGAAGTTCTGAGAGACTTGAATTTCACCCTGTTCGGCATGGGCCCGAAGTACCGCAGGCGCGCCGAGCGCATGAAGCCGAACGATCAGGTTCTCTTTTACGTGTCGGGCCTGCGCATCTGGCCGGCGACCGCCACAGTAGCCTCGACGTACTTCGAAGACGATACCCCTCTCTGGGAGCCGACCACGCGAAACGAGTCGTTCCGTTACCGCATCAAGCTCAATCCGGACATTGTGCTTGAGGAAGACGACTACATCGACGCGCTGGTCCTCGGGCCGAGACTCGATTACGTAAAACGGTGGGCGCCGCAGGACTGGCCATTGGCGTTCTGGGATCGTCTACACCTGTTGTCCCAGCGGGACTTTCGGTTGATCGAAAGCGAGATGCAAAGGGCGGCCGCGCGGCATCGCCGCTCGAATCGCCCGCACGATCAAGACCGCGACCAACGGTCCGATTTCCAAGAGAGCAACGGCCACCAGATCGATGATCAAGACGACGATGGCATCACGAATTTCGCTGACGAAGACTTCGGCCCGCCGGTTGAGGACGCAGACGATCAATCGGAAGAGCTGATATACGTCGGCGCCGTTGACGATGACATCACGTCGAATCTCGAAGGTGTTGACGAAGAACCAGCCGCGTACGAAGAAACGGTTGCGTCACCGGTCGACGATGCTCTTATAGACGATGACGTTGCGGCTGTCCAAGAGGGCGAGCCAGATCCGGAAACGTCGATGCCCGATGCACCGGTGAGCGAGTCACTCGACTCGCCGAGCGATGAGATCGGCGATGTCGGCGCCGCGAATGCGCAGGCTGGCGACTCAGACGAGCTGCCGATTGACGATACTTTCGTCAGCGAAGGCGTTGCGGCCGTGCACGAGGGCGAGGCAGATACGGAAACGTCGATGGCCGAAGCGTCGGTGAGCGAGTCACTCGATTCGCCAAGCAGCTCCGACGCCGATCTAGCCGATTCCGAGGCGCCGGATGACGACACGGACAAGCAACCGAACGAAGACCAGGGGTAGCCGCAGAAGCTAGGTTGCGTTGGCCAGCCCGAACCCCGAGCGGTGCTTCCAAAATCGTCCCTGATCCGGAACCTGTCACGCCAAGACGATCCACCAACGCGTCAAACAACGCTTCAAATCTGGGAACGATCAAACTGGACCGGCGCGGTGGCCCCCGACACGTTGGACGGAGATGGCGATGAGCAAGATAAGTACCCCCGAACAATTTGTGTCATCGGTACGAAAATGGCTGCGCGGGGTCAGCCTGAAGGCCGAGCCCACCATCCAGTTGGTGCTCTGGCCCTTATGGTCATCCACTAAATAAGTTGTGCCTAACGCTCCTCGCGATGCTGGGCATCCGTCCTTGGTGAGCCACGCACCCGTCCGTTCGCCCCGAGCCTGTCGAAGGGTCGCCCATACGCAAGATTCGCTTGAGCCGTTACGGTCATTGATCCAATGCGTTGTTCTCAACGTTTCTTACCATGCTGAGTGGCCCGGAGAGAAAGAACCGTTTGGAGTTGCTCAGGCAACAAGCTGTGTTCGGCGACCAGATCCTTCCGAGGCGGGATCCGAATCTAGTCGCTTGAGGTGGACCTTCGCTAGCAAGACTCCAGATGCTTCTCGTCTCGCCTCAGACGGCATCGCGAGAAGCTGTCGCACAACCCATTCGGTTGAATCTCACAACGACTCGGGCTAGTCGGCTACCGTCGATTCCGCTTCTTCGGGCAAGCCGAAGTTGTCGTCGAAAAGCTCCCACGCCAATTGCAGGTCGTCGGCGGGTATCTCTTCCGATTCAGGCGCCGCAACGAACTCCTGAAGTTGCTCTTGACTTGTGATATTCGGCAACACACAGGCAATCCATTCCCCGGACAGCGTGAACTTTATCGCGATCTGACCGATCGTGGCGTCGATGTGTTCGGTCAAGAAGGCTAGTCGCTCCAGTTTGACCAGAGCTCGATCCAGCCAGTCTTGCTTGCGATAGCTGCGATGGTCGGTTGAGTCAAACACGGTGTCCTTCGTGAACGTCCCGTCCAACAGTCCCGACGCGTGAGGCACGCGGGATAGAAGACCGGTCTGCTCTTCTCGAGCGATGGGGAAGAATTGCCTCGCGGGTTGCTGCTCAATCAAACTGTAGATAACCTGCACCGAGGGCACGTTGCGATGTTTCATGACCGCTTCGCCTTCCTCGAACCACCCGATGTCCGGCCCAAGCGCCGCACCGTAGTGCCGTATCTTGCCTTCTTTCACTAGTTCGTCGAGCAAATCGAACAGCTCGTCTTGCTCGATCGCGTCCATTTTGGGGTTGTGGAGTTGAAACAGATCGATGTAGTCGGTCTCCAAGCGCCGCAAACTCTGCTCGCACGCGTACCGGACGTAGTCGGTGGTCCATTTCTGCGGTCGCTCCTGATGGCCGACCTGCTCGAACGGACTGTAGATGTCGTACCCGAACTTGGTGCCGATCAGGATGTCGTGCCGTTGCTTTCGCAGAGCCTTGGCAAGAATCTCCTCGCCATAGCCGTCGCTGTAGGTGTCGGCCGTGTCGTAAAAATTGACGCCGAGATCGTAAGCCTTCACGAGCAGGTTGATGTTCTCTTGCTCGGTTCGCTTCCCCCACCAATTCGTGGCGACCGTCCACACACCAAAACCGACCTCTGAAACGTTGAGGTCGGTGGTCCCAAGTTGCCTGTATTTCAATTACCGCTCTCCTGAAAAGTCGCCCTGTTCAAATCACCGTTCACCCCTTCGGCAAACGCGGGACAGGCTCTGGCCTGGCGATAGGCCGAGCCTCATTTAAACTGTGGCAGTTTCGGCGCCCAACGCACCCCGAATCTCGTCCGCGCGATCTTCGTACTCGGAGTCGGACAGGGCGGAGGCCGTGTGTCCCAGCGGCACGTCCTGGCCGAGTTCGACCCACGATTTGCAACCCGAATACTCGTCCAGCACCGGCACGGTCTGCGGTCGCTGGAGCTGGTAGACGCGGAGGAGCGCAACCGTCAGCGGCTGCTTCGGACGCCAATACAATCGCTTCTCAGCGTAGTCGTCGGTCCACATGTGGAACTCGGATATGGACTCGAGCTCTGACACGCCCTGGACCTCGAATTTGTCCGTTACCCGGCACCAGTGCGTGAAGGTTACGCTATCCGGGGTCTTGGCGCCCTGTAACGTCTGCTCGACTTCGCCATCGTGAGAAGGCTTGAGGAGTTCCGGCTTCTGATGCTCGTAAGTAGGGTAGAGCAGGAACTCGGGATGAACGATGCGGAAATCCTTGTCCTCGCGATGGATGCCGCCTTTGCGGAGAATCAAGATTTGTTGTCCGCTTCCAAGAGCACGGACGGCGACGGCCCACTCTTTGAGCGCCATGGCTGAGGTTGATGGCAGAAGCATTGATGATTCCTCCGCAATGAGTTTGTTGTTTCGTTGTTTGAGGGCATTATAGCTAGTCACGCCGGAGTGAGCGACTATTTCAGGGCGAAGATTGCGTCACCGATTGAGGTGGCGTGAATTGGGAGGAGTTTCGACCATCTGATCCCTTGCCGCCGATGCAGCGACGAACCAGAACATTAAGTTAGGAAACAGTTCATCAATCGTGATGGGATCCTGTTTGGTTAATGTTTGATTGTAGACCGTCAGCGAAAGTGGGACAGATTCGGACCTGAAATTAACAGAGACTCACATTAGGTAAAGCGAGCTCCTGACAGGGGGATAGAATGTCCCCAGGGAAGGAGCAGCAGTGATCGAGAACACAGAAGATAAGAACCTAGCTGCAAAAGAGCGAATCCAGGACACCAAGCGATTCGTTCGTCAGGTTAGATCGGCCACCCGAAGGAAGTACACTCCAGAAGAG
>PVBE010678096.1_pt1 | contig 49342 bp, 36 predicted proteins | sample 1631181 | NCBI WGS metagenome assembly PVBE01 (sample SAMN08397723, study PRJNA350692) | Marine metagenome, whole genome shotgun sequencing project. | isolation source: water | place: Pacific Ocean | collected 2012-04
CCGCCTGCCGCAGTGCGTAGGCGATCTGCTCGTCCGTGTACCGCTTCCTCTTCATCGCTGCCTCCTGCTGGAGGCCTACCGTACACCGGGATCTCTAAAGATCAGCTTGGTACCGTTTTCGGGGTTTGGGTCAATTGCGACTTTCCCGTTTGGCACGTGCCCGAGATCTCTCCCCAATCCACGGGTGGCACCTGATCGTCCGCCGCCGTATAGCCAAACAACGCCGCGACTCGCGCGTAGCCAGGCACCACTGTGACGACGCCGGATACGAGCACCAGAATCAAGATTGCCAGCACGAATGTTGCTACGCTTGGTCTCATCACGTCACTTCCCTTGCTAGGTCCGGCACGCCCGACGGGACATGACCGACGAGTTGCCCATTCGCGTGGTGCACACGGGGATTCGAGCACGGTGAGTATGGACGCAACGCCTTGCGTTGGCATGGGGCTGCGGCCGACAGACTACCGCTACATGCAGAGAGCAACCGGGCAATGAACGAAGTCGTAGGTGCACAACATGAATTCCATGACGAAGAATACGTCACCGGATGGGCTACCCGCTTCGCGCCGACGCCCGAGCGCCTGGCGTTATTCGACGCCATCCTGTCGGAGTTAACGCGGAGAATCTCACCAACGAGCCGTGTCGTCGAGCTTGGAATCGGCCCCGGCTACCTGGCTGATCACCTGCTGAGGGCGATGCCCTCGATTCGATACTACGGTGTCGACTTCTCTGGTCCGATGCTCGCCATCGCGCAGCATCGGCTAGAGCTACATTCAGATCGGGTTGCCTACGTTCAGGCTGATCTCGTGAGGGACCGCTGGTGGACGGACATTCACGGGCCGATTGATGCCATCGTCTCAACCTGGGCGCTGCACGATCTCGGCAGCAAAGCAGACATCGAAGTTGTCTATGAGAGCTGTGCGCAAGCGCTTCGAGATGGCGGGATGTTGCTGAACGGAGACTTCATCAAGCCCGATGGGGCCAAGTTCGAGTACGAGCCGGGCCGATTCGAGGTGGCCAAACACATCGCAATGCTGCGCCGAGTCGGGTTCGAGAGCGCCGAGTGCCTGGCAGTGTTCGAAGAAGAGCTCGAATCGCCTACAGCGGCGCAGAACTATGCGTGCCTGCGGGGCCTGGCATGCGAACGTCGACCACCCGAATCCGACACGCAGAGGGTGAGTCGAACGTAACTACTGGATAAACGAGGACGCCGGCTCGTCGTACAGGCCCGATGCACTGCGCGACAGGTCGGCGGCGAGAAACGTGCTGGTCATCGCGAATCCGATCGAGTATCCGGCCCAGTTGGGAATCGGCGGAGCTGTTCCGAAGAACCAGCCGCATGCCTCCTCAACTACCCAGGGGCGGGAAACGAGCGCTCGGCGCACGGAGGGGGCTCGAAGCGGCTCGCTACAGGACGCTTGGCTCGACCAGGCGATCCGGTTTCCGCAAACTCGTCTCGTATTCAGACGCAGCGCTCGAGAATCGCCATGTCTCCTTCGAAGGACTCCGGTCCCAGCGGCCCAAAAGAGAAGCGGATCATCGGGCCAAGCGGCCCGTCGTCACCGCGCCGGGCCATGTCGCACAGACGGCCCGGAAGGATTCCCGCCCGATGCTCGAACAGCCGCTCATTGAACTCGTCGCCGGTCATTCCGCCGGGTAGCCGAGCCCAGTGGTAGAAGCCGCCGCTCCCGGTGTAGAGATCGAAACCCAAACGGCTCAGGCCCTCGCCGTAGCGCCGGCGCTGTTCCGTGTAGAAGCTCGCAATGGCCATACGAGCCTGGCGCACGCGATCGAGTTGCAGTAAATCGGTTACGTAGAGTTGCGAGGCTCGCGACACCCCGCCCATGCCAAACGACGAGTAGTTCCGGAAGATCTCGATATGCGCTTTCGCCGCAACGATCCAGCCTACCCGCATGCCAGGCACCTGTAGTCCCTTGGTCGCCGCGCCGACCACGAACAGGTCGGTCGCGTCGATGTCGTCGATATGACGCAGTGCGCTCTCCGGGCCCGGATCACCGTAGAACTCGTAGGCCTCGTCGATCAGCGCGCCATGGCCCGGTTGTGAGTAGTGTTCGACCAGCTGCTCGAGCTCGTTGCCGACCGTCGCGACGCCTGTCGGGTTGCACGGGTTGCTCTTGAGCAGGAGTGACCGGTCACGAACCGGGTGGTCGGCCAGGGTCGGCCGGAAGCGATTCCCCTCATGGCTGGGGATCAGCGTGGGTTCGCGGCCCAGCACCTCCAACAGATCGAAGTACGGTGTGTACTCGGTTTCCTCGACGCAGATCCTCACGTCCTCACGCAGGAACGCCAAGATCGCGAAGATCGCCGGACGCCCGCCAGCGAACACGGCAACGTGGTCGGCCGAGATCCCGGCGTCGTAGAACTCGTTGTAATAGACGGCGATCGCCTCGCGGAGTAACGGCTGCCCGTCCGCCTTCGGGTACATCCGGTCGCCTGACGAAATCTCGATGGTGCCCGGAAGCTCGGGCCCGCCGGGCACCGGAGTGGTGATCGGAAACCCCTGTGCCCATGGGTGGGTCCCCGAGTCGCCCATGTAGGTACCGGTCGCGTCGGCAAAGCGAAACAGGGTCTCGTAGACCCCCATCGGGGGGAACTCGCGCAGGATCACGGACGGCAACATACCACCGGAGGACGGTCTCAGATCATCACACCCTCTTGTCGGCGCTCACTTTGCTAGTTGTTAAACAGCTCGAACTTGGGGTAGCGTCGCCGGTTGCGATGGAGCGTCGGCAAGTGGAGCGAACAGATGGAGCTTTCTTGAGGCGCTGGGTTTCGCGTTCCCGATGTCAGAGGAGGCTGTAATGCGAGTTCGTACATCACTGTTGCTGACGCTGTTGTTGATGGTGTTTCTGACCGGGTTGCCGGGAGCCGATGCGCGAGAGTCGGAGGCCCCGTCCGGAGAGCAGGGCGGTGCGGAGAAACCGAACATCGTGCTGGTCATGATGGACAACTTCGGCTACGGCGAGCCGGGCATCTACGGTGGGGGCGAGATCCGCGGCGCCGCCACGCCCAACATCGACAGCATCGCGCACGAGGGGTTTCAGCTGACGAACTACAACGTCGACTCCGAGTGCACGCCTACACGCTCAGCGCTGATGAGCGGACGGTACTCCATGCGCACGCGGCTGCGGCAGGACGGCACGCCACGATCCGAATGGTACGGCCTCACCGAGTGGGAATACACGTTGCCTGAAATGCTGTCGGACGCCGGCTACGCCACCGGCATGTTCGGCAAGTGGCATCTGGGCGAGGTCGACGGTCGCTTCCCCACCGACCAGGGATTCGACGAGTGGTGGGGGATCCCCCGTTCCTCCAACGAGGCACACTGGCCCGATAGCAACTCGGTTCCCGCCGACTTGGAGCTGAACTACCAACACGTCATGAGCGCGATTCGAGGCGAGCGGCCCAGGGTGCTGGAGATCTATGACCGCGCCAGGCGAGCGACGATCGATCGCGAGAGCACCGATCGCGCGATCGAGTTCATCCGCCGCGAGGCGGGAGAGGGAGAGCCCTTCTTCGCCTACTTGCCGTACACCCAAACGCATACACCTCACGACCCCCATCCCGCCACCAAGGGAAAAACGGGCAACGGAAACTTCGCCGACATCCTGGCTCAGACCGACGAGTATGTGGGCGACCTGCTCGACACTGTCGATGAGCTGGGCCTGAAGGACGACACCATCTTCATCTTCACCTCCGACAACGGGGGCTATGGCGGCATCGAGCGCGAGGGCTCCAACGGACCCTGGCGAGGCGGCATCTTCACGACCTACGAAGGTGCCTATCGGGTACCGTTCCTGATCCGCTGGCCGGGCAAGATCCCGGCGATGCGGAAGTCCAACGCGATAATCCACGCCATGGACGTCTACGCTACGCTGGCGGCTTTCGTTGGCACCGAGATGCCCACCGACCGGGTGATGGACAGCGCCGACTACTCCGACTTTCTGATGGGCAAGACCGACGAGCACGCCCGCGAGTCGCTCGTCCTATATCTGGAAAACGAGATCGTCGGCGCGAAATGGCGCAACTGGAAGATGCTGTACAAGGAAATGGAGCGCATCGGGCAGCCCCTCACGATCCGAACTCGACCCGCCTTCTACAACTTGTTCAAGGACCCGAAGGAGCAAGAGCCTCTACGCCACCAATACCAGGACAGCTGGGCGGCAGGGCCTCTGAACCGGACCGTGCGCCAACACCGCGCATCGTTGGCCGCGGACGCGGGAACACCGGATCCGTGAAGGGCTGACGGAAGGCGCGTCGGCGATCTCCGAAGACCGGCCTCAGATCATCGGTACGCCGCGACGCGGCCGGCCGAGCGGGAAAACTGCGTCGATCCGTTCGATCTCGGCATCGGTTAGGGCGAGATCACCGGCGGCGGCGTTGTCCTCGACATGCGCCACGGTGGCGCTCTTCGGAATGGCAAACTGCGCCTGGCGCTGGCAGAGGAACGCCAGCGCGATCTGATAGGCGCTGGCTTCGCGGCTCGCGCCGATCTCGGCGAGCAGCCGGCCGCCCGGCGAGCGCGCGGCAGGAAACGAGCCCGAGCCGAACGGGCTGTAAGCGACCACCGCGATCCCGTGTCGCTCACAAAACGGCACCACCGCATGCTCGATGGCGCGCTCCTGCAGGTGGTAGCAGACCTGGTTGCAGGCGATGCTCTCGGCGCCAGCGATCGCGATGACCTCGGCCAGGGCGCGCTCGTCGAAATTGCTGACTCCCCAGGCGCGGATCTTGCCTTCGACGAGCAGCTGCTCGAACCCCGCTACCGTCTCCGCAAGCGGGTAACTCCCCTCCCAGTGCAGCAGGTAGCAATCGAGCCTGTCGGTGCACAAACGTTGCAGCGAGCTCTCGCACGCGGCGATCGTTCCTGCCCGCGAAGCGTTCGACGGCAGCACCTTGCTGACCAGGTAGACCTCGTCGCGCCGCCCCTGTATCGCTTCACCTACGATCTCCTCGGCCGCCCCGTTGCCATACATCTCGGCGGTGTCGATGTGGGTGGCGCCCAGATCGACCCCCCGTTGCAGCGCCCGGATCGCGACCGCCCGATCGCACTGCTCCATTCGCCAGGTACCCTGGCCGATCACCGAAACATCGACGCCCGTGGGGCCGAAGGTGCGCTGCTTCAATCGCGTTCAGGGTTGGTGCCGCCGCCTGGGAAGGCTACTCCAGAGCTAAGGTCATCAGGGATGGCGATAGGGGCCCCAGTGCTTCATCAGGAAGGCCTCGTAGATCTGGTATCGATCCAGCGTCTCGATGTCGCCACCGAGCCCGTGGCCGCCGGTCGGGTCGACGACCAGCTCGACGAGCGGCCCCTTGCCGTAGTTGAGCAGCTCCCGATAGACGAACACGGTGTCCTGGAACAGGACGTTCGTGTCCTCCATCCCGTGCAACAGGAGAAGCGGCCCCTCCAGGTTCTTAGCCAGCCGTGTCAGGGAGTACTGGTCGAGCTCGGTCGGATCGCCGAGTGGCGAGTCGCCGACGAAGGTGTTGGCGTACCAGGTGTTGTAGTTCTGCCATTCGGTGGGCCCGGCCCCGGCGATGCCGAGCCTGAAGACGTCGGGCGCCGTGTACATGGCGTGCTGGGTCTGGAAGCCGCCGAACGACCAGCCGTTGAGCCCCACCTTGTCGGCATCGACGCCGTGGTTATCGATCAGGTAGCGCACCCCGTCGACCAGATCCTCGGTCTGCGGCGTGCCGATGTTCTCCCAGTTGGCGCTCTCGAAGACAGCCCCATAGCCACTATTGCCGCGTGGATCGATGGTGGCGGTGACGTAGCCGTGCCGCAGCGCCAGGTACATGTTGAACAGGTAACCGGAGGCGTTGAACGTACCGTCGGTAACCTGCTTGCGGGTGATCAGCGGTCCACCGTAGACGTAGACCATCAGCGGCCGCTCGTCGGTCGGCTGCCAGCCGGGTGGGTGGAATACGAAGCCGCGAATCGTCTGGCCGTGGCGGTTCTCGTAGGCGAATAGCTGTGGGGTGAGGACGAGCACGTCGGAGAGCGATACGGGATGGGAGCGTGTTACCGACGCCTCTCCACCTGCCTCTGAGGTCCCCACCTGCGCGTCGACCACGTAGAGCTCGTGGGGCTCGTTCCAAGAGCTGAACACCGTGGCGAGGCGGGCGTGGTCATGGCTCAGGACGATCGGATCGTAGACGCCGGGGCGCGAGGTCAGTCGGGCCATACTCCCGCCGGCGGTATCGACGGCGTAGGCGTCCATGCGGGCAGGGTTCTCACGGTCGGAGCGCACGAACAGCCGCTCGCCGGTATCGCCGAACTCCTGCGGGTACACCTCGAAGTCGCCCTCCGTCAGCTGCGTCGCATCACCTGTCGCCGGATCGATCATCCACGGGTGCCGGAAGCCCGTCTTCTCCAGCACGGTGACGATGCGGTCGCCCTCGGGTGTAAAGAAAGGTCGCGCCACGATCGGCGTATCGGGCCCCCCCTCATGGTTGTCGGTATAGACCGACCGCACCGTGCGCGCCGCTACGTCGGCGACGACGATCGCCAGCTCACGCGACTTGTCCCGCCAGGTCGCATAGACGAGGTGCTGGGAATCGGGCGCCCAGGGATTCTCGGCGATCGAGGTGCGGCCGAACTCCTCGCCCTCCGACCAGCGGTAGATCTGCCAGGGCTTGCCGTCGTGCTCCGGGTGTTGCGCCGGATCGTCATCGAGATCGTAGACAAACAGGTACGACTCGGTCTTGTAGGGATCGTCGGCAACTCCGCGGTCGGCGGTCTTGGCCTCGGCGAACCGGCCACGGAACGTGACGTAGCTGATCTTGCGGCTCGGTGCCGTCTCGCGATTGGTGACGATGAGGATCTTGCTCTCGTCCGGCGACAGCTCGTAGGACTGCATGGTCATCTTCTTGGGCAGCTCGGGGTTCAGCTCGCGAACGACCGGCGAGCTGAACGAGGCGCGAAAGACACCGTTGCCTCGTCGGAACGTGAAGCCCGAATCGTCCTTGGCATAGCGGACGTCCGACTCCTCTTCATGCGTTTGGGTGACCCGCGTTGGGGCGACATCGCCTACCTTGGCGCGAAAGAGATCGCCCCCGTAGACAAACAGCATCTCGTCGGCGCCGTGGGCCCAGGAGAAACTGCTGATGCCGGCGTACTCGGGCTCCTCTTCCTCCTCCTCGTCGTTCTGCTGTTGCTGTTCTTCCTTGTCCTGCTCCTCTTCCTGCTGTTGCTCCTTGTCCTGTTGTTGTTCGCCGCCCCCGGCGTCGCCTTCCGACTGGCCGTAGCGCTTCTTCCAGCGCTTCTGCGCCTCTTCGTCGCGCTCGCCCAGCCGATCTTGCTCCTCGAGCCTGAGGCGCTCCTGCTCCGACAGACCCATGCGGCGCTCTCGCTCCTCTCGCTCCTCTCGGTAGCGCTCGAGAATCTCGGCGGCCTCGCGATCGAACCGAGCCATCAGGTCGATCGACGTGACTCGTGCGGCGGAACCGTTGCTGGTGTCGTGCACCCAGAGATCGAAGCCCTCGGCCTCGTGCGGGTTCCACAGGTAGGCGAGGTAGCGGTCGTCGTGTGACCAGGCCATCTCGTGGGCACGCTTGCCGAGCAGTGGCTTCTCCGGAAACAGGGTCTCGAGCCGGATCGCCCCGGCCGCAGCGCTCTGACGAGGCGTCGAGACCTCGGCCGATTCCTCGGATCCAGCCGGCGAAACCACCACAAGCGTCGAAACAAGAGCCGCGGCGAGGCCGCGTGCCCTTCGGCGTTCGGGCATGAGGACCTCCCGAGTTTGGCAATACCTTGGGAACCGGAGGCGCTCGATTGTATCCGACCGCACCGAAGCCACGACGGCGCGTTCACGTCGAGCGGCAGCCTTCACACCTGCCGCGTCGCTACGCCAAAGCGCGTGGGATGGTGTCGGCCCACTCCTTCTCATACTGCAGCTCGTCGTTGACTCGCAGCTCGCGCCGCGCACTCATCTCGAAGGTGCTCTCGTCGCTCTCGATGCTCATCCAGGAGCGGCAAACGATCTCGCGGCCGTCCTGGTTGGCGGTGGCGCTCCCTTCGGCGCGGATCGTCGCCCGCGCCGGCTCGCTATCGCTCACCGTGCACCAGCGCCGCTCAACGCTGCCGTACTGCTGAATCGTCTCGCGAAACACCGTGACGGTTCGCGCCATCTCGTCGCGAGTGACCTCCCACCGATCCTGCGGCCCGGGACCCGACTCTCGCGTCCTCTCGACGACCTCGGGAGGCACGTACGGTCGTTCGGCGGTGTCCGTGGGCACCACCGGCAGTATGATGCGCGAGGGCCGCGCCGCATCGACGAACAGCTTGGTACTCATTGCGTAAGGCGTTGGCCAGAGGTTCGGAAAATCGGCGTTGCACACCGCCACCCGGACCCGGTGGCCCACAGGGAACACCCACGACATGACCTTCAGATTGAAGTCCAACTCGTAAATCTCGTTCGGCACCAGGGGCGTTGGGTCGACGTTGGAGTCGCGGTGTGCAGCGTTGAGGATGCCCTTCGACACCAGCGTCGAGGTGCCATCGGGCGCCACGTCGCACAGCCGCACGATCCAGTTGGCCAGCGGCGCGCTGGCCGAGACGTGGAGGATCGCCCGCGGGAAACCCAGGATCTCGACGCTGTCCGCCAGCGGCTCGGTGTCGAAGGTCATCGAGTAGGCGTCGTCGGCGCGCTGGTCGATCGCCAGCTCGGCCGAGTTGTGCGGACATCGGTAACGGTTCGTCATCCCCACTGTCGCCTTGTATTCGAGCTCCGATACGTGATCGGAGTCGCGCTCGCTCGCCAGCGCTCCCAGCGGCTGCGGATACAACGCCAGCTCCTCGATGCCGTCAGGAGGCCAATCGGTGGCACGCCAGTGTCCCGGAATGCTCTCGATCTCCAGGCTCGGCTTGTACGACTCGTTCACGTACATCGCCAGCGCCGGCTCGTCCATCATTCCGGTGTCGTTGCCCTTGAGCCAGTGGTCCCACCAGCGCAACATCTCCGGCCTGATATTGAACGGTGGCCCCGGCCTGCCGATGCCGTGTGTCCACTGTCCGATGATGGCGCGCCGCGGTACCGACAAGCGCTCGAGCATGCGCGGGATGCTGTCGGTGTAGGCGTCGAGCCAGCCGCCGACCATCATCGTCGGGATATCGATGGCCGCATAGTCGGGACGCAGCGACATTCGCTGCCAGAACGCGTCGTTATGCTGATGGCGCAGCATGTCGAAGATCCAGGGCTCGTTCTCGACTCGGAAGCGCGCCCACTCGGTGTCCGTATCGTAGTCAGGCCACGCCGGGACACCGTTTGCCGCAATCATGGAGAACGGCCACCGGCCAAGCGACTCGAACTGCAGCGCCCCGTCGTAGTACACGATGTCGTCGGTGAACACATCGTCGGTGGCATGCATCGGCACGATGGCCTTGAGCTCCGGCGGCCGCATCATGGCGATCTGGGTGGCGTTGAAGCCGCCGTACGAGGAGCCATACATGCCGACGTTGCCGCTGCTCCATTCCTGGCTGGCAAGCCACTTGATGATCTCGAGCGCATCCTCGCGCTCCTGCACCGAGTACTGGTTGGGAACCGTGAAGCCCTCGCTGGTGCCGGTGCCGCGCACATCGACCCGTGCCATCACGTAGCCGCGCTCGGCGTAGTAGCCAGATCCGCCTAGCCCGTCCGATTCGGTAGAGCGGTAGGGCGAGTAGCTGAAGACCGCCGGGAATCTGTCGCCCGGCGCAGCGCCATCGGGCATCACGAGTCGGACAGCCAGGCGCACACCGTCTGGCATGGGGATCGACGTCAGCACCGAGCGCGCGCCGTATTGTGGCTGGCTGACATCCTCCGTCCACGAAGGGGCTCCGACAGAGGTGCCGAGGAGCTCCGATGCTCGGGCCCGTGCTCCCAGCAGGCTGGCGCCGGCGATCGAGCCGGTCTTCACGAGGAATTTTCGCCGGGTGTCCATTGGTTGCCCTCCCTGGGTGCGACGTGTCAGACGCGCGAACTGTAACCCGATCTCCAGATCGCCGACCAGCTAGCTGAGACCCATCATGAGGGCCTCTGCCGTTCCCCCCGACGACGCAGGAGCTCCTCGCTGAGTGAGAAACCGCGGCCCGGCTCACTCCACGGGTTGATCGAGCTGAAGAACTCATCGAGCGCTTGCCAGGCTACGGGGGCACCCTGCGCGCTATGAAACACCGGGGTTGCGCGGACCTTCTCGCCCCTTCCCCAGCCATTGATCTCGTTGCCGGATCGCGGCTGGGACCGGTAGCCGAAGGCGTATACGGGCGGCGGCGGATCGTGCGGCCTCATGTCCGGCTACTCATCAACCCAGAAGGTCTCGCCCGCCGCTTCCTTGGCGCGGTACGTGCGCCGGATCCGGGCACCCGTCGTGAAGTAGTGGACGAGCATGCGCTGGATGCGCACGAGGAGTGCCGCGTCGCTTCTCAGTCGACTCCACAACGAGCCGCGTCTGTCCTCGTCCCCCTCGACGGTACGCATCCGCCAGTTCCTCCTTCGAGCACAATCCGGCAGCGGTATCGGTTCCGAGGCACGGTCGAGATCGCCCTCGCTCGATGTGGTGAGATACCGGCCATGGATCTCAACCGGACTCCGGCAGCACCGGTAGTGAAAGATACGACGCTGTGCCGGCGCGATACAGGATCGTCTGCGCTGCAAACCTGAAGTCCGAGTCGGTAGGAATCGGATTACGCGTGTTGGGGCACGTACATGAGCTGATCGGTGGCGTCATATCCAGTAGCCAGGCCGCGCCGCCGCGCTCAATCCGAGGCGACGCTCGGCTGGGCCGGCAAGGACTCAGATCGGAAAAACTGCGCTTCACCCATTGCTACTAGCAGTGTGTCCCAGGCCGTGGGCGCGCCAATCATCACGCATCGCGCGTGTGATTCCCGGCCGTCGGGGCGGCGGGCAGCGACGACCACTCCGCGAGGAGGGCGCAGTAGATGGGCGAACGCGCGAGCATCTCGACACGCCGCGCCTATCCGCGAACCGATGTTCGCATCCCGATACGCCTACAGAGCGCCGATGACGACGCCACCGTCTCGGGGATCACAGTCAACCTGTCGCGCAGCGGGACCCTTGCTCGACTCGAGAGTCCGGTGGTCATCGGGGGGCGTTACCTCATCCAGTTTCTCCGGCCCGAATCGTTCAATGCGCCGGGTAGCACCGTGTGTGTGGAATGCGGGGCCGCGCAGGCCCCTCAGGTCGTGCCCGAGCAAACGCTGTGGGGCCAGGTGCTTCGGCAGGGGGCGGGAGCGAGCGTTTATGCGGCTGCCTTCGAGTTCGAGAGCCTATTGGAGGTTCTCGACGAGGAAGCCGCCTAGCTCACCCGACGCCGGGGAGGCGGGAAACGGCCGGCCAACTATGGGGCGCTCTGCTCCGGCCGGCGCCACTCGAAGATCCGCACCGCGACGTAGGCGATCAGCGCAAAGATGAAGAACACGAGCAACATCCAGGCGATCGCTTCCAGCGACTGGATGACGGTGCGGTAGATCTCGAGGACCCCGCGGTCTCGAGTCAGCGCCAGCGGGTCGTTGTCGTTATAGCTCGGGTTTATGAAACGCTCGAGGTGAGAGATGCGCACACCACTCGAGATCCCCACCACGCAGATCGCGAACTTCAGATACTTGACCCAGGCCGCTGAGATCGCGTCCGCGACGATGCGATCTAGGATCTTGGCAATCGGTTGGCTGAAGATCCCCACGCAAGCAAGACTGACGATCGCAGCGGTGACGAAGGTAACGACCAGCAGTGTAATGAACATGGTTCTTCTTACGGGCCGCTCCACGGCAGAGTTTCACGGACTCTCGTCTCGACACAACGGTTGCTCGAGATCCCGGCATCCGGAATCTCTCCAACTCAGCCGAGGATTGCAACGTAACGCTACACTCTGGCAGGAATAACGTCCTTCCTGAATTGGCGTTCCGCCGCCACGCGGCGACCACGCGTGGGCGCACCGTGGTGCGAATCATCTCGAACCAGGAACTTCCGATGCCGACGTACCGTGTTGTTATCGCCCTTGTCTTGGTCAGCGCGCTTGCCACCACGACGACAAGACTCGGCGCCGAGCCATTCTCGCCGCCCTCGAGATTGCATGACGGGCGGCCGATCACGCTTCCCGACATCCTTGCCTGGAAGAGCATCCGCGGGCGCGTGATCTCGGCCAACGGCGAATGGCTCGCGTATGTCCTGCAACCGAACGAAGGTGACAGCCAGGTCGTGCTGCGTTTCCTCGAGGGCGACGCCGAACACCGCTTCGATATCGGCGAGCAACCGGCATTCGGCAGTGCCAGCCAGCTGGCCTTTTCCGACGACGGCAACTGGTTCGCTTACGAGATTCGGCCGAGCCGAGACATGGCCGCGCAGGCCGCCAAGAGCAAGGAGAAGACCAGCAGCTCAGCCGGCTTGGTCGAGCTCGCCACCGGGGAGATGAATGAGTTCGAAGACGTTCAGTCGTTCGCGTTCGGCGGCCGCGACACTGTCTGGTTGGCGCTCCACCGAATCGCCCCGGCGAGCCGCGAGGGCGACACCGAGAAATGGAAGGGAACCGATCTGCTGCTACGCCGGGTGAGCGATGGTGCAACGCTGACGCTCGGAAACGTCTCGGAGTTCGCCTTCAACGACGATGGCTCCGCGCTCGCCACGGCGATTGACACTCGTGAGCGAGCCGGCAATGGCATGCAACTGCGTCAGATCGCTACCGGGCGCGTCATTCCGCTCGACTCCGGCGCCGCATCGTACGAGCACCTGGCGTGGGCCGAGCAAGGCGACGCCCTCGCCGCCCTCAAGGGTGTCGACAGCGAGGCCCACAGGAACGACTTGTACAGCGTCCTCGGGTTTACCGATCTGGATGCGGCGACACCTACCCGAGTCAGCTACGAGCCGGCTTCCGACGAAGGTTTTCCGCAAGGCATGACGATCAACCCGAACCACGCGCCGGCATGGAACGAAGCGCGCGATGCGCTGGTGTTCCGCATTCACGAGGCTGAGCTCGAGGACGTTGCGGGAGCCGACGCCGACGACTCGGAAGGCCCAGACGATACCCAGAGCACCCCCGACGCCGAGGAGGCCATCTCCGCCGACGACGAGGATCTCGATACCGCCGATCTGGTGATCTGGCACTGGCGCGATCGTCGTCTGCAATCGCGCCAGCAGGTGCAGCAGGAGGGCGACCGCAACTTCGGCTACCTGAGCACCTATCTCGTCAACGAGCAGCGCTTCATCCAGTTGGCCAACGAGGAGGTGCGCAACCTGGACCCGGCGCCGCAGGAGCGCTTCGCCATCGGGCACGACAACGACGTCTACGAGCGCATGGGAAACCTCGACGGGCAACGCTATGTCGATGTCTGGGTGGCGGACATGGCAACGGGCGCATCGCGGCTGGCACTCGAGAAGAAGCGCTGGGTGTACGACGCCTCACCGGACGGCAGTCGGCTGTTGTATTTCGATGACGGCAACTTCTGGACCCTCGACCTGGCCTCAGGAGCCACCGTAAACGTGACGGGGGCGGCGCCAACGACGTTCTGGAACACCGAAGACGACCACAACATCGTCAAGCCGCCCATCCGTCAGTCCGGCCTCGGCTGGAGCTCGGACGGCGAGCACCTGTTGCTCTACGACAACTGGGACCTGTGGAAGATCGCCGCCGACGGCTCCTCGGCAACGAACCTCACCCAAGACGGCCGCGATCAACAGATCCGCTATGGGAGTGTGTTCCAGTTCGATCCAGATGCCGACGGCATCGATCTCTCGCAACCCCTGTACGTGACCGCCTATGGGGAGTGGACCAAGAAGGGCGGCATCGGCCGCATCGACCCCGATCGCCCTGGCGTCGAGATGCTGCTGTGGGATGACGCCGCCTTCGACACGCTGATCAAAGCCGACGACGCCGACGTTTATCTCTACACGCGCGAAACCCACGACCAGGCACCGGACGGCTGGGTGACCGGCGCCGATCTGGTGGATGGACGCCGGGTCACCGATGCCAATCCACAGCAGGCGGACCACAGCTGGTCGGCTGGCGTGCGACTACTCGACTACACCTCGGCGAAAGGCGCCAAGCTCCAGGCGGCGCTCTACCTGCCGGCGGACTACGAGCCCGGCAGGAAGTACCCGACGCTGGTCTACATCTACGAGAAGCTGTCGCAGCGTGCCAACTTCTACTGGATGCCGACTGCCAACGGCTTCAACAAGTCCGTCTACACGAGCCAGGGCTACGCCGTGCTCATGCCGGACATCGTCTACGAGGTTGACGATCCGGGAATGTCGGCAGTCTGGAGCGTTCTGCCGGCGCTGGACGCAGCGATCGAGACCGGCGTCGTCGACCCCGAGGCGGTGGGCCTCCACGGGCACTCCTGGGGCGGCTATCAGACCTCTCAGCTGATCACCCAGACCGACCGGTTCACGGCGGCCGTCGCCGGGGCGCCGCTGACCAACATGATCAGCATGTACGCGCTGATCTACAAGAACAGCGGCGGCGGCAACGGCGCCATCTTCGAGAGCAGCCAGGGGCGCTTCACCGGCGGTCCCTGGGACGTGCCGGAGGCCTACGTACGCAACTCACCCGTCTACCACGCCGCCGCGGTCACCACGCCGCTAATCATCCTTCACAACGATCAGGATGGCGCCGTCGACTTCACCCAGGGCGTCGAGTACTACAACACGCTCCGGCGGCTGAACAAGAACGTCGTGATGCTGCAGTACGTCGGCGAGAACCACGGCCTTCGCAAGCCTGCCAATCGCAAGGACTACACCGTTCGCATGCAGGAGTTCTTCGATCATTACCTCCGCGACCTCGGCATGCCGGCATGGCTCGAGCAAGGTGTCCCCTACCTCGACCTGGAGGAGCACCTCGAGAGCCGAGCGCAGGCGATCGCCGACGAGATCAAGAAGGCGCTGGAGGCCACGCGACGGACAATGGAGGCCACAGAGGGTGGCTCTGGATCGCAGTAGGTATCCGGTCACGATCAGTGGTATTAACGGCCGAGTGAGATCAGTCCCGGACGCAACATCGAAGGAGCCGTAGCCAATGCTTCTGCTAACGGAACAGGAAATTCGCGACAGCGTCGACATGGCCGAAGCCATCGATGTTGTCGAGAAGGCGTTCGCGGCGCTGGCGCGGGGCCAGGTCACGCTGCCGCCACCGATCGGCCTCGACATACCCGACATGGATGCCGAGGTGCACGTAAAGGGGGCGTACATTCACGACAGCGATCACTTCGTGTTCAAGCTCACATCCGGCTTCTACCGCAACCCGCAGGAGGGGCTGCCGATGGCGAACGGGCTCGTGCTCGCCTTCGACGCGACCCACGGCCAACCGGCCGCCCTGCTGTTCGACAACGGCTACCTGAGCGACCTGCGGACCGGCGCGGCGGGGGCAGTAGTGGCACGGCACCTGGCGCCGCAACAGCTTCGCCGCGTCGCCGTGATCGGCGCTGGCGAACAGGCGCGCATGCAACTCCGTGCCTTGTCCGAGGTACGCACCATCCCCGGCGTGGCGCTATGGAACAGGAGCCCGGAACGGGCGCGGCAATGCGCCGCCGATATGACCGACGAGCTCGGTCTCGACGTGCAAGTGGTGGAGCGAATCGAGGACGCGGTGCAAGGATCGAATGCGGTGATCACGGTGACCACGGCCCGCGAGCCCTTGGTACGCGCCGAGTGGATCGAGCCGGGTACGCACGTCACCGCCGTCGGGTCCGACGGCCCGGACAAGCAGGAGCTCGACGTCGAGGTGCTACACGGCGCCGATCTCGTGGTCGCGGATCGGTTGTCCCAGTGCATAGAGCTCGGCGAGATTCACCACGCCGTCGACGCGGGCCGGTTGCAGGCCGACGCTTGCGTCGAGCTCGGAGCCATCCTGATCGGCGAGGCTCTCGGCCGTGAGACCGACGACCAGATCACGGTTGCGGATCTGACCGGCCTGGGCGTCCAAGATGCCGCCATCGCCAGCGCGACATTGAACGGCGCTCGAGGGAAGGGTTTCGGGACGACCATCGAGTCGTGAACCCAGGACCCACTACGCTCTTGTTACCCATCGCGCCCGAGCGCGAACGTGATCGCCTAACCGGTCATTCCCTCACACGATCCGTGTACGAGTCCCCCATGAACATCCGAATGACCTCGCCGTTCTCCTCGAGGAAGCGAACCTCCTCGCCGATGACGCTGCCGCCTCGAGGAGCGGTGTAGCGGAAGACGCCGCCGCCGAGCGGCTCGAGTCGGATCGGATTGCCGATGGTCCGAGCACTCGGGCTCATCAGCACGAGGCGCTCGTTCAACAGCACCACCTGGGTCTCGCCGCCTCTGCCCGGCCTCCGGTACAGACCCGCGAACCGCGCCCAGGAGGGATCCCAGGCAACCTCGTCGGGCTCGGCCTTGGTGGCCTCGGCAACCGCGGAGCCCACCGTGTTCATGAGCTGCTCGGCGATCTGGCTCGGGTTCGAGTCGTTGGTATTGGTCAGCACGATCACGCCTACCTTCGAGTCGAGCTGGATCTTCGTGTTGGTCGTATACCCCGGGTACCCGCCCCCATGACCGACATACAAGTTGTCGTCTATCCGCTGCACCGAGAACGCAACGCCGCGTCCGCTGGCCCAGTCGTTCTCCATGAACCGCACCCGGTGCATCTCCCGGAGCGACCCGGTGCTGAGAATCCGATCACCGCCACGCGGGCCACGGCGAAACTGCGCCGAGACGAACTTGGCCATATCCGCGACCGTCGAGGTGAGGCCGGTCGCTGCCCCCATGCCGCGCGCATCGACGAACCCGATGGTCTCCCGCGACCCATCGGGCCTGCGCATGGTGTAGCCGGTGGCCAAGCCCTCGACATCGACGTCGACGCTCGAGGAGCTCATTCCGAGCGGATCGAAGATGTTGGCCTGCAGATACTCCGCCCACGTCAGGCCGCTTACCGCCTCGATCACCAATCCGGCAATGGAGAACGCCAGGTTGGAGTACTTGAAGCGAACCTCTGGAGAAAAGGCGGCCTGCCGCTCCGGCATCAGCTCTCGCAACTCTTCCCGAGTGGGAAAGTCTCTGGTGGTCCAGTGGGGGCCGGCCTCACGTTGGAGCCCGGAACCGTGCGTCAGCAGGTGCTCGACGGTGATCGCTGGGTCATCCGGTGCCGCCGGCCTGACCTCGAACCAGGGCAGGTACTTCGACACCGGGTCTTCGAGCTGGATCGTGCCCTGCTCGCGCAGCTGCATGATCGCGATGGCGGTAAACAGTTTGCTGTGCGACGCCATCCGAAACTTGGTGTCACGCGTCATGCGCATCTCGGTGGCGATGTCGGCGAAGCCAAAGCCCTGGGACCATACGAGTTCCTCGCCGGCAACCACACCCACCGCCACGCCGGGAAGGTCACGCCACCTGATCTGACCATCCATCCACGCGGAGAACAGCCTGATCGCTCCCTGGACATCTGCGTCGTCCGCGGGCCTGGCGCTTTGGGCGTTCAGAGACGCCACAGTCAGGGGAAGGGTCAGGAGAACGACGATCGATACCTTCAACGCGACGCTGGATCTGAACATGGTTCACTCCGGATGGTCTTGCCCGGGAGAAGAGTGGGACTCAGTAAGTTGCTGCGTGCGGTACAGCACGATGCCGCATCGTAGAGCAGCCGAAAGAGCAGGTCCACTTGACATTGGATCTGGGCCGGCAGAGCTTTGGACACGAACCAAGATACGACACTCAGGGTTTCGCTCAGTTTCGACAGTGAAAGGATTCGGGGGAGTTATGTCCAGGAACAGTAAGGATCGTAATCTCGGGATGTTCCGGGACATCAGCCGGCGCGATTTCGTCAACGGCGTCGGCGTTGCGATCGGAGGATCGCTCCTCGCACCCGGCGTGCTGTCGGCACGCGAAGGCAAACCGCATGCCCCGCTGGGACAGGAGTACTACCCGCCGGCCCTGACCGGAATGCGCGGCAGCCACCCCGGCTCGTTCGAGGCCGGCCATGCGCTGCGAGATGGCGACACCTGGGCCGATGCCGCCGACACTGGCGAGACCTACGACTGCGTGGTGGTCGGTGGGGGGCTGAGCGGGCTCTCGGCAGCCTATTTCTTCCTGACCTCGGCGGGCCGCGGCGCCCGGGTGCTGGTGCTCGACAACCACGACGACTTCGGCGGCCATGCCAAGCGCAACGAGATGACCTATCGTGGCCGCACGCTGATGCTCAACGGCGGCACGTCGTACCTGGAGTCCGTCGGCCACTTCAGCGCCGTATCCAGGACGCTCCTCGCCGCGGTCGGCATCGACATCGACAGCGCCAACGCCACCAGCGCTGCGGGTGGGAGGTTCTACCGATCGTTGGGGCTCGGCAGTGCCACGTTCTTCGGCAAGGAGGTGTTCGGCGAGGATCGGTTGGTGATGGGACGCGGCGGGCAATCCGGCAGCTGGGCGGAGTGGCTCGCGAAGACCCCGATGTCGCCGGAGGCGCAGCGAGACATCGCGCGGCTCTACGACGACAGCGCCAACCCGGACTACATGCCCGGTCTGTCGGACGCCGACAAGAAGGAGCGCCTGGCTCGGATGAGCTATCGGGACTTCCTGCTCGACCTCGTCAAGGCTCACCCCGACGTGATCCCGTTCTTCGATGACCGCCCGAAGGGCAGCTTCTGTGTGGGCATCGACGGCCATCCGGCGCTCTATGGCTGGGCTCAGGGGTACCCCGGGTTCCAGGGCATGGACCTCCACCCCCTTCCCCTGGTCGGCCCCCTGGCCCACATCGGCGGCGGACAGCACGGTCGCGAAGACGAGTGGGACGATCGGCCGGACATCGTTTTCCCCGATGGCAACGCGACCCTGGCGCGGCTGCTGGTGCGCGCCATGATTCCCGAGGCGCTTCCGGGCACTACGCTGGACGACTCGATGACGTCGCGGCTGCGCTACGACCTCATCGACCGCGAGGGCTCCGACGCGCGGATTCGCCTCAACAGCATGGGCGTTGCGGCGCGGCACATCGGCGATCCCGATGTGGCCCACGAGGTCGAGGTCACCTATGTGCGCGGCGGCAAGGCCGAGAAGGTACGGGCGCGCCACGTGGTCATGGGGTGCTACAACGGAATCATCCCGCACCTGTGCCCAGAGATGTCCGACGAGCAGAAGACGGCGCTCAAGTATGGCGTCAAGATGCCGCTCGTCTACACCAACGTCCTCATCCGCGACTGGAAGGCCTTCGAGAACTTGGGCGTCTCACGGGTCAGCGCTCCGGCCATGTACCACAGCGGGGTCAACCTCGGCCGGTCCATCCAGTTCGGTGATTACCAACCCTCTCGATCACCTGAGGACCCGATGATTCTGCACATGTCCAGGACGCCGTGCGCTCCCGGACACCCGAAGAAGGAGCAGCACCGCATCGGGCGAGAGGATCTGTTGGCGACGAGCTTCGAGACCTTCGAGCGCAACATCCGCGACCAGCTCGGTCGAATGCTGGAGGGCGGCGGTTTCGATCCGGCCCGCGACATCGAAGCGATCGCGGTGAATCGCTGGCCGCACGGCTACGCGTACAGCTACAACACCCTGGACGATCCGATCGATTGGGCGCTGTTCACTCCCGACGATCGGCCGTGCGTGGTCGGCAGCCGGCGATTCGGTCGGATCTCGATCGCCAACTCCGATGCTGCGGCATCGACACACACCGACTCGGCCATCGACGAGGCCCATCGGGCGGTCCGCGAGCAGCTGCTGATTCGGAGCCGGGCACGGAGAAGAAGCACCGCTACGGACGAGTTGCGGTCCGGGTAACACCAGGGCGTACATCGTCCGAGCAGGGCGTCGTGCCGAGGACCGGTGCGATCCAGTCCGTTCCCGATCTCCAAACGCTATGGGACGAGGCAAACCCCTCTCAGGGTGCGGGGTCGACCGTCGTCAGCATGACCTTGTCGTGGAGCTTGTTGCGGATCACCCACGCCACCACGAAACGACCCATCACCCCATTCCAGGCCACCATCGGGCGGCTCGCGCCATCGCTCTTCGAGAGAGTCCGCTTGCTTCCCAGGATCCTGCCGCCGCCGTTCATGAAGAAGGCGACGAGGCCAGAGGCGCTATCGCTGACCACCAGGTAGACATCATCGACGGGGTTGTAGGCGATGCCCGAGCTCCATGCCGAAGAGACGTTCGGCAGCGTGCGGGTGCCACCCTGAGGCTTGCCCGCGGCGGAGACCATGCGCATTTGGGTTCGATCCCGCGGCCGACATCGCCGCCATCACGGTCAACCGCTGGCCACACGGTTACGCGGGGGGCGCCAACGATCTCTACGACCCCGAGTGGGGTTACGACGAGGTGCCCTGGGTGGTGGGCCGGCAGCGTCACGGCCGCATCAGCATCGCCAACTCGGACGCGGCTGCTACCAGCCTCACACATGCCGCGATGGATCAGGCACACCGCGCCGTGCAGGAGCTGCTGGCCGACGTCATCCGCCCTGAATTCCAGTACCCGTGGGCGGAGCGCACCTGAGGGTATCCAGAACAGGCGCCGCAACGCCCCAGGCGGAAGCCGAGAGCCGCGATTCCCGACGCTCCTCGGGCCACAGCTAGAGCGGTGCCGCGAAACGATAGCGTCCGGAGCCCAGGTCGAATCGGGCACCCTGATCTCGCGCTACGGGCAGCGACCTCACGCCGTCCGCTTCGCTGGCCGGCCCGCCGCTCTCGGTCACAGCCTCGGGATCGCGGGTGGGCAGTCGCACCTCGGCTCTGGTGTTGACCGGGACCTCGATCTCGAGCAGCAGCTCGTCGTTCTCGACGCGCCAGTCGCTGACGATCGAGCCGCGCGCCGACCGGTAGCGGGCCTCGGCCCAGCGCAGGGTGCCCACGGGATTCGGTTCAATGTAGAACCGATCGAAGCCGACCGCCTCCGGGCACGGCCTGATGCCGCCGATTCCCTTGTAAAACCATTCGCTTACCGAACCGAACATGGGGTGGTTGTGGGAATACGTGTTGTCGCTGAACTCCCAGTGCTCCCAGACAGTGGTGGCACCGCGATCGAGCATGTGACCCCAACCCGGGAAGGATCGCTGCTGGACCATCTGCAGGGCAACGTCGGCGCGGCCGGCGCGGGTCAGCTCCTCGAGTAGGTACTTGGTGCCGAAGATGCCGGTAGCGACATGTCCGTCGTGCTCGACGAGCACCTGTTCGACCATGCGCTCGACCGCCGCCTCGCGCTCCGCCGCTGGCGTCAGACCCATGGTCAGCGCGGTTGCCTGGCAGGCCTGCGTACCGGTATCGAACACTCCGGTGCCCGGCGCCAGGAAACGGTCGACGAACGCATCATGGATGCGCGCCGCGACCAGCTCGTAGTGAGCCTGGTCGCCTTCGCGACCGAGGATCTGTGCCAGCCGCGCAACCAGTCGGGCCGCCTGCAGGTAGTGGGCAGTGGCGGTGAGCGCCACGGGTTTGGGGTCGAGACTCTCGTGGTCGCTGAGACCACGGTCGATGATGTGGCCGACGGCGTGCTCCTCGTACAGATCGACCCATCGTCGCGCCACCTCGTATTGCTCATCGACGAGGCGTCGATCGCCGTAGTACTGGTAGAGCTGCGCAACCAACAGGGGATGGGCGAGCCCCCAGCCGATCGGACCGGCGTCGGCGGCGTAGTTCTCCGCCGCGACGCCGACAAACGGAGCGGTCTCGGTGATCCAGCCGTCGCCCCGGGCGGCGTCGGCGTGATCGCGCACCGTCTTGGCATAGAAGCTCGCGAAGTCGTAGTTGAGCATCGCCATCTCACTAGTGGCGACGATGTCACCGCCATACTGGAACTTCTCGCGCGACGGGCAATCCGACTGGACGCTGAACAGATTGCTCAGCAGAGTCCACCGCACCATCTCCTGAATGCGGTTGAGCGTGTCGTCGGAGCAGGCAAAGCTGCCCGTGCTCTCGACATCGGTATTGAGGCGCAGGCCTTCGATAGCGTCCGCGCCCGGTGTGCCGGGAAAGCCGCTGACCTCCACGTAGCGGAAGCCGTGGAAGGTAAACCGCGGGGTGTACACCTCCGCTCCATCGCCGGCGAGCGTGTAGGTGTTGTAGTGCTCGGCCACCAGCGGCGCGCCCGCCCCCCCGCGCGGCGTGCCATCGGCGTTCTTGCCCTTGATCTGACCGGCGACAGCGGTCATCGGGTTGAGCGTGCCGTCGGCGTGCAGAAGCTCCCCCACGCGCATCGTCACTGTCGTGCCGCGCCGCCCCTCGACTCGCAGCCGGGCCCAGCCGGCGAAGTTCTGTCCCATGTCGAAGATGAACACGCCGGGTTCGATCTCGGTCACGCTGACAGGGTGGAGTGTCTCCGTTATCCGGATCGGTGCGATCGATTGAGCCTCCAGCGGCCCGAGCTCGCCCGACTGTACGGTGACCGGACGCCAGCCCACCGGTTCGAACCCCGGCCGGTCCCACCCCGGCAGCTGTCGGCGGGCGTCGAAGGCCTCACCGAGGTAGACGCTGTTGCGAATCACCGGGCCCGGGTGCACGCGCCATCTGTCGTCGGTCACGACCGATTGTGTGGTGCCGTCTTCGTGCTCGATAACGAGCTGGGCGATCAGGCGAGGCCGGCCGACCAGCATGTGATCGCGGATGTTGATTCGGCCCCACATCTGAAGTGGCAACGGGTTGTACCAGCCATTGCCCAGCATGGCGCCAAGGACGTTGGGCCCGTGCTGCAGCAGCGCGGTGACGTCATGGCTCGTGTAGGGGACGCGCTTGTCGAAGCTCGTCCAGGCGGGATCGAGCACGTGGTCGGAGACCTTGGCGCCGTTCAGGCGTAGCTCGTAGTAGCCGAGACCGGCAGCGTAGAGACGTGCCCTGGCTACGGGCTTCGATACCTCGAAAGCGCGTCGTAGCAGGGGTGCCGGGTGATCCTCGTAGTGGGCTGCACGAGTCGCGGGGGCCGGCTCGCCATCACCTATCCAGTCGCCTTGCCAGTCCGACGGCGCAAGCAAACCCATCTCCCAACTCGACGGGGTGCTCCAGCCAGAGGGCAGGCCGCCGCCGTCCCAAACCCGGATCTTCCAAAAGCACCGCAGGCCGCTGGCCAGCGGCGCGCCGGCGTATTCGACGTGCAGTTGCTCGCTCGACTCCACCCTGCCGCTGTCCCATAGGTCGGCAGCACCTGCTCTCAGCGAGCCCATGCCAGTGGCGACGAGAACCTGGTAGGCCCCCTGGCTCAGGCCGCGTGCCTCGGTGGTCGCCGCCGAGAGCCGCCAACCGAGACGCGGTCGCCGAGTGTCGATACCGAGCGGCTCCTGAATGTACTCGCAACGCAGATCGACCGGAACGATGTTGCCGGTTGTTGCCTGCAGCGCCGCATGATCCGGTGGCATTGACGCCGCGGAGTCGCCCGCGACGGGGTCGGCGCCGAGCGTTACCGCTGCTCCGGTGGCTCCGGCCGCCAGCGATCCGCGCAGGAAGTCGCGCCGACGGATCTTCATGCCACGCCGGTGTCCGTACCGCCCGCCCGGTGCTGCTCAGCGACGGGCAACAAGATCAGGGTCGCGGGCGTAGGGGCCGCCGTATCGATCACGGAGCTCATCACAGCGGCTACGCAATGCAGCCAACACCTCGGCATGGGCCGGATCAGCGACCAGGTTACGTATTTCCAGCGGGTCGCTTTCGAGGTCGTAGAGCTCCTCGACAACGGGATCCAGCTCGAAGTAACGAGCGTACTTGTAGCGTTGCCCGCGCACGCCTTCGTGCTTGACGATCTGCTTGTTCTCCATCAGATGCTCGACAAAGAAGTCCGTCCGCCAGTCGTCCGGCTCCTCGTCCCGAAGCAACGGAACGAGGCTTCGGCCCTGCATCGTTGCGGGGACCTCCACACCGGCCAGATCGAGCAACGTCGGCGCGATGTCGATGTTGAGCGCCATCGCGGTGGGCCGAAGCCCGGCACGGAACGAACCGGGCCGCGGATCGAAGGCGAGCAGCGGAACGCGGATGGATGGCTCGTGGGGGAGCCATTTGCCGGCATAGCCGCGTTCCCCGAGGAAGTAGCCGTTGTCGCCCATCAGGATGAGAAGGGTGTTGTCGGCAAGACCGCGTTGTTCCAGCTCATCCCGAATCCGCCCGAGGACGGCATCGACGCCGCTGATCATACGGAAGTAACCCTTGGTCATCCGTTTGGCCTTGTCCGGCGTGTCGAACCGCCAGAACCAGCGGAAGCGGTTCATGTTGATCTCAGGATCTTTGAGAAACGCGGGGAGGGCGTCCAAGAAGGCCGGATCGGACAGCGGCGGGTCGGGAATCACCGTTTCCGTGTAGAGACCGTCCATCGCCGTCGGCCAGATGTACTGCCGCTCATCGTAGTCTTCCGCATGTGGCGCGTTGAAGCTGACCGACAGAGCAAAGGGCTGATCCGGCGGGCTCGCCCGCAGGAAAGCAATGGCTTCGTCGCCCATGACATCGGTGAGATGCCGCGTCGACCCGTCCTCCTGAACCTTGAAGTACGGGTTGGCAGTGAGCGGGACGAAAGCGTCGAACATGGCATCGGCCGCCCCGGGCTCGACGACCATCCCGAACTTGCCGATGAAACCGGTGTGATAGCCGGCAACGCGCAGCAACGCGGCATAACTCTGATCTGTCAGCGCTCGGGCCAGCGGTGGCGTACCGAAGGTGAACTGATGGGTTCGTTCCAGCGTCCCCGTCAGGAGGCTGGCCCGGCTGGCGGCGCAGATGGGGGTGGTCACGAAGGCGTTCTCCAAGCGCACCCCTTCCGCTGCCAGCCTGTCCATCTGGGGCGTGTGCAAGAGGGGGTTCACGTTGCCCATCATGTCGAACCGCTGGTCATCCGTAACGAAGAAGATGATGTTGGGCGCCGCCGCTTGCTCGTTGGTCTCCGGGGTCGGAGAGCAACCGGGGAGCAGCAACAGCGCCGTCAGGCAGGAGGCGGACGCGAGGCGGAGGGTCATGTTCAATGGGCTCTGGAGCGAGGCGTTGCTGATCACCGAGGCATCGAGCGATGATACAGCTGTCGGAAGAATTCTCCACCGCGCCCATGCAGGATCTGCCTGCATCGAAACGTCCACTCGCTCGCCGTCCCCCTCGACTCCGTCGGGACAGGTTGCTGTCTCTGATGCACCTATCGCACAGTGAGGCTGGGGTGAGTATTCCTGCTTGGTGGAGCTAGATGATGCAGAGCCGTTGCACGACCGATGACCTGTGGTGTCGGAGCAGCTCCCCTAACGGCGGTCGGCGAATCGGCGTCGCGACCGGCGTTCTCGCCGCAATGCTCGCAGTCTCCAATTGTGGTACTCGGGCGCCGGATCCGGGCAGCGAGGCGGCGGCCACGCGTGACGGACGCCCCAACATCCTCTTCATCTTCGCCGACGACCACGCCTACCAGGCGCTTAGCGCGTACGGCTCGGGGCTCAACCAGACCCCGAATCTCGACCGTATCGCTGCGCAGGGGCTGCGGTTCGATCGTGCGCTGGTGACCAACTCGATCTGCGCGCCGAGCCGGGCCGTGGTTCTGACGGGGAAGTACAGCCATCTCAACGGGGTGCTCGACAACGAGCTCGCCTTCGATGGCTCGCAGCAGACTTTCCCCAAACTGCTGCAGGGGGCCGGCTACGAGACTGCGGCGTTCGGCAAGTGGCATCTCAAGAGCGAGCCCACCGGCTTCGACCGCTGGGAGGTGCTGCCCGGGCAGGGTAACTACTACAACCCGGATCTGCGAACCCCTGGCGGCACGATCCGGCGCCACGGCTACGTCACCGACGTGGTCACCGACCTGGCAATCGACTGGATGCAACAGGAGCGCAACACCGAACGGCCCTTCTTCATGTGGTTGGGACACAAGGCTCCGCACCGCAACTGGATGCCCGGCCCCGACCAGCTCGACCTGTACGCCGACGAGACCATGCCCGAGCCACCGACCCTGTTTGACGACTACGCGGGCCGCGCCAGCCCCGCCGCCAACCAGGAGATGGAGATCGATCGGCACATGACGTTGCTGACCGATCTGAAGGTGGCGCCGGCCGACGACAATACGCCCGAATGGGAGGTGCCGTACTGGGCCCGCCTGCTCGATCGCTTCACCCCCGCGCAGAGGGAAGCCTGGGAGAGTGCCTACGGCCCTCGCAACGAGGCCTTCCGGGCGGCAGGGCTGCAGGGTCGGGAGCTCGTGCGCTGGAAATACCAGGCGTATGTGAAGGATTACTTGCGCACCATCGCCGCCGTCGACAACAGCGTCGGCCGTGTCCTCGACTTCCTCGACAGCTCCGGCCTGAGTGACAACACGATCGTCGTCTACTCGTCGGATCAGGGCTTCTACCTCGGCGAGCACGGCTGGTTCGACAAGCGTTGGATCTACGAGGAATCGCTTCGCACTCCCCTCCTCGTGCGCTGGCCTGGCGCCATCGATGCAGGAGCCACGAACGACTCGCTGGTCTCGAACCTCGATTTCGCACCGACGTTCCTGGAGGCCGCGAGCGTCGAGATTCCCTCCGACATGCAGGGCGACAGCCTGCTGCCACTGCTACGCGGAGAACAGCCCGTCGGCTGGCGACAGAGCTTCTACTACCACTACTACGAGTCGCTGGTAACGCACCGGGTACCCGAGCACTACGGCGTCGTCACCGAGCGCTACAAGCTGGTGCGTTACCCGATAACCGATGAGTGGGAGCTGTTCGATCGGCAGCAAGACCCGACGGAGCTCGACAGCCGCTACGGCGACCCGGCCTACTCCGAGATCCAGGCTCAGCTCGCGTCGGAGCTCGAGCGGTTGCGCGACGATCTGCAGGCCGAGGTCGATCGGTGAACAGTGAACCCTCGTTCGGGCAGCGGATTGAGCGCTTCGGCGCGCGAGGAGACTACCTCTCCAGTCTCAACCGGTATCTCCACGTCGTCCAAAAGCCAGAATGACAACCCGCCGCTACTGAGCGCTCGCCGCGATGGAGGCGTGTCTGGACGAGGGAATCAGCTACCACTGAAACGCGTAGGTCATCTTTGCGGTCAAGGATCGGTCTTCGAGTCCAGCGAACTCGCCGCTGTACCGCCGTGTCTGCCGATACACGAGATAGAAGTTGTCGCCGGTGCGATAGATGTAGCGCAGACGAGCGAACACCGAGATCTCGTCGGTAACGCTGTCGTATTGGACCAACGAGTCGGTGAGCCATCGATCCGAAAACGAAACGTCGGCGCGTAGCCGCGCCAGATGAACGACGAACGCCCCTCCGGGCAGAGTTGCGCGGTGGCGGCTGTAGTCGGCGCGCAGGCTGATGTTCTCGTTCATCCGCAGGCTCAACCGCGGGGTCAGGAAGAGCCTGGTTCCGTCGAAGAACTCACCGGTTCGTATCGACAAGCCACCACTGAGTCGTCGACCCGGATAGCTGCTGAAGGTGACCGACCACTGGTTGAAGTCGTATTCGCCAGCCGGAATCGTAACGGTCGGGTGGACGTCGAAGGGGGCGTCGAGCAACTCGAAACGATTGCGAACGGTGGCGAAGAGCGAGTCGCCGGATTCCCAGATAATGCGAGTCAACAACATGCTGGTGCGGGTCACCAGCTGCCCGTCCGTCGTGGTGTTGCGATCGAAGACCGGGTTGATCTCCACCTGACGCAACCAGGACCACCCAGGACGCGGCTTGTAGCTGGCGGTGATCCTCTGCTTGACGATGTCGGTGCGCGGGATGAAACCGAGATCGGTGCGAAAGTCCTCCTCGACCATCATGATCTCGGCGTTGGCCTCCCACAGATCGCTCTCCCAACGGGTCTGGAAGTGTCCGATCCAGGAGCCACCTTCGACCTCGCTATCGCGCGCCTGGGCGGCGAAGCCCGAGATTTTGAGGTGATCGAGAAAGGTGAAGTCAGCATCGACACCGGCGACCCGGTTGTAGTCGCCTCCGGGGCCCTGCACGTTGGAGACGTAGGCACCGACACTCGATCGGGCAAGCAGATCCTGGCGCCATCGCAGTGCGGTGTAGTTGCGGCCTTCACCGAACTGTGAGTCACCTGTCTGGACGTTCAGAAAGCCGAGGTTTCCGCGACCGATCTTGCCGGTCAGCTTGGTCCCGAAATCGATCGGCAGCGAGTTGCCATCCTCGTCCAGGCCAATCCGGCGCGAGAAGAACAGCCGCGATGGGGGCGGGCTCCCGAGCCCGCCCTCCGTGTTCCCGAAGCTGAAGCTGTTTGCCGCCTCCAGGAAGAACTCACGTTTTTCCGGGAAGAAGAGCGAGAAGCGCGTCAGGTTGACCCGCTGCTCGTCCACCTCCACCTGGGCGAAGTCGGTGTTGTACGTCAACTGCGACGTAAGGTTCGAGATCAGCTTGATCTTGAAGTCCTCGATGCCGAGGGCGGCAGAGGTCTCCGAAATCGGCACGTCCCTTTGCTGGAGGGAATCGTAGCCGCCGAGCACATAGGGTTTGAGGCGAAAACGTCCCGTCAATTGCAGGTTGTCGAGGCCGTGCAAATGCCCCGCCTGCGAGATCGTCATGAACTCGAAGTCCTGTCGGTAATTGCTCCAGACGACTTCCTCGTTCTTGCGACGAATCTGGCGTCGGAAATCGATCCCCCATATCGGACTCCCCTGCGCATAACGCAAGGTGGCCCAGGGAATGCTCATCTCGGCCTCCCATCCCCTGCCGGTGATCCGGGCAGCCGCTTCCCAGCGCTCGTCCTAATCCTGATTGACCTCGCGCTCGTTTCGTACCGTCGCATCGCTGCGCGTGCCCAACGCGTTGACAGTGAAAACGAAGGCGTTGCGATGATCGTGGAAGGTGTCGAGGATCACGCTCACGGTGTCGTCGGATCGTCCAGCTGCTCTTGCTCCGGCGCTGCCTCCACCCGTACCTCTGCCGGGCCGCTCGGTACGCAGCCGGAGGCTGTCGCGCCGCAGTTGGGTGGCACGGATGGGCTTCGTCGATCGCGTCATCCCCTCGACGGAGTGGGTGTTCCACCCCTATCCGCTGATTCTCACCGCCCTGTCGATCATCTTCTGCTCGATCATGCTGTATCTGCTGAGTCCGCCCGATGAGAACTGCAGGCCTATCGGGTACTACGTCGACGACGACGGCGAGGACGCACCAGCGGAGACGGCCCCGGCTGCGCAAGAGGATGCCGCTGCCAAGCCGGCGTTGGCCGACCGGATCGACAACAGCAGGATCCTCGGTGGCGTCATCGCCTTGACGGGCGTCGTGCTGTTTCTGAGACAGTTCTTCACGCAGGGCCTGGGAGCGCTGGACCTGAACAACTTCAACTTCGGGTTCCTGATGATCGGACTCTTGCTCTACGTCAGCCCGACCAAATACCTGCGCGAGTTCTACGACGCCGTTCAGGGGAGCGCGGGAGTCGTCCTGCTCTTCCCGTTCTACGCCGGCATCATCGGAATCATGACCGGGACAGGGTTGGTCGACACCATGACCGCCTCACTGCTCTCGATCGCCACACCGGAGAACTTCGCGGTGACCGCCTGGATCACCGGAGGGATCCTCAACATCTTCGTGCCGTCGGCCGGAGGCGAGTGGGCAATCATCGGTGGCCCCATGATGGTGGCCGGTGCCGAGCTGAGTATCCCTCACGGCCAAACGATCGCCGCCTACGCGGTCGGGGACGCACACACCAACCTCCTCAACCCGTTCTGGGCGATCCCGCTGCTGGCCATCACCGGCCTCCGTGCTCGCGACATGTTCGGCTACGCGATCACCATGATGATCTTGCTCGCCCCGTTCCTGGCGATCGTGCTCTACCTTCTACCCTACTGAGGATCCGCGCAGGGGAAGCAGCATCCGCCCGTCTCGACGACACGTCAGACGTCAGCCCGTTTCGGGATCGAGTTCAACACTATTGTGCGCTCGTGTCCGCGATTGACCCCTGTCGGGCCAGCAACGAACTCCGCTGCTCGCTGTCACAAACTCCGCCCTGCTAGATTGGCTTAGTTGCGCCCGCATGAAGCCAAACGGGAATCTTCCGGGAGACTTCTCGACCGACGAGCGATGTGCAGATGTGTGCAGTTACGCAAGCCCGCGAAACGCGGCCGGAACTCGGTGCGGCCATGCGCAGGACACTGACGCTGGCGACCGTCTGCGTGATGCTTGCCAGCACCGCCGTCGCCGTGGAACAGGAAGGCGCCGAGCAAGAACGTCGTCGCCGGCAGATTCCGGTCCGGATGGTCCGTCCAGGCGAGCCGACCAGGTCGGTGCAGCCGGCGCCGGGTCGCAGCATCCCGATACGAATGGTTCGACCCGGTGAGACGGGTCCGGTTGCAGTGCCGTTGGCCCCGCCGGCCGCCGACACGGCGTTGCCAGCAACCGAAGCCCCGACGCCGCCAGAAACCGCAGCGCCGACGCTGATGCTCCCTGCCAGCGGCGCAGCTCCGCGGACGGACGCCGGGGTGGTTTCGGCAACCGCGGCTGACCTGGGCGGCAAAGTCTCCTTCGCGACATGGACGGACTCGCCCCCGGTGCTCGATGGGCGAATCGACGAGGCGCAATGGACACTGGCCGAGGTCGTGAGCGACTTCGTGCAGAAGGAGCCTAACAACGGAGCGGCGCCGACGAAACACACCGAAGTGTACGTCCTGTACGACGAGGACACCCTCTACTTCGGATGGATTAACTACGACGATCAGCCGGAAAATATCGGCGCTTCGGTGATGCGCCGCGACGAGTTCCACCAAGGGGATGACTGGGTGGCAGTCTACATCGACACGTTCCACGACCATCGCAACCAACTCGGCTTCGAGGTCAACCCGCTCGGCGCCAAGTTCGACTACACCATCCGCGACGAGAGTCAGCTCAACACGGCTTGGGACGAGAATTGGGAAGCGGCGGCGAGCATCACCGAGCGTGGCTGGGAAGCTGAAATGGCGATCCCGTTCGCGGCGCTCCGGTTTACCCCCGGAGGCAACGTCTGGGGGATCGAATACGAGCGCGAGGTGATCCATAACCAGGAGCGCATCAACTGGAACAACACCAGCCGCGACTACAACTTTCTCGCCGTCTCACAGTACGGCCATCTCCTCGGACTGCAGAACGTAGGGCTCACGGGTCGGTTCCGTCTCAAGCCCTTCGTCACCGGCGGATACGACTCTTTCCAGCAGCGTGACGATCCGCTCTCCGAGACCAGGAGCGATATCGGCATCGAGGTGTTCAAGGTGCAGCTCACCCCCAGCCTCACCGCCAATCTGACGGCGAACACCGACTTCGCTGAGGTCGAGGCCGACACCCAGCAGGTGAACCTGACGCGCTTCTCGCTGTTCTTTCCCGAGCAACGCGAGTTCTTTCTGGAGTCGGCGAACAACTTTACGTTCGGCACCCTGCCGCGGCGAGCGTCGGGTGAGAGCGAGGGATTCGGCTTCCAGCGACAGCCGCCGCTGGCGCTGTTGTTCTTCTCGCGGCGGATCGGTCTTGGGCCGGAGGGACAACCGGTTCCGATCCGCTTCGGCGGCAAGCTGACGGGGAAGATCGGCAACGGCAATCTCGGTTTCGTCAACGTGCAGACCGGGGACTCACAGTTCGGCGACGCCCAGAACTACGCCGCCTTCCGCTGGAAACAGCCCGTCTTCGGTCGATCCAGTGTCGGCGCGCTGGTCACCAACGTTCAGGGGCCCGACGGCCAGTACAATCGCGTCCTCGGCGTCGACCTCGACTTCATACTCTTCGACCACCTGTTCCTGACGGGGTTCGTGGCCGGCGGCCAGGACAACGACGTCGACGGCACCTCATGGGTCGGGCAACTCAGCGCCGCATGGGACAGCGAAGAGTGGGCACTGGGAGCCGACGTCACGTACGTGGCCGACGACTTCGACTCCGATCTCGGCTTCGTCCTGCGGCAAGACATCGTGCGCACCAGCACCCAGGGGCGCTGGTCGATACGCCCGAGCTGGCCGCTGATGCGGCGCGTTTCATTCACCCCCTCGCTGGTACGCATCGCCGATACCAGCGGGCGATTGGTTTCCCGGCTGGATAGCCTGAGCACGCGGTTTGATTTCGAGTCTTCGGAAACTGTTAGTTTCCGCATCAACCGCAACTACGAGCTGCTGGACTTCGATTTTCCCATCGACGAGAACGTGACCATTCCGATCGGCGACTACTCGTGGACCGACGGTTCTATCTCGTTGCGCACTGCCCCGCGACGGGCGCTGAGCGGCAACCTGACCTTCAACCTGGGCGAGTTCTACGACGGCACGCGCCTCGGCATCGGAGGGGGGCCCCGCTTCCGCTTCAGCGATCGCTTCACCCTGAGCCCGCAGTACAACTTCAACCACATCGACCTACCGGGGGGCAGATTCAACACGCACCTGGTACGGCTGCGCGCCAACCTGTCGTTCTCGGACCGCGTGCTGTTCGACTCGCTGCTGCAGCACAGCAGCGTCACCGACCAGCTATCGGCGTTCGCGCGCCTGCGCTACATCTATCGCACCGGCGACGACTTCTACCTGGTGTACCGCCAGTCGACGGCGTTCGCAGGCATGTTCGATCGCCTCGACGACCGCACGCTGACAGCGAAGTTCACCTTCACCATGCAGCGCTAGCTTCGACCTCCCGGGCCTGCTGTTTCGCGGTCTGGGGAGCGCCTCGGGTTGACAGTTGTCGGCGCGGTTTGTATCAAGCGGTCTATGCGACCTCTCAGTGTCCTCTTGGTGTCACTCTCGTTGATCGTTGCGTGCGCCGATTCAGGGCAACGCGGCGACGATGTGGTGGAGACCGACTCACCATGGTCGATAGGCGACGTTCGCGTGCCCATGCGGGACGGTGTCGGCCTGTTCACCGACATCTACCTACCACCGGGCGACGGGCCGTTCCCCGTGGTTCTTACCCGCGTGCCCTATGGCAAGCGCTCCGACTACGTATTCCTTCCGGCGATCGGCCAGTTCTGGGTGCGACATGGCTATGCGTACGTTGGTCAGGATGTGCGCGGGCGTTTCGGCTCCGAGGGGTCGTTCTCGCCGTATACGCCAAACGACCAGGAAGGCCTGGATGCGTATGACACGATCGAGTGGATCACCCGACAGCCATGGAGTGACGGCAACATCGGCATGATGGGCGAGTCGTACTACGGATACACGAGCCTGATCGGCGCAAGGAGTGGCCATCCGGCACTCAAGGCAATCTCGCCGGGGAACATCACGATGGCGCGAGAGAAACAGGTTCTTGACGGTGCCTATCCGCTACAGGCCAGCGGCTTGTGGACGCTCAACATGGACGACATCGACGACGGCGAGTACCAGGATCTGTCAAGCATCGACCTGATGCACCTCCCGTTGATCACCATGGGTGAAGCCCACGGCCTACGCGACAGCTTGTGGCGGGACAGGGTCGGCGGCTACCTGGATCGACCGCATGACTGGCGGGAACGGCTTCACGAGGGTTACGCGCAGGTTCGCGTACCGGCGCTACATTTCGGCGGATGGTACGACTCCTTCACGAGAGGATCGGTCGCCATCTGGGAGGGCATACGCGAGCACAGCAGCGACGAACGCGCTCGCGACATGCAGTGGCTGGTGATGGGACCCTGGGATCACAATGCGATGTCCGTCCACCTGTCGGGCGCTCCCGGGTTGACCGAGATCGGTCGTATACCGATCGGCGACTCCTCCGTGACGACCTACGAAGAGCACCTCGTCGAGTTCTTCGACCACACACTTCGCGGGCGAGATAACGCTTACGGCAAGGCGTCGCGAGTCCGCTACTTCACCATCGGCGACAACGAATGGCGCTCGACTAGCGCGTGGCCGCCACCGACAACCGAGCTGACGCCGCTGTACCTGCGCGCCGACGCCGAAGCGACGGGAAGAGCCGAGACCGGCGGGTTGGCGCCGACAGCGCCGGGCAACGAGCCGGCCGACACCTATCGGTATGATCCCAGCGACCCGGTGATGATCACGTCGGGAACCGATGTCTGGGGCAGGGCATCCGCCCTGCCGGATCGCGCCGTGTTGTTGGAACGTGCTGACGTGCTCACCTACACGAGCGATCCCCTCGATGAGGCCCTGGAGATCACCGGCCCGATTACCGTCAACTTGTTCGCTTCATCGACGGCCCCGGACACCGACTTCACCGCTGCCCTGGTCGACGTATACCCGGACGGCTACAGCTTGCTGATTCAGGAGGGCATTCTGCGAGCCAGCTTCCGCGATCGGGATGCTCCGCCGAGCCCGATCGAGCCAGGTGACGTCTACCTCTTCCCGATCGACCTGTGGGCAACGAGCTACGTCGTGCCAGCCGGCCATCGGCTTCGAGTCGAGATCTCCTCGAGCAACTTCCCCCGGTTCACTCGGAATCTCAATACCGGTCACGCTTTCGGGATGAGCGATGAGATGGCGACCGCCGTTCAGACCGTCTATCACACGTCGGGCCGTCCGTCGCACATCCTGCTCCCCGTAGTGACGCGCTGATTCTGCGCTCCCCACATGCCGACGAGAACTTGCGCAATAGTCCTGTTGATTTCGTTTGTGCCTCTTTCCGCCTCGGCACAGACCCCGACTACCCGACCGCCCGTTGTCGATGTGCACATGCACGCCCCGATGGCACCAGGCGCCGTCGATCAGTTCGCGCCGAGACTCCGGTCGACCCTGGACTTGATGGATAGCTTGAATGTCCGATTCGCTGTACTCAACGGTGTTCCGGACGTTCTGTTCGCCTGGCGACAGGAGGCCGAAGACCGGGTAGGTGTTCTGCCGAGCCTTCTTTTTCCATGCCTCAATGGTGTGGCCGTCATGTGGGGTCGCCCCTGCTTCGACAACGGAGCGGACTGGCCGGACCTCGATCGTCTCAGGGACCATATCGAATCGGGCCGCGTCGAGGCACTCGAGGAGATTGCGACCCAGTTTCTCGGCCTCGGACCATCGGACCCCTCACTCGAGCCGTATTTCGCCCTCGCGGAGGAGTACGACCTCCCCGTGTTCATCCACATGGGTCCCGGCCTTCCCGGAACGAACTATGGCGCCGGGATGGGTGATCTGGCGATACCGAGCTACCGTGCCGCCGCCGGAAATCCCTTGCTCTTGGAGGAGGCCCTGCTGAGGCACCCCGGTGTACGTGTCGCAGTCATGCATGCCGGCTGGCCTTTGGGCGACGAAATGGTGTTCATGCTCTACCAGCATCCCCGGCTCTATGCGGAAGTCGGGCTCTTGCACGACACCGAGTTCTTTCCTCGGACCGAGTACTACCCTTTTCTGAAGCGCCTCGTCGATGCGGGGTTCAGTGATCGGATTCTCTTCGGCTCTGATTCGACCCTGAAGGAAGGCATCGACGCCGTTCTCGACGCGGATTTCCTGACCGAGCAGCAGAAACGGGACATCCTCTGCAACAACGCTGCACGATTCCTCAAGCTCGACGATGGTATCTGCGAGTAACGAGCGCGTTCCAATAGCCCCGGGGATATCCATGCTCAACCGTCTGGCGTTGGTAACGGCGCTCTTGTGCCTCACTGTTTCCGCACACGCTCAAACGATCGAGGATGAATCCTTAGCCTGGCTACAGGACTTCCTATGCGTCGACACCATCAATCCCCCGGGAAACGAGACTCGCGCTGTCGAGTTCATTGCCAACATACTGGAAGCCGAAGGGATCGCCTATCAAACGGCGGAGAGCGCACCGGGTCGTGGCAACTTATGGGCACGCCTGGAAGGTGGCAACGATCCTGCGCTGATCATGCTGCAGCACACGGACGTCGTTCCGGCCGATCCTGCGTACTGGACGACCGATCCTCTATCCGGCGAGATCAAGGACGGTTATCTCTGGGGCCGCGGCGCGCTCGACATGAAGGGCACCGGCATCTCGCAGCTAGCTACCTTCATAAGCCTGCACCGGGCAGGAGTTCCGCTGAATCGCGATGTCGTCCTGGTTGCCACTGCTGACGAAGAGGCCGGTGGGTTCTTCGGTGCTGGCTGGCTCACCGAGAACCACCCCGAGATATTCGACGGCGCGGGTCTGCTGATCAACGAGGGCGGCAGCGGAGAGCAGAACGACAAGGCGCTCGTATTCAACGTCGAGGTAACTCAAAAGGTCCCTGTCTGGTTGCGCCTGACTGCAGTCGACACACCGGGACACGGCTCAATGCCGAACGCGACCTCCTCGGTGACGCGGATCGTCGACGCGCTCAGCATCGTCCAAGCTAGTCCGGCACCGCCGCGCATCGTCCCGGCTGTGGACGCGATGTTCCGGTCACTCTCGGAAGCCGCCGGGCCCGAATGGGCTGGGGCCTACGCCGATATGCCCGCTGCCGTCAAAGATCCTGAGTTCATGAGGCGGCTCCAGGAGCACTCCGCCGTCTTGCATGCTCTAACTCGCGATACCTGCTCGATCACGCGATTCGACGCCTCCAACAAGATCAATGTCGTACCGCCAGAGGCGTGGGCCGAGATTGATTGCCGCATACTTCCAGACAGGCCATCCGATGTGTTCGTGAACGAGATGCGTGAGCTCTTGAAGGACACTGGCGTGGAAATCTCGGTCATCATGGCATTCACGCCGGCCGTGTCCTCTACAGAGTCCAGGCTCTACCATGCCATTGAAACCGTGACCAGTGAGCGCTACCCAGGATCGAGAGTGATGCCCTATGTCAGCACTGGCTTCACCGACAGCCATTTCACTAGAGACCTAGGCATCGTCAGCTACGGCTTCGACCCCACCATCGTGCCGGAATCGGAGTTCTCCAGAATTCATGGCAACGATGAACGCATCAGCGTTGAGGCCTTCAGACGTGGAGTGATGGATCACCTGGCGATCATTCAGGCCGTGGTTTACGACTGATCGGCAAGATCCTGCGGAGACCGCTACGGGTCCGCCGGCCCAGTGGTTCAAGATGGACCCTGACGAATGATCACGCCGTTCTTCATGACAAAGAACACGCGCTTCAGTTCCTGGATGTCATCCAGAGGATTGCGCGGTGTCGCAATGAGGTCTGCCGCCATTCCCGGAGCAATCGTTCCGCGCACATCGGCCACGCCCAATAGATCCGCGGCCGCTGTCGTCATGGAACGGAGTAGGTGAGCGGGCGTCATCCCTGCCTCCGTAAACATGTCTATGCGGCTCATGGCCAGCGCCCCACGCGTATACCCGGGTATCTCAGTGACGGCGTCGGAGCCGAAGACCATCGGAATCCCGATCCTCAGGGCACTGCTGATGCGGTCAATCTGGTGGGCATGCTCTGCAGCCATTTCCTCAGCCGTGGGGTTCCCCCGATCAGCATCCTGGCAGCAGGCCGTCCACTCCTCGTCCGGGAACGGGGTGAACACAGCAGTGACACCATTTGCTTTTGCCAATTCGAGGTCAGCATCCTCGATCGCCCACAGGTGCTCTATCGATGTAACCCCGGCTTCCGCTGCATTGTGGGCACCCTTGGCTGTCCAGGCATGCGCGGCCAACCGCCGACCGGCGCGAGCCGCCTCCTCTGTCATGAACCTGATGTCCTCAGGCGAGTAGATGTAGTCCTGATCATCTACCACGATCTTGATCACCATGGCGCCGTAGTGGACGTTTTCGCGGATCGCTTTGACCATCTCGTCCCGTGTATCGGCGAAGAAGTACTCGGGCTCAGCGAGATTCGGTCTGTCTGGCTGGAGGGCGAACTGCCCTCCATACGGGGCGATGATTCGGCCAGCATTGATTATGGTGGGGCCAACAATACGCCCGGCCTCAATGGCACGACGCAAATCCGTGCACGCGTACGCCCCCTCGTTGCCGATGTCACGAACGGTAGTGAAGCCTGCATCGAGCATCGACCGGCCGGCGATCACACCATCGATTGCCCGCGCCGCATCGGAATCTTGCAGAGTGGTGAAATAGTACGCACCCGCGTCGCGTCCGAGACGAACATTCATGCACAAGTGCGCATGGGCATCGAACAGTCCCGGAAGTACGGTCGAGGTCGACAGATCAACAAGGTCCGCACCGTCAGGGATCGGAAGATCCGGGCCGACTGCCGTTACGACGCCAGACTCCACGATGATGACTTGGTTTGCGGCGGTGGTGCCGGACTCGGTATTCACCAACTGCCCTGCTCTGATCGCGACAACCTGGCTGAACGCTGGAGTCGCGTAGAGCCCTATCGCAACGATGCACAAAGCGATTCGACGCACCATCTGCAGTCCTCCGACAAGAATGGGATATGACCAGCGAAGCCACCCTAGCATTGGTCGTTGAAGGCGTCGCGGTCGGCAACAAGAATTTCGACGCGAGCGAGCCAACCGCGGCCCGAGTATGGTCTGCATCCCGCTGGCCGAGGTGATCGGCGGGGTAGCAACAGTGCCAGCCGCCGTGGGAGAGTCGGGGACGCGGCAGGGCCGAACGGGTCGCCCCCTGCAGCACGCTAGGATCGCAGCTTCGTGGCGCGGGCGACGAGGCTCAAGTAACGGAGCCGGGTTCGATGAGCAAGAAGCACGATGAAGCCGCCAACCTCGAGCGTTGTAGCGAACCGCCCGGTGAACGGCATCTCGCAACAGTCCGACTACCAATGCCGCTGACTCCACGGAAGCGAGCGCGCGGCGCGATCGTCTCGGGTAGCCTCTTGTTGGCTCTGGTGGGAACGATCGCGCTGACGGTGAGCTGCGACACCGGTGGCGACGGGAGCGGTGGATCCGGTGCCGACTGGGTGCTCACCGGCGGCGACATCGTGACAATGGACGATGGCAACCCGTCGGCTACTGCGGTCGCGATCGAGGACGGCGAGCTCACCTACGTCGGGGACGACGCCGGGGCTGCGGCCTTCGTGTCGGAGGCGACGCGCACGGTCGATCTGGCGGGCCGTCTGGTAATCCCGGGCCTCATCGACGGTCACACTCATCCGGGTTACATCAACCTCGAGGACCGCGAGTCCGTCAGCGGCTCCAGCCGCGAGGAGTTCCTCGAGGCGGTACGCGAGCATGCCGAGAGCAATCCAGGCGACGAGGGGTGGATCCGACTTTGCTGCTGGCCCAACGGGCTGTTCGTCGACGGGTCCAGGGGGCCGCACCGACGCGACCTCGACCGCATCGTTGCCGACCGGCCGATGTGGATCGCCAGCGGCTCCTGGCACAGCAACTGGTTAAACTCGAAGGCGCTGGAGGTGCTCGGAATCGACGCCAGCACGCCCGATCCGCGACCCGGGCTCGCCATGTACGCCCGCGATGCTGACGGCTCTCCTACGGGGTGGGTCAAGGAGGGGGCTGGCTGGCAGCATCTGGCGTCGCTGTTCGATCCCGACGACGAGCACGAGGCCAGCGTGGTGGCGTTTCTGCAGACACTGTCGGAGAACGGCGTGACGACGGTCTACGACGGCGGCAACTTCGGCTACGAGGACCATGTATACGCGCTGCTGGCCCGTCTCGACCGCGCCGGCGAGCTGCCGCTGCGCTACGAGGGCACCTACCAGGTGTTCGTTCCCGAGCGTCGCTTCACGGCAGTTGAGGAGATGCGCCGGCTGCAGCAGGAGTATGGCGGCGAGCGGCTACGGTTTCGTACGGTGAAGCTGTTCATGGACGGCATTCTCTCGAACCACTCCGGCGCCTTGCTCGAGCCTTACGCTCACGATCCCAGCTTCACCAGCGACACCCTATTGTCGACGGCCGAGCTGCGCGACTTTCTGCTCGAGCTGCACGAGGCGCAGCTCGACCTGCACGTCCACACCATCGGCGACCGCGCCGTTCGCATCGCGCTCGACGCTGTGGAAGCGGCGCGGGCGGCGGTCGAGGGAGAGCTATACCCGCGTGTCACGCTGTCGCACGTCCAGGTCATCGATCCTGTCGACATGCCGCGCCTAGCGACACTCGACGTCTCCGCCAACCTCACGGCCTGGTGGTTCGGCGTCGGCGCTGCCTACCCCGAGGAGACAGAGCTGGCAGCGCTGGGCCCGGGGCGAGACACGCGGATCTACATGGCCCAGTCGCTGGTCGACGCCGGCGGCCGCGTGACCTTCTCGAGCGACGACTGGGGGCTGTCAGCGATCAGCCCGTACCTGAACATGCACGGTGCCCACACGCGGGAGGTGCCCGGGGTCGAGAGCGCGGGCCCTCGACCGCCGGCAACCGAGCGTATGGATCTGCGCACGATCGTGCGCGGTTTCACCCTCGATGGAGCCTATCCGTTTCGCATGGAGGACCGCATCGGCTCCCTCGAGGTTGGCAAGCTCGCCGACCTCGTGGTGCTCGACGAGGACCTCTTCATGCTCGATCCCGCGGACATCCCCGAGGTACAGCCCTCGGCGGTGATGATGGAAGGCGTGCTAGTGCACGGTGAGCTACCGGGTGCGTCGCCGCCGGCCATAGCGCAGTAGCCGGAAGATCCAGGGAAGCCGACTGCAGCAACGTGGATCACTTCAGCGCGTTCAAGGGTGACTTCGATTGCTAGCCAGCGGGAGCGTGGTCGAGGGTAGCTACCAGGCCCGCTCCGCGTCCCCTTCCAGCCAAGCGCCACGTGGGCACCTCCCTCAATGTAGGAGCCGTGTAGATAAATACGTGTTGAGGATCCGGTTATATCATTATTGGTCGCACGATCCATGGAAAACGCTGCGCATCTGTGGTTGCATGCAGGCTCACCCTCAACGAGGGAGTAGCATGACTCGACAGTGGCTACCTGGGAGATTCCGAGGTAGATATCTTCCTGTCCAACTGGCCCCTCGGCCCGGTGATGGGGCGCCCTCGGCGCCGATTGCCGAGCGAGCTCGAGTCTCTGCCAGCCCCATGATCTCCCGCGTCCGCACCGTGACGCTGGTGGCAGTCGCGCTGGGGTGCGCCGGTGCGACGTTGCCGGCTGCGGCCCAAGACCACGCCCACGATTTCGTATTCGATACCAAGAGCGTGGAGTTTACGCTTCAGCCAGGCGAGAACCGGGAAATGGAGGTCCGCTGCGACAAAGGCGAGTATGCGTTGTTTGGCGGTGTCCACGACACAGCCCCGCTCCTATTCCCGATCATCCCGAAAGCCGAGCTTCTAGGGCGCAACTTCTATAAAGTCGTCGTGGAGAATGAGGGGTCTGCTCCGATGGACGTTATCGTTTTCGTCGATTGTCGGCCTAACCGGACCAAGCCCGCCGCGGACGACAGCGGCGTCGAGCACGAGCACAAGATCCCCAAGCCGAGGCTGCTTCCCGCGAAGACTAAGCTGCCACCGGCGAGTTCCAGATCCTGTGTCAGAGTGGCAAGACGAAGTCGGCGCTCGGCCACAGCCACGAGGTCGATGTCGAGGTCGTCGAGAAATCCCGCTCGTCACGGGCCTTGCCCGAGATGATGACGGCGCGCACCGTCGATACGTCCGTCGTGGTGAAATGCCAGAAGGGGTACCAGGCGGTCGCGCCAGGATGGCTCCCGGGCGTCCCGTTCGACAACCCGATCCAACTCCTGGCCGCTGAGAAGAAAGGGAAGAGCGGGCGCAAGATGAAACTCTCTTTCCGCTTGGCCGAGAGCGGTGACTACGTCGCTCAGCTTCTCTGCGTCAGGAGCACTGTCCGTTAGCCTGCGCTGGGCGCGGCTGACCTCAGCGATCTTTGCGCTCCAACCGCCACCTGAGCTTCGCGAGCCTCGGGACAGTGGGACGAGCCTTCGCCAGGAATGCGTCGACCGAGCATTCGACGGAGGTATGCTGTTGGGCTCAACTGATCGGAGAACGATGCTGATGACCGATGACGAGCCCCCGCCGATCCTGGCCGGAAAGAGCTATGACGCTCCCTCGGCCTTCACGCCGGAGAGCTTGCTGCGCGAGGCACGGCGTCAGAAGTCAACCTCGGTCCAGCCAGTGCCGGACGTCTGCCTGCTCGACCCGGACGGCGATATCGTCCGCCGATTGAAAGCGGAAGGGCGTGCGCGGCACCATGACGGGTGGGTCTGCTATCACACGGATCTCTATGTTCTCGAGGCAGGCGGCCTGACTCTAGGCGTCATCGGCTGCGCCGTCGGCTCATCTTTCGCCGTCTTGGTGGCCGAAGAGCTGTTCGAGTCCGGGTGCAAGCTGTTGATCAGCATGACGTCGTCCGGGCAGATCATGCCCGTGCAAGCGCCACCGTATTTCGTCATGATCGACCGCGCCCTTCGCGACGAAGGCACGAGCTATCACTACCTGCCGCCGACGACCTACAGCCACGCGCCCGAAGCCCTGATCGCTGTTCTCGAGGGCGCCTTCGACGACCTTGGGGTTCCTGTGTTGCGGGGTGCGACCTGGACAACCGATGCACCATTCCGCGAGACCGACGATGCCATCGAAACTATGCGTCAGCGCGGCCTGCTTGCTGTCGAGATGGAAGCCGCCGCTCTCTATGCGTTCGCCACGGCGCGTGGCAAGGCGGTGGTCTGCTTTGCACACGTTACCAACCAAATGGGCCGGATCGAGGGGGATTTCGAGAAGGGCCACGCGGACGGCACGACCGATACGCTACGGATTGTGGTCAGAGCTGCGCAGCGCCTCATAGAGCGGGGGTAGGATTCGAACCTCCGAGTCACCAAGAAGGACTGTCTTGGGTGGCGATCGAGTCAGACTTGAAGGAGATGGCGATCCATTCGAACAGCGTCAGGTTGTCGACAACAACTCCGTCACCGCCCGATGCGCCTCACCAATTGCGACCTCGGTCATGGCCCAGGCGCCCGCGTCCAGCGGAGCTTGCCCGTCAGCCATGGCGCGCTCCACCAGCTCCGCATACTCGGCGTCACGATCGAGCTTCGCGTAGAAGGAAGCCCTCGATATGCCGGCCTTCGCGCACGCCCAGGTCTTGATCGGGTGGATCGCGAGGAGCGCTAGGACTTCCTCGTAAGCGTCAGGCTTGCCGGGGTTGGGCACCGTGTCACCTCGGGTATATGTTACACGAGTCACATGACCTGATCCACGCAGTCTATCGGAGGACCATCGCCGAGCCAGCGCACCTAGCAGCTTCTTGATATCTAACGGGCCGATGCCGCCCTTGACTGAGTGTCCGATTGATTAGGAGCCGGCCCGGCACACGCCATTACGCATAGAGCGCATCGATGCGCGTGTCGATCTCGGACTCCAACTCATCGGCCAACTGATCAACTCGATCCCAGACGCACGCGGGGAGCTCATGAGCATCCAGGGGGTCTACGCCAATCGCGACCAGCGTGGGAAGCTGATGCAGCTACTGCGGTTGCTCGCATTGCGAACGCCATCTCGGGAGGTCCGCCGCTTCGTGCCTGAAGGAATCGGAACTTGGCCGAGATGGGAGTGCTGTAAGTCGGGCACGCGAACCCTCAACTCTCTACCGTCTGGAAGGCGCCAGAGCGACCACCCCTCGACGGTCGGTTGTTTGGTCTAGATCGTTGACCTGTAACTACTTAGGTCGATTCAACGGAAGTGAACAGAACTATTTTCTGTTTACTTCTTACGGAGAAGTCGAGACGGTGTCAAATCCCGTTGCGGAGCGGTGCGCATGGTGCGATATGATTCGTGCAACCTAGGCCCCTCCCTTCCTGCGGGCGAGAGACATCGATGTCAGCAACTGGCCGGTTACCCAGTAGTGCGCGATGTCTTGGATTTGCGCTCGCCCTGGTCCTCACCCCTGTCGGCGGCGTCGCGACCCGTTGGGGCACCCAGGAGCGCGTGTTCGAAATAGTCGACGACTGGGTCGTCTCCCTCAGCCGGGACCTCATCACCGATCACGCGGAGGGTTTCGCGGGATTAGATCCAGGCTTGATCGAGCCAACGCCACACTTACTGATTGCCGTGAGTTGCATGACCGGGGATTCCGCTCCGACGGTCCAGTTGGAGTATACGGGGCGCGCGATGCCCAACTACGACGATCAGAATCGGGAGATGATCCCCGGCCACGTGCGTTTCGACCGCGATACAGCCGAGCCAGTTGTCTGGAAGCGCATGCCGCCGGTGTTCTTCGACGCGGACGACCCCAGCACCGTCGAGAATAGGGATGCGATCTTCGCCTTCCCTGGCGACGCGATCGGGACGACGCGGAAGCTGATGGCTCATGGCCAGGTGGTCGTGGAACTGGTATCCAATCGGCGATACGTCGAGGCCGCCAGCCTACGCGGGTCCAGCGAGACGATCTCCATGCTTCTCGATGCGTGCGGCATCGATATTCCCTGACGTCCAAGTGATCCAGCCCCAGGAAAACATAGTGATCGGGTGAAGTGCAGCTCAGTATCGAGGTCGCTAACACGAGGCCGTATCACGGCCTGACTAAATGGCGCGAGCAGACAATCAACAGTCTGAAGGACAACAGCGACGAGGCGCGGTGGTTAGAGAACAGCAAGCCGAGTTACTCTGCCCGCTGCTGCTGGAATTGTTGCCAGTCAACGTTCGCCTGAAGCTGGGTGGTCATGCCCTCGACCAGCTTCGTAGCCTGAGGTAACGATGGCTCTGATTGCATGCTCCGAATGCGACGCCCAGATCTCCGACAAGGCGGCCGCGTGCCCGCACTGCGGATGTCCCGTCGACGCTCAACACGCGGCACCCGCGCCGCCTCCAACAGTCGAGTCGCCAGCGCCGGTCGCACCGCAACCGGGCGGTTGGGTTGGCTGGCACGGGGCGCCATGTCCCCCGGTGCCGAGAGCAAGCCAACCGGGATTTCCCAGATAGCCACTGTTTCGTGCACGGTGCCAGCGTTGACCGGGAACACGATCCGCATTATCCGGTCACGTGTGGGCGTTTTCGTCAAGGGTCGTAGGGAGTTCCGACGGACCCGTAGCGCGCTCAGCCGAGTCTCGCGAGCTGCGCCACGCGCCCATTGCCCTGTCGAGGGCGCGCAGGGGTTCTCCGGTCCAACAAATGGCCCCGAAAGTGGCCCCGAGCCCGAATGGCCGGAGCCAGAAAAATGGCGGAAGCGCCTGGGAATCGAACCCAGCAAGGACGCCTTTCGGAGCCCCCCAACGGATTTGAAGTCCGCGAGAGCACCGAGCCTTGACCGACCTCCCGCGTGTAAGATGCCCCTGCATGCATGCAGAGTGCAAGCCTTGAGCGACCTGCATTAGCCACCCACGCCCCGCCGGATCGCCGGACGGTCCCTGTCCTACGGATGACGCGTTTCGCCGTGGACATCGTCATAGGCTGAGAGGTGCATTGTGAAACGACGCGACTTTCTCCGAGCCGGTGCCGCGAGCGGCATCGGTGCCATCATTCCCACCGCCTGTGCCCCCGCCGGGCCACAAGGGTCCACGGACGCTACGACTGCGACCGGGGGGCGCTGGCAGCGGGACCTGGCGCTGGTCAACGCCCGACTGGTGACGCTGGAGCCCGACCAGCCAGAGGCGCAGGCGGTGCTGGTAAGGAGCGGCCGGATCGCACTCGTCGGCAGCAACGATGAGGTGCGCTCGGCGGCCGACAATGCCCCGGTGTTCGACGCCGCCGGTCGCGGCGTGGTGCCAGGGTTCGTCGATGCCCATGTCCACTTCGAAATGGCCTGCAATGCCAAGGCGTATCACGTCGCCTGTCACACGCCACCCTTCACGAGCCTGCGGCAGATCAAGGACGCCCTTGCAGCGAAGGCGGCCGAGAGCCCGGCGGGGCGGTGGATCATCGGACGTGGCGGCTTCGCCATGGCCGATCGTGTCGAGGAGGGCCGTCTGCCGCTACGCCAGGAGCTGGACGCGGTGACCGAGGATCACCCGCTGATCCTCTATGCCGGGTTTCACGTCGCCATGGTCAACACGCGTGGCCTCGAGGAGCTCGACCTGTGGGCCAACGATGACAACGTGCCGCGTGGCGCGATGGTGCACCGCGATGCCTCGGGCGTTCCGACGGGGATCGCCACCGAGATCTGGACAATGCCGCCACCGCACACGGTCGACGAGGTCGAGGCCTCGATACGGGCGCATGCGATGGAGCTGTTCGTCTCCAAGGGGATCACCTCGATCCACACGTTGCCGCTGGCGGGCACCGATCTGCGCGCCGACCAGGCGGTACAGGCGACGGGCGAGCTGCCGATCCGTTTCCGCGCCTACTATCACGTCCCGCATTTGTTCTCGCAGGATGACTTTCTGGCGATGGGGCTCGAATCGGGTTTTGGCACCGACATGTTTCGCTTCGGTGGCATCAAGATCTTCGTCGACGGCGCCGGGAGCGACGGTCTCGGGCGTCGCTTCACGGACTTCAAGTGGACCCAGGATGAGCTCGACGAGTTTGTCTTCCGGGCTCACGCCGCCGGCGTTCAGCTGATGATGCACGTCGTCACGGACGACGGGCACCAGGCGGCAGAGGCGGCGGTCGAGGCGGCGCTGGCGCGGGATCCGACTCCGATGCGCCATCGGCTCGAACACGGCGGCGACGTCGAAGATCTCGATCGCATCCAGCGTCTGGCGACGCTGGGACTGATCCCGGTGATCACACCGCAGCAGCAACGAGCCACCGAGGTGCGAGCCGAACCGCGCCGGGTGCCGAGATACCGCACACTGGTCGAGGAGAACGTCCGCCCGGTGGCGGTGTCGGATGCTACCGGGACGGTGCCGGTCTTCAGTCCGCTGGGAGCGATCGCTTCTTTGATGACTTCACCGGAGGCCGGTGGCGGCACGCCGCCCGGGGAAGAGCTGAGCTTCGAGAACGCGCTCCGCATGCACACCATCTGGGCGGCGCGTTCAGGCTTCGAGGAACAGGACAAGGGCTCGATCGCGGTCGGCAAGCTGGGCGACTTCGCCGTGTTGTCGACGGACCCGACGAGCCTACGCGGCGAGGAGTTGTTCGACGTCTCTGTGGACGCCACCATCGTCGGTGGAGAGGTGGTCTTCGAACGGTAGTGGAGCAGACGCCTGGTACCAGCTCGGCGTTAGCCTGCCCTCGCATGACGAGACCGGAACTCTGACCTACGATCCCTTCAACGCCAGGGCGACGTACTCCGGCGGGTGGTTCTGGTCGCCGACCGACACGACGATGTACTGCTTGCCATCGAGCATGTAGGTCATCGGGCCAGCGGTGGTTCCGGAGGGCAGCTCCGTGGCCCACACCACATCTCCGGTCGCCTTGTCGTAGGCGCGGAATACCTTGCCCCAGGCCCACTCCTCGTCGAGGGTGCCGATGACGGCGTTGCTGCCCTCTCCGATGAACAGCAAGGTCTTGGTCAGCAGGGGCGCCGGACGGTTCGGGACCCCGAGCGGCGGCAGGTTCAGATGTCGCAGTAGTGGGTGCTTTCGCTGCCCGTCGCCGTTGGCGGCCATCCACAGCTGCTCGCCGCGGTTCAGGTCCAGGGCCGTGATGCGGCCGTGGGGGGGCTTCATGATGAACAGCCCCTCGATCGTGGGCGCGGCGGTCGGCTCGTAGGCGTACTCCATGGTCGCCGCCGGGTCGGTCTGCTTGACCGCGTTGCGGCTCCCCGGGCCGTAGGAGCTGTTGGAGACCGCGTAGTAGACGCCGGTCTCCGGGTCGAAGGCGCCAGTGTTCCAGTTGCCGGCGCCCCAGGCGCCGGGGTACATCAGCGAGCCCTTCGTGCCTCCGGGCTCGTCGCTGGGGACGGAGGGCGGCGTGAACAGGGGCCCGGTGACGTACTGGCTGGCGAGCTCGCGCGCCTGGCGGTTGAGCGCCGGCGTGTAGTCGATCAGGTCGGCTTCGGTGATGCCCTGCCAGTCGAACGGCGGCGGCTTGGTGGGAAACGGCTGTGTCGGCGAGGCTACCTCCCCGGGCACCGTCGACGCCGGCACCGGGCGCTCCTCGATGGGCCACACGGGCTCGCCGTTCCGGCGGTCGAACACGAACAGGAACGCGTGCTTGGTGGGCTGCATCACCACCGGGATCCGGCGCCCGTCGACCGTGATCTCGCCCAGCGTCGCCGGGCCGATGGGCTCGTAGTCCCACAGGCCATGGTGGATCATCTGGAAGTGCCAGACGCGCTCACCGGTCTCCGCGTCGAGCGCCACGAGGCTGTTGGAAAAGAGGTTGTCGCCCGGCCTCCAGCCCCCGTACCAGGCGGACGTCGGAGCCGTGAACGCCACATACACGTGGCCTAGCTCCTCGTCGGCGCTCATCATCGACCAGACGCCCATGTCGCCGGCGACCTTCCATGAGTCGTTGCCCCAGGTGTCGACGCCGAACTCGCCCTCGCGCGGCACCGCGTGGAACGTCCACCGCAGCTCTCCCGTGCGGACGTCATAGCCACGTGCATCCTCCGAGACCGCCTCCCTCTTGTTGCCGCGATCCCCCGCACCGCCGGAAAGTCCGCTAATGACCACGACGTCGCGTACGACGATCGGACCGCTGCTGTCGCTGAATCTCCCCGCTGGCGCCGCGCCGTCCTCGTACCGCAGGTTGACGCGGCCACCGTCGCCGAAATCGTCATACGGCTCGCCGGTCGTGGCGTTGATCGCATACAGATATTCGCCGCGCACCGCCACGATCCGTTCGTCGCCCTCGCCGTCGCTCCAGTAGTCGACGCCGCGCGTGGTCGCGCCTTCGGCCTCTTCCTCAGTGAACGCCACCAGATCCTGTTGCCAGACGGCCTCGCCGGTTCGGCCGTCCAGAGCGATCACCAGCCCGTGGGCGTCCTGCGTGTAGAGCACGCCGTCGATGATGATCGGGCTCGACCGCAGGTAGGCGCTCGGGAACAGATCGGGGAAAGCCTCCATGAGGTCGCTGCGAACCGCCGGGCGTCGCCAAACGATCTCCAGTTGGTCCACGTTGTCGCGGTCGATCTGATCTAGAGGCGAATAGCGTGTGTAGCCCTTGCTGCCACCGAAATAATCCCAACCGGTTTGCGGTGATCGCCCGCTCGCGGTTGCGGCGTCGGGAGGCAAGCCGACAACCAGGCTGATCGAGACGCACACAACAACGAGATTCCGCAAACAAGCCACAGCTAGCCCTCCTGTTCTCGGTCTCCGACCTGTGTCTCTTTGGTCGGCCAGATCCGCGCGCGAACACGTGCAGACAGAGTACCGTCATCGCCGCACAGTTCAACTCGATTGTGAGAGCGATTCGCGTGATATCGGTGAGAAATCCTGTCGGCGGTCAGGAGATCTTGGACGCTTCGAATCCCAGGCATTCGCTTCAGACGCGAAGAAAGGGCCGAGGAGGCTGGATTCCGCTGACTGGCCGACCATGCTGTAGGACGACGCCTACGCGGTTACGGGATTCGCGCTGATGGATGATCGCGTCGCCGCGCGCCACCATGGAATCGAGACGCTGGGCCAGAGGACTCGTTGAAGCACTCGAGAAAACACCACGCGGGCCTAATGACAGGACGACTCGATTGATGAAGCTACCCGCCGCGACCGTCACCGTCGCCTTATTGGCTACCGCTTGCGGCGGCGAGCTTTCCCTCCCTGAAGGTGATCCAGCGGCCGGGCGCGAAGCCTTCGTCGAGCTGCGATGTACCGCCTGTCATCGAGCGTTCCGACAAGAGGGCTTCCCTGATCCGATCGCCGAGCCGCCGGTTTGACCTGCCCCCCAATAATCGGGCCAGTTTGAGAGTTAGGATTTGAGGCTCTCAGGAAGGCTCGGGAAGGGGGAGAAATGGCCCGGAAACGATACACAGTAGAGCAGATCATCGCCAAGCTCAGGGAGGCGGAGATCGAGTTGGCGCA
>PVBE012384860.1_pt1 | contig 49341 bp, 43 predicted proteins | sample 1631181 | NCBI WGS metagenome assembly PVBE01 (sample SAMN08397723, study PRJNA350692) | Marine metagenome, whole genome shotgun sequencing project. | isolation source: water | place: Pacific Ocean | collected 2012-04
CTTCAGGCTGTTGATCGGCTCGATGAGGCGCAAAGTGAATTTGGCCGTGTCAGCGGCCTGCATTGGACGCGTCGTGATTTTGATCCAGAGGGTTTTCGAAAGATTAAAGAGGGACGCTCGCTGCCTACGGCGGCGCGCTGCATTTTGAAAGCGATCTTCGCAGTTCGAGACGACGTGTCGCGGGAGCTGGACCTTCCACCATTCAAGGTTCTTAGTAATCAGACGATGGTTGCTCTTGCAAAACGGGCCCCTCAGAGTGTTAGTGCGGTCAATGACATGTGGCGCGGACCAAGACGCCTTACGTCGAAGCACCGCGAGGCGATCGTTCGCGCTGTGGAGCTGGCTCAATCCGGGGGCGTTATTTTGGGGACACCCAAGGGGAGAACGCCGCGCCGACCAGCAGTCATTGCGCGCCTGGAGCAGGAATTGAAGGTGTGGCGGAATGCCGCCGCCGAGGACCGCGACTGTCCCACCATGGTTGTCCTGCCGAATCACGCATTGCTGCACATTGCCGAGGCTCAACCGCACGATGCTGCCGAGCTGTCAACCGTGCCTTTTCTTGGCCGCCGCCGCCAGGAGCGCTATGGACAGGACATTCTCGAAATCGTAAACAGCGATGAATGACGTCAGGGCGTGACGTATGTTCCGCCGGTCATTTCGGCGAGCTTCATCATGAAAGCTTGATCGTGACCCCGACCGATCCCTACTGTGTGGATCTGCACCTTTTTAAGGGCGTTGATGCGGGAGATTTCACGGATGATGTCTGCAGGCCGGATGATCTTGCCTTGATTGGGCTGTCCATCGGACAGAAAAAAAATGGTGTCGAGTGCTGTTCCGTACTGCTTGTCAAACGTCCCTCGCCCTGCCAGTTCAAACGCCTTCGCCAATGGGTCGAAAATGTTCGTGGCACCGTTGGCAGTGACCTTTTCAATCCATGCACGGGCAGCCTTCTTGTTCTTCACTGATGCTTCTTGCAGGACTTTCTTCCAGAGTCGGAAATCTGTCGAGTAGAAGATGATGTTGAAGGTGGCATCCTTGGGCAGCGAGGTCAACGATCGCAAGAGCTCTTTTTTTGCAACACCGATCTTCGTTGAGCCGGCACCGGCATATTCAGACGGACTGAGCATGCTGCCGCTGACATCGAGGATATACGCGATGCGCTTGGAGTAAGTCTTGATGCCGTAGAATTCTGTGCCGCTGTCCTTGCTCGATGCGATTCTGCCGTCAGCTACGGCAGCCTCGGTTTCTTTTTCCTTGACCGTCTTGTAGTCCTTGGGGAGCCCTTGCCACCAGGCGTTCCAGGCGGCGTGACCTGGCCCCTCTGTCGTGGCTGTTATGCGGCGCAGTGCCGCTTCGACTGCATGCGAGACACCAGAGAGTCGCGCCGTTTCATCTGAGCCACTGCTCTCGATTTCTCCCAACAGGTTGATGAGTCCTTTGTTGGCTCGAGACGTGCCAACCTGCTCCAACGCCTTGACCGCGGCGAGAAGCAGGTCGGTGGAGGCCTCTGATCGTCTGCAGAGGTTCACCAGTGGTTTGACCACTGAGTCCTGCTCTGTGTTACCAAGGGCTTCCACGAGAATCAGGTCGTCGGCGTCGCCGTCATGTTCTCCCAGAAGTGGAGCCAGGCCCGCAGCTGCCACTTTGGTCCCCGTGTGGCCCATGACCCGCCAGAGACCGCGTTGGACTCTGGGCGATTGCGTGCGAGACAGGGGTGCGCTGAGGAGGCGCTTGAAAGCGACCTCTCGGATTTTCTTGGGTCGGCTGCCGATAATGCTGCCGACGACTTCGAGAGTTGATTCTTCTTCGTGCGCGTCGGCTGTTGTGCCTCCTGCATTCTTGCCGCCCACAGGGGCCGCTCGTAGCTCCTCCGGGTCTTTAATCCGATGGGCTTCTTCATCCAGCACGGCATTGAGTGAGAATTTTGCCCGATCCAGGAGGTGACGCGCAGCCAGAAGGAATCCCTCATCGCGAGCCTCCTCCATGGCGGTTGCTCTCTTGACAGCGATGTCGCCATCGATGTTTCTCAGGATCTCCTCGAGTGTCTTGCCTTTTTTCTTCCACCACGCCTTCCAGAGCGGCACGTTGTCAAAGAATGTGACGCCGGCCATGGACTCCAGGGCGAGAATAATGTCACCTTTCAGGCGACCATCCTCTTTCATCATGCGCTCGATAAGGGTGGGGATTCCCTCTATGCTCCCGATCTCTCCCATCGCTGCAACCGCTGCGGCGCGGACGGGCCAGTAGTCGTCGCTGAGAGCGTCCACGATGGCGGCGCGTCCACGGGAATCACCCAAGGCGGCCAGTGCGTCCAACCCCGCAACTCTCATCGGAGCCGAGGAGTCATTAAGGACAATGTTGGGAAGTGCGGCAACAGCGCCAGGTGTTCGGATGTGGCGCAGGATGGCGATGTAGACAAGTCGGTCTTCATTTTTGCGGACGCGATTGAATAGCTTGATGACGTCGCTGGTCGCTGCTGTCGCGTCGGCCTCTGACAAATCGGCAATGAGTTCGCCCAGATTGGCAAGCAAGGAATCGAGCGTTCGACGCTCTCCGTCTCGGGCTTTTTGAATCGGGAGGATCTTCTGGTCCAACGCCTCCCTCTTGTCCAACAAGCTCTTGACGCTCCCAAGTGCAACGGACTGTTTGCCGCCAAACCTCTTGTCAATTCTGGCAGCCAGGACCTTTCGCTCCTTCAGCAGCGGCGCGAGCTTCTTCTCGGACTGAGCTTCGTTCTTGCGAATCTTATGGATACCGGCGCGGAGTTCCTTGCAGCCTCTGGGGTCTTTTGTCCGACGCAGGCGTTGGATCGCACCGAGGCGTTGATGAATGCTGGATGAGCGCAACGTGCGCTTGAGGAACGCCGCGGCCGCCTTGTATTCTTTGTCCGCGTCCTGAGGTTGCCGGGACCAGGCGGGCGCCTGGGCCAGGACAAGCAGGGCGAAACAAAGCAGGCTACAGGTCTTACGCTGGTACATGTAGAATTCCAGAAGGGCCTCGGAGATTCAATTGGAGTGTGTCAGGCTATCAAACCACTGGGCGCAAGGGCCAGATTTCATTGAAGGAGGGAGGCGGGGATGGCTGACCGACGACAAAGGGAGAAATCGGGGATTGCTCGTTTCCTCCTGGGCATGGCGATCATCAACATCTTGCCCATCGGTGCTTTCCTGTGGGTGGGCTACGCGCTGTGGTCGGGGCAAAAGACCATTGAGGACCTTCAGGGGTACTTCCCTGAGGGTGCGAGCGTCAACATGCTTCACCTGTCGGTCGCCATGGCCGTGTTGTTTCTCGTGGGGACGTTTCTGGTGCCGGTTTCGCACGGGTCGGTCAAGCGCCTGAGGGCGCAGTTGAATCCAGAGTCAGGCCGTACATTCCTGGATTTGGTCTTGTGGCTGCCGCGCCAAGTGCTTCTGGTGTTCTGTGAGGTGGTTCGGTCGGCGGGGTTTGCGTTGGGAATCGTGTCGATCCTTCTAACGCTGCTCTTTATGGGAAGAATGCTCTCGCCTGGCTTCCTCTCCGAGTATGTGCCAATAGAGGAATGGGTTGCGTGGGTTCGGGATCGGCTTTGATCAGGCGTACTACTGATCCCAGGCGTAGATGAAGGAGCGTCGTCCGTAGCGATTCCTGGATGACCTGATCTTGTTGACTTTGTATGTGTGGTCCTGAAATTCGGACTCGTAGAATTGCTGTGCTCCTTCCTCCGGTGAGCAGTCGTCCCAATCACTTATCCGGAGTGCTTTCACCACCCATTGTTTTTCCTCCCCGTCAAGGGCGCTCAGCCTGACGGATCCGCGCACAATCAATCGAGGCGGATGAAGCCTTGCGGGTTCGCTGTCCTTCTCGGTGGCCTGAACATCAATGACAACTGTGAACGAGTAGCGAACGGACCGCGCGAAGAAATCGCGGCCATGACCCATATTAATGGCAACAACTCTTGACGTTACGGATCCTCCGCGCTTGAGTAAATCGTCGTAGTCATGTTTGATTTTGCTCTTGAATATCTCTGCTTGCTCGCCCCAGAGTGCCCCACGGGAGTCGATGACATCGATAACGACTGCTTCATAATTAACGACGGCCCGACCAGAAACTGTGAATCGGGAATAGACATCGAAGGTCTCGCCGCACCAGGAGTCCAATGCCCGCAAGGCGACCTGGCGTTGTGTGATACGGAGCGCCCGATCCTCATTGATGCGAATGCTCTGCCCCTTGTCCACCAGTGAAATAACCGCGGTGACCAGGACGACGACGGCCATAAATGCGACGGTTCCGCGAGTAAAAATCTGAAGGGAGCGTTGTAGCCATAGAAGTCCAGCCACGACGACGATGCCCACAGGAATCAGAAGGATAGAAGACAACGAAAATTTCACCAATGCAAAGCAAAGTGACATGTATTGGCTCCTCTGTTAGCTGAATCCGAGTTCGTTTTACCCCATTCGGGCCGGTCTTCAGCTTATTTGTCTCCCGACAGCAGAATTCTCACTTCAATTCGTTGCTCAGCCAACTGCTCACTCGTGGCAAGGCAGCGAGGACAAGTGTGCCGACACGGGAGAGACTGTGAGCTGAGCAGTTTTCTACCTTGTCGTTGGTTGTGTGCCAGATGCTGTTACCGGGCCCGTAGTTCAGGTCGATGAGGTCGATGACGCGCGGCATCCCTGCCAATTTGAAGGAGAGATGGTCATCGAGGATCTGTTGGGCTGACCCGAAAATGTCGATTCCAAAGGTGTTTCTGGATTCCTCGAAGAAGATGGCCTTCAAGTCGGCATGTGAGTTCGTGTCATTGGCGAGCAGGAGATCCTTGTCGCCAATCATGTCCAGGATGATAGCGCATTGAACAGGGTAGCGGGCGGAATTGCCCGCCATTCGGCGACTGCCGTAGGTGTTGTCCGGCTCGGTGCCGCCCTGTTTGTGGTGCCAGTCAAAGAAGGCCTCTTCGCCGTCAAAGAAGGCGAAGTAGTAGGTGAACTCCGGCTTGGATTGCCTGTGCTGCTTCACCAGGCAGCGCGCCAGCTCAATCGTCAGGGCAACAGCGCTGCAGCCGTCATTGGCGCCCTCAAAGTACTCATTCTCCGGGAGGATCTTGGTGTCGTAGTGGCAACCGATGAGGATGGACTCGGTCCGATTGCCGGGGAGGACGCCAACAATGTTCTCCATCAACACTTCGCGGGTTGCGTTGCCGCCGTTCACGGGCACGACTTGTTTGAAGACATCGTTCAACCATCGCTTGATGCCGACAGTACGGAGCTTCTTCTTGATGAGACTGCGGGCCTTGCGGATGTTGTCCATGCGATAGGGCGCGTGGCTGATCCCCCCGATGGCGGCAAACTCACGGAGGTCCTCGAAGGCAGCTTTCTCATCGACGAGACTCACCCAGTCTTTCTCGACTGCCGGCGGATCGTCGGGTGTAGAGTCGTTTCCGCAGCTACTGACTGTGAGTAACAGCGCAACGAGTAGGATCGTGGTGTTGAGGCGAGGGGTCGACTTCATGGCGGTCTTCCTTTGCAGCTCGTTGGCAGGGCGTATAGACGGTTCTAACTTTGCGACCAGGTCGTGCCGTCCGGAGAGTCGTTCAACTCCACGTTGAGGCGTTGAAGTGAATCGCGGAGTCCATCGGCCAGCTCAAACTGTTTGTTGGCACGAAGGTCTTTGCGCAACTCGATGAGTATCTGCATGAGGGGGTCCGCAAGATCGCTGTTATGGGATAAGTTGGTCTCAGTGTCTGGGAGAACCCCAAGGACAACCCCTGCGAGGTCCTCCATGACGCTTTTCGCCTTGGCTGCGGTGTCGGCCGAGATTCCGTCTTTGGCTACGGAATTGATGGCCTTGACCCAGTCAAACAGGGCGCTGATTGCGATAGGTGTGTTGAAGTTGTCGTCCATGGCGTCGCCAAAGGCCACCTTGCAGGCTTCGGTGGCTGATGCGAGTGTCGCGTCGCCTTCGGTGGCTGTCGAGCCTCCAGAAGCGGCCGCTGTGAGGCGCGCGTGCGCGTCGCCGAGTCGCTGGGTGCCGCGGGCGGCGGCCTCCATGCCTTCTTCTGTGTAGTTCGAGGGGCGACCATAGTGCGTAGATAGCAGGAAGAGACGCAGGGCCTCTGCCGGGAACTTCTGGATGGCATCTTTGATGTAGATGGAGTTCCCCAGCGACTTGCCCATCTTCTGGCCATCCACATTGATCATGTTGTTGTGGATCCAATAGCGAGCGAACTCGCCATCTGTTGCGGCGCGGCTCTGTGCGATCTCGCAGTCATGGTGGGGGAACTTGTTCTCCATTCCTCCACCGTGGATGTCGAATGAATTCCCGAGATACTTCATGGCCATTGCTGAGCATTCGAGGTGCCAGCCAGGATATCCTTCACCCCATGGGCTGTTCCAGCGCAGAATATGACCGGTGCCTTTGGTGCTTTTCCAGAGCGCAAAATCTCGCGGGTCGCGTTTGTCAGAGCGCGCCTCAATGCGTCCACTCTCTTCCTGGTCCTCGGAGTTTCGGCCGGAAAGGAGACCGTAGTCCTTGAATGACGACACGTCAAAGTAGACGTTGCCGTCTACCACATAGGCATGCCCGCGCTCGATGAGTTTTTCAGTGAGTTCAATCTGTTCACCAATGTGCTGGGTTGCTCGAACATACATATTGGGGTGCGCAATCAGGAGCGACTCCATGTCTTCGAAGTAGGAGCGCATGTAGTTGTCAACGGCCTCAAGGGGGTGAGTCTTGTCAAGGCGCGCCTGCAGTTCGATCTTGTCTTCGCCTTCGTCTGCATCGTCTGTCAGGTGGCCGACATCCGTGATGTTCTGGACGTAGCGAACCTGATAACCCTCGTGTCGGAACCACTTCACGATGACGTCAAAAGCGATATAGCTTTTGGCGTGGCCGATGTGGCTGTGTCCGTACACTGTGGGGCCGCAGACATAGATCCCCACCTGTCCTTCCTGGAGCGGGACAAACGCCTCTTTGGTACGTGTGAGCGAGTTGTAGAGCCTGATTGTCATGAGGCCTCAGCGTAGAGAGGCACCGCCGTCGCAATGCAACATGGCGCCTGTGATGTAAGAGGATTCCGTGGAAAGCAAAAAGCCACACGGTTGAGCGATGTCGTCCGGCGTTCCGAGGCGGCTCAACGGAATGTCGGCTACTGCAGCTTGAACATGTTCTGCGGAGGCGCCCGGCAGCCCGCTCATCATTTGCCCGATGACAATCGAGTTGACGCGGATCCCCTGAGGCGCCCAGAGGTCAGCCAGCGCTGATGTCTGGGCCTTGATTGAGTCATGCGCATCGTGCTGGGCGATCATGACCAGAGCACCCCGAGGCGACGATGAGAGAAATGGGGATGCATAGCGTGCAGTAAGAAGCTCTGACTCCAGCGCGTTCTCAATACTGCGCTCCGTATCTTTTGCGGCTGCAAGGGGGTGATTGAGAACCACACCGTCAAGGCGACCAAATGTCATGATGACCTCACTGATGAAAGACTGGACTGCGCTCTCGTTGTGGGGGTCTACTTCGATGAAAAGGGCATTGGCGCCGGTTGCTTCAAGGAGCTCTTGAAGCTTGTGTCCTCGTTCGGGCTCCTGTCCGCCAAAAATGACGCTGGCGCCGGACGCTGCAAACGCATGGGCCATTGAAGAACCGGCGGGGCCCATCATGTCTGTTATGAGGAGGCAATGATCCTGGAGCTGCATTGCTTATTCCTCCTTGAGCAGCAGTTGAATCTGCCGCGTTGATCCATCAGGCGTAAAGTGCACTTCGTACGCAGCCTGCCTGGGTGATCGGCCGTTCTCGTCAGCCCCGGTTCGAAGAGCTGCAAGAGTCCGAGATAGATTACCTTTGTCCGCAAACGTCTGGCACAGGGCCAGGCTCGGGGGGGATTGCTCAATAGCGAAGACCTTGTGGGCTTTGGGCGTGTTCTCGCCCGAAGCAATGGGGATGAACACCCTGCTTATCCGCGTTTCGTCGGCAGACAACTCGTGTCTGTATACGAGCGGGCCGGCTGCCTGGAGATTGTTGGCTTCGACCCATTCCTTGAGTTCATCAACGATGGATTCCGTGTCGGTGCTTTCGGCAGCAGGAATCTCAGCGAAAGCGACTCGGCCATCAACGCACGGCTTGAGCAGGTGCCCGATTGATTCAGGCTGAGGTTTGTCAAACAACCCGTTCGTCGTCGCTTTGTTGAATGTGACAGATTTCACGCTCTCAGAACCTAGGATAGTCTCATCTCGATACGCAGTCAGTCGAAAGGCCACCATCATGTGCGAAGAAGGTGTGTCGTGGATGGCGACGGGACGATAGTCGTCCATGAACAGGATGTGTGCCTCGTTGACGCCTTTGGTTCGCAGTTCGACACGGCGGACTAAATGGTCTCGCGTGCCAAAGTCCAGGATAATGGTCATCTTGCTCAGGATGCCTTCGCCAATGGGAGAAACCTCAAGGCGTTGGGCGTGAATCTGGTTCTCAAGGGTTACCGCTCCCTTGAAGTCCAACTCGAATGAGGTGGCATCCTTGAGCGTGCGGAGGAGTGAGACCGAGAACAGGAAGGGGTGCAGGCGCAGCAGTGCGCGCTCCTTCTCAGGCACAGGAACCAATGTGCCGTCAACCGTCGCCCAGGCTTCGTCGCCATTGAGGGCCTGTACTATTTGAATGCCTCGGAAGCGCCGACTCTCATGGTAGCGACTCGTCCGAGGTCGGGTGTGGCTCGTAATGCGTTCTCCGGCATCGTTGGCGTTCTGACGGTAGATCGAGCGCACCTCGACTCCCTCGATCGGGACCATCGGGCCGTCGTTCCAAAGCGCGGCGATGCCGACCTCAAGCAGTTGGATTTCCTCTGAGGCTTTATCGGCGGTGGTCGGGGCCTCGCCGCAGGCACCGATAACCAGACAGAGGGCACCCATCCAAAGTGCTGGTCTCCATCTTATCTGACGCTGTATTTCACCCATGAACGTGGTCATCCTTCGGTTTCAAAAGTGTGGGGCAAGTTATCACACCGACGAAGGGGACCGTAGTGCAGTGGCGGCAGAACGCAGGGAATTGACCCAATCGGTGGCTTGAAAAATCGTCAGAGGGGTGGTGACGAAAAAAACGCTGATTCCTCAAGGAGCGACTCGCGCCGTAATATCACTCCTCAGGAATCAGCGTTCAATTTCCCGCGACGGCGGTTGCCGTCGCATTGACCGTGTTCGTGCCACCGTTTGCCGTCGGTGAACTCAACCCTCTTATAGACTGCGCATACGTAGCGTTACACGGAAAAGTCAAAGTTTCTTAAAGATCGATTGAAGCAAGCAGGGGTATCAGCCATTGCCAGTTTTCGGTGGAAAACACCTTGTTTTGGTCTTGTTTCGACTCATTTAGCCATGTTTTCGCCATATTTAGGTCTTCGGGGAAGCAGGCCCATGCCGTTGTATGCTCGACTACTTTGTTTGCTGACGGCTTCAGGCGGATTTGGCTGCCCAGCGCCATGAGGGTCAGGTCCGCTTCAGCGTTCTCGCGAAAGGAGTTGCCTTCGCCCACCAGCACGTGCCCTGGCGTGATGTGACTGAGAGCGTGGCAAAGCCCCTCCCGAAGATCAGCGGGCTGCGCCTGGAGCCAAAGGACCTGTTGGGCTCCTGCTGCGTGGTATCGGCCTGTGTCTTTCCCGCTCACTTTGATGCGTTCCGATTCCGTCACCAACTCAAATGGGGCGGTCAAGTCATTGCAGGTTGTACAGGTGGGGTGCATGCGGGGGCATTCCCCAGTGTGCGAGCGAGTCACTTTGAGGGCGGTCACTTGATGCCCCCTGCGTAGCAGCAGGGGAACCAGCGCTTCAACCAATGTCGTCTTGCCCGCCCGGCTCGCTGCTCCAGTGACGGAAATGACAGCTTTCAACGCGGGCAGATACTCCCGTGGGTTGAGTCGTTGGACGGTTGAATTGTCGGGTGTGGTATTCATGTCATCAGAGTGTATCTTGTGGTGCTCCCCGAGACGAATCGGGCTCCGTTGTTCCCCCTGTCCATACAATGTCCTTCCATGTCACTCGCACGCCACATTTCCGCCTTGAATCCTCCTCAGCGGGAAGCCGTGGAGCAGACAGAAGGACCCGTTCTGGTTCTTGCAGGCGCAGGAACAGGCAAGACCCGTGTCGTGACGCTGAGAATCGCTCGGATGCTCAGGAAGAAGACGCCGGCCACCAGCATCATGGCAGTGACCTTCACCAACAAAGCGTCGCGGGAAATGCTGGAGAGAGTGCAGGGCTTTGTGGGGAAGAAGGCCTGCAAGGGCCTGACGGTTTCGACGTTTCACTCGTTTGCCCTCAAGCTGATCAAGCAGTACCAGGATCGACTTGGGTTTGAGCGAGGGTTCACCATTGCAGGAGATGACGATCGCACCGCCCTTGTTCGGTCCGTTTGTCGGGACTTCGGTCTCTCAGAGAAACAGCTTCCATATAAACTGGCGCGTTCTTTGATTGGCGATTGGAAGACGAACGGTGTGCGCCCCGACTCGGCGCTTGCGACTGCTGTGACTGAAGAGGAGGACCTTGCAGCCAGAGTCTACGCTCGATTCGAGGCGGAGATGCGGAGTCGCTGTACCATTGACTTTGATGACATGCTTCTGCTGTCGCAGGACCTGCTCAACGACCACCCGGATGTTCTGGCGGACTGTCAGGACACTTATCGCTACCTCATGGTCGATGAGTATCAGGACACCAATGAGATTCAGTATGGTCTGATTCGCTGCCTTGCCGGGGCCCGACGCAATCTTTGCGTTGTGGGAGACGATGATCAGAGCATCTATGGATGGCGCGGCGCTCGCCCCGGTAACATCCTTGAGTTTACTCGGGATTTTCGAGGTGCCAAACGGATCACCCTTGACCAGAACTACCGATCAACCAATGCGATTCTGGTCGGTTCGAACGCGGTCATCGGGAACAACCAGGTGCGTCATGAGAAGAAGTTGTGGTCAGCACTTGGCGATGGCGAACCGATCGCCCTCTATCGAGCTGAGAACGAAGAGGATGAGTTGGGTTGGATTTGTGCTGAGATTTCTGAACAGAAACGCGCGGGCCGCCAATGGGAGGATTTTGCAATTCTCTTCAGGGCAAATTCTCAGTCGGCTTCCCTCGAAATGGCTCTCCGCCGCAGCCAGATCCCCTACCGGATCATGGGAGCCTACTCGCTGTTCGATCGGCGTGAAGTCAAGGATGTTCTGGCGTACTTGAAGAGTCTCTCCAATCCGCGAGATGATGGTGCGCTCTTTCGGGTTCTGAATACGCCTCCTCGGGGAATTGGCGCCTCCACAAAAGACCGAATGACAGAGTTCGCAGTCGAATCGAGGCAAGGATTGATGGAGTGGATGCTGGACTCGTTCTCACAGGAGGATTCACCCCTCTCGAAACGCGCGGCTCAGTCGGTCGGGGACTTTTGTCAGATGATGAGAAGAGTCTCGAGCGCCGTTGAAGAGGGCGTTGCAAATGGAATCGAGGTGCTTCTCGAAGAGACCAGCTATGCCGAGTTCATTGAGATGGAGCACAGGGGAGACCCACTTGGTGCCGAAGTCCGCAAGAATGGCGTTCGGGCGCTGGTTGAGGCAGCTGAGCGTTTTGACGCCGAGGGCGAAGGAGGCTTGAATGGCTTCCTTGAGATGCTGGCACTGGACAGCCGACGAGATGAGGAGGCAGAGGAATTTGGCGTCAATCTGCTCACTGTCCACAGTGCGAAGGGGCTTGAATTTCCAGTCGTGTGCATTGTCGGCGTGGAGGAGGAGACTTTTCCTCACAAGAACTCGCTGGGACTGGGAGATGGTGTGGACACGATTGACGAGGAGCGGCGACTCTTCTACGTCGCCATGACGCGTGCGAAACAGCGCCTGATTCTCACCAGTGCATCCAAACGGACGCGGTATGGGAAGGAGATGCCGAGGCTTGAGTCTCGGTTTGTGGCAGAGATCGGCGAAGAGCGGCTTGAGATCCTGGACGCTGCATCCGAAGAGCCGGTTGACTCCGCCACCGCCGACGAGTTTCTCGCTCAATTGAGGGATATCGTCGGAGGTGGCGAATAAGCCTGCCTGACTGTTCCTTAGCCGTCGTTGCGAAGAGACTCAAGAAGTTCGTGAATCTCGTCCATTTGATGGTGGATATTCCCGATCATCTCGTCGATTTCATTGAGGCGATTCTCGCGCTCTTCGTTCTCAAGGTTGACTTCACGTGAGCGGCGGTGTTCCGAACGCTCACTGTCTTCGAGGTGAATCTCGTCTTTTTCCTCGTTGTCGTTACGACCTTCACGTTGCAGAAATTGCTGGATCATCGCGCCGGCCTCTGGGCCTGCCTGCTCCATGATCATCTTGCGGATGCCTTCGCCTTGTTCGCCTTGGAGGAACTGGCGGGCCATGTCCATCATCGCTTTGTTCTGCTTGCCGTCACCACCACCTGACATGAACTGCTGCGCCATGTCCATCATTCGCTTTGAATCCTCCGGGTTGCCAGACATGAACTGGCGAGCAATCCCCTCCAGAGGTGATCCCTTGCCGTCTGAGTTCCGAGAGAAGCGTTGGCGGCCAGAGCGAGGAATCGCCTTTTTCTTGCCTTCGCTTCTGTCACGGCGTCCGCGGTCTGAGTCGCGACCTCGGCCTTCGCTTCTGTCACGGCGTCCACGGTCTGAGTTGCGATCTCGGCCTTCGCTTCTGTCACGGCGTCCACGGTCTAAGCTGCGGCCATTGCGACGATTGAGGTCCTGCGGCGAGCCCTTGCCACCCCTTGCGCCCATGCGCTTCTGGATCATCTCGCGAATTTTCTCGCCACGATCGCCTGACATGAAACGCCTGACCATGTCTGGGAGTTTGCTGCCTCGCCCGCTTCCGAAGGAGGGACGTCTGCTCTTCCCGCGCGCCTTCCCACTCTTGTCTCCGCGTGCCTGGGACGGGCAACTGGATGAATTGTTTTGACCCTTGCCATGGGATGAGGACCAGATGCCTTTTCCTGAGCCGTGAGCAGAAACCCTGGGGCAACCCTTGTTGTGGCAATCGCAGTTGCACTCCTTGGACTTGCCGTGTGAACCGTGGTCGCCATCGTCTACGTGAATGCGGAATGTCGGATGGTCTCCATCGCTTTCGCCTACGACGACAACCTGAATGTTCTTCTTGATGGTTGAGTGGGCCTTATGGGTTTCAGCATGCTTGTTGTCGGCGATCTTCTTGAGCACGTGAATCTGGGGTTTGCTCTTGGATGAACGGCGATGCCCACGGTCTTGGGCGGTCAATACTGGCGAGAATACCAGTGCGCAGAGTAGGGAAAGAACGGTGGTCAAACGCATGTGAGGCTCCATCTTGAAGGTTGGACTCAGAGTCCGAGAAATCGCTTTTGAGGCTCCCGACTAACCGAATCGAATCCTGCTTGTATCAGTTTTTGTAGCGCTTTTCCCGATTCAGTCGGGGTGATACGTTGTCTCCTCATCAATGCCCCGTAAATAGTCCTCCCTTTAGCTACGGCAGATGGAACAGAAGAAGATGGGCCTCAATTCGACAGAACAAGCGTTGGTGCAAGAGGTTAAAATGAAACAGCCGACCTATGAGGAGCAGCTGCGCTCCTTAGTTTTGCAGGGCTCCTTGACGACGGATGTGGATGGCGTGAATCAGGTGGGCTTGCAGATGGAGCACCTCTTTCAGGTGGCAGGACTCCACACCTCCGTCATGGTGACAGGAGGTGGCGGTCACCATGTGCTGGCCCGAACGCGGTCGGACGCGGGGAACCGGCTGCTCTTGATGGGGCACTTGGATACGGTTCACGCAGAGGGGAGCGACTTAGTACCTGACCCGACTCACTCAGACCGACTGTTGGGGCTCGGCGCAGCGGACATGAAGGGTGGCCTCGTTGTCCTGGCTGGTGCTGTTCAAGCTCTTTCTGAGGCTGGATTGCTGGAAGGGCGGTCGCTCACTGTTCTGCTGACGGCGGACGAAGAGGCAGGCTCGCCCACAGCCCGCGACCTTATTGAGGCAGAGGCGAGGGAGCACCACCTATGCCTGGTGGTGGAGTGCGGCACTTCGGGGGGTGATGACAGCAGTGCTTTTGTCACAGAGCGCTCTGGCATGCGTCGACTGACAGTCAATATCACTGGCGTGGCAAGCCACAGCGGCGCGGCTCATGGTGCGGGCGTCAGTGCGGCCCATGAAATGGGGCATCTCATCTGCGCTCTGGAGAAACTCAACGATCCACGAAGTCTCCTTTCGGTCAACGTTGGATTGGCTGCGGCAGGGACAGCGGTCAACACTGTTCCAGCTCATGCACAAGTGCAGGTTGATTGCCGCTTCCCAACTCAGGAGGCGGGCGAGGTCCTCCAAGAAAAGGTCGACTCAATTCTTGCGAGCCCAACCCTCTCTTCAATCCGGATGGATGTTGTCGAAGGCCTTACGCATGAGCCCTTGGTTCGGACCGACGCCGTAGGTCGCATGGCAGGCAGGATTATTGAGTGGGGTGCCGATCTTGGGCTGACGCTGGCAGAGGAGCGTCGCGGCGGCTGCAGTGATGGGAACATTGCTGCGTCGGTCGGCTGTTGCGTTGTTGACGGCCTTGGCGTTGTGGGCGGCGACATGCACTCGCCAAACGAATGGATGGCGGGGCAGAGTCTCTCAGATCGAACGGCCCTTATGGCTGTCGTGGCGAAGAGGTTTTATGAGCTCTAACCGCAAAGCTGGACCAGTGATTTCTCTGGCGCTTCTCCTGCTGGCAGTCGTCGCTGTGCGGGCACTTCATTGGCGCTACGACGAACCATGGCTTCCACCACTCGAGCCGCGGGATTCGGAAGCGCGCGGTGATCTTTCTGAGGTGTGGATGGGCTTTATGGCCGGCGAGCCTGACGCCCATCCCCATGCGGTGGCGGCTATCGAGGCTCACTTCGGTCCTTCAGAGGCGGGCGAGGTTCTGAGGCTGTTGCCGTCGGCAGATGATGATTGGTTGACGACATCAAGGCCTCCAAGCATTGAGGTGTCCGGGCCGCTGAGAATTGTGGCGCCGCGAGGTCGCATTGTCGGCCCCGGCGCTACGGTTGTTGTCGGGGGTCTCGACCTGAGCAAACTGCTCTGGTCTGTTCATCTTCAGGGCGGGGATGAACTTTTGATACAGGAGACCGACGGCGTCGATCGCTTTCGAGTTGTTGGTGAATTGCCGACTGCAGTTGACCTTGTGTTGACAGTCAAGCGTCAATCGTCGGGCGAGACGCTGGCACAGTCTGGTTTTTCTGTGGCATCGACCAAGGAGCGCGTTCGGCTCCAGAGGGATCTGTCAGAACTGAAGCGGATCATCTTCCGCAGTGTGCCTCGTCTCTACGGGCAGATGATTCTGGCCATGAAGGGCGGGTTCTATGGTGCGGCAGCTGACGTCGCCACGAGAATCCAAGGCGACCAATCACCTGGTTATCTGCATCGCCTGCTTTTTCTGCATGAGTTTCATGGAAGGCGTGAGGCGGCAGACGGCGTTCGTGAGCAACTCAAAGCTCTCCGTTAGAAACACCGACCATCCCGCGATAGAATACCGTCATGGCATCCTCAAAACATGACGACCTTATCTACGATTGGAATCTCGCGGACTCATCTGCGGCAGCGCCGCTCGCTGTCACTCTCGACGATGAGACGCTGCGAGACGGTCTGCAGAATCCATCCGTCCGCAACCCGGATATTGGTGAGAAGTCAGAGCTCATTCGCTTGATGGACCGACTGGGTATCCACACGGCAAACGTCGGGCTGCCGGGCGCCGGTGACCGTCACTACACGGATGGCCTTGAGCTGGCGCGAGTAATGGTGAACGAGAGTCTCCGTATCACTCCGAATGTGGCGTGCCGCACGATGATCTCCGACATTGAGCCCGTTCGTCGCATGATGGATGACGCAGGAATTGCCGTGATGGCAAACTGCTTCATCGGGTCGTCGCCCATTCGCCTCTATACTGAGGGCTGGACTATCGACACCATTCTCGGCCACGTTGAGAAATCTCTGGCCTATGCGCGCGACAACGAGATCCCATTTACATTGGTGACCGAAGATACGACGCGCGCGAATCCACAAGATGTGGCCCGGCTGTACCAGTTGGCGATCGACCTCGGAGCTGAGCGACTGGTTGTCTGTGACACCTGCGGCCACGCGACGCCAGAAGGCACAGAGCGGTTGGTTCGATTCGTCAAGGAACTGGCGGACGGCGCTGACCGTCCTGTTGGTGTTGACTGGCACGGTCATCGTGATCGAGGATTGGATCTGTCGAACTGCATTGCTGCGGTTCGTGCAGGTGCCGATCAAGTGCATGGTGCCGCATTGGGTGTTGGCGAGCGCGCCGGCAATGCTGCTATGGACCTTGTCCTCGTTAACTTCTCCTTGCTCGGTTGGATAGACAACGACCTCACCGCGCTATCGGACTACTGTCACCTCGCCGCGCGCATTCTGGATGTTGAGATCCCACCCAACTATCCAGTCGTTGGTCACGATGCGTTTCTGACGGGGACAGGTGTACACGCGGCAGCCGTGATCAAGGCGATCAATAAGGGCGATGAGTGGCTGGCCGACCGAGTGTATTCCGGAGTGCCGGCAAGCGACTTCGGGATTGCGCAGACAATCGGCGTGGGGCCGATGTCAGGCCGCTCCAATGTTGTTTACTGGTTGGGCCAAAACGGCCACCCGCAACCTGAAAGCGCCCTCATTGATCACGTGTTTCAGGCTGCCAAGGGGGCTAACCGTCTTCTCACTGATGACGAACTCCTGGGAGTCTTGAGCAGCTATCACGCAGGTACCTGATTCAGGACGGTCGGATCGGGAATTCGACTCGAAAGGCGGCACCGCCAGTGGGTTGATTTCGAGAAGTCAGGTCTCCCCCATGATCCCGTACGATTCCACGTGCAATGGACAGCCCGAGACCCGTGCCTTCTTTGCCTCCAACCGAGTTGCCTCTGACGAAAGGCTCAAAGACGGTGGCCGCTTCGGCCTCTGTCAGCCCAGGCCCTTCGTCACAAACTTCAATGAAGATCGAGTCATCATTCGCCCACGCGCGAATAAGTATTTCCGAATTGGCGCGTGAGAATTTGATTGCGTTTCCGATCAGGTTGGTCAACACCTGAGCAATGTGTCGGCGGTCAAATGCAGCCATCGGGTTGGGCAGGTTTGTATGAATCGTGAGCGTCATCCCTCGGTCGGCTACAAGAGAGGCGTGTTTCCTTGCCACCGATTGAAGCAGGTCGCGGACATCGTGGTCTTTGATCTCGTACTCTGTTTCGTCGGACTCGATTCGAGCCGTGTCCAGTAAATCGTTGATGAGAGTCAGGAGTTCTTCGGCACTGTCGTTGATTTGCTCGAAGTAGAATCCGTTTTTCTTTCTGTCCGCAACGTCGATGTTCCGAGTGCCCAGACTTGAGAAGGAGAGAATGCCGTGCATGGGTGTTCGAAGCTCATGAGATACGCGAGAGAGAAAAGCCGATTTGAGTTGGTTGGCCCGCTCCGCTTCCTCCTTTGCCTCTGTGGCTTCCGCTGTGCGGGCGGCCACCTCCTGCTCCAACCCTGCGGTTAACGCACGAAGTTCACGTTGCGATTCGAACGCGTCGGACATCATGTTGAGCATGGCCACACGCATGTCCTCCAGGCTTTGGACACGGGCCCCAAGCTTTTCGGCTTCCGTCTGGAAGGTTGTGTTCACTGTGCTCACCTTCTTGCTGCCTCCGAAGCATATCCTCAAGTATGCTTCAGGCCCTTATCGGCATTTTTACCCCACTCGCTCAAGAAAGTCCTGGATCGTGCTTCTGGCGTTCTCCCATGTGAATTTCGTTGCGTGAGCGACAAGGGCCTCATCTGGATCAGGGCAGTGCAAGAGGCGAGCTCGGAGGCGGTTTGTGAGTTCGGCGGGCGTGTCGTACAGCACTTCATTCGGGAACAACTCAGGGTAGGCGAGTCGGTTGGGGAGCAGGGGGTGAGCCCCTCGCGCAACGGCCTCTTGAACGCTGAGCCCCTGGAACTCATGGATTGCCGTTGAAACGACTATGTTGCATTGGCCCAGAAAGGAAAGGTAGTCTCGTCGGCCTTCGATCGGCCCGAACTGAATGACTCTGTCGCGAGTCAGTTCTTCTGCAATAGATTTGAACGCCTCTTGTGACCCGTCGAACGGCTGGCCCAGGAACGCGACCCTGAATTCAACGCCCTCGCTTTTCAGTTGCCTGAGGCAATCAAAGAAAGTCTTCGGGTTCTTGTCGTGCTCCCACCTGTGATTCCAGCAGATGATCGGCGGGCCCGAATGCTGCGACCGAGGCTCAGCCGATGGGCCGACGTCCATGAGGTCGATGGGAACAGGCATTACGACAGATGAGCGCTCGATGTCGTCGATCATCCAGTCTAATGATGTGTCAGGAGAACGTTTGACAAGTTTTCTTGCGCCCTGGAGGAATGTTGATCGGTTGAACTCCGAATTAAAGACGGCGTGCGTCGCCACGTGGGCTGAGAGGATGTTCGTCATGGCCAGTTGCAGGTCGCGCTTGTCATCATGCCGAACGGGGTACTCGAATTGGTTTTCGTGGAAGTAGGTGACCGCGGGCGTGCCCTGCAGCTTCGCCATGCTGATGAAATCGGGCAGGGCAAGCATTGAGGACGCGAACACGAGATCAAATGATGAACTGTTCACATCCCGCAGTTGACGAGCAAGGTGGGGTGCGGCGGTCCGCAAGCGCCACTTCCACCCTCGGGCGGGTAGGGTGAGTGTTGTCCAGTCCGCAGTGACGTGCTTCTTGAGCCCGTCCAGGAAAGCGCGGTGAGAGCCTCCGAAGTAGGGCTCAACGCAGAGGATTCTCACGGGAAGGCGGGCGTCGCTGACATCTCAGATTCATCGATCGGGTTGCATGCCTGAGCCTGCTTGTAGAAAGGCTCAATGGTGTCGTTGAAATCCTGCGCCGACTCAACAACGGCCTCCTCCATGAGGTCTTCATCGCACGAGTCGCCTGGTCCAGGAGCGATCAGGCCGCGTAGATAACACTCACCGGCTGCCAGATAATCGCCCATGGCATGCCATGCCTGACCCTGGTGGAAGTGAAACTTCTTGAGAACGAGCGGGTCGAACCAGATGTTGATGAGGTTCTGCGCACCCCGAAAGGCCTCTGCCGCTTCTTTGTATTGGCCTACGTTGAAAAGAGCGTAGCCGATGTAATAGAGATTGTTGTCGTGCCAGCTTCGGCTGGCGAGGGTGAGCGAGTCCATCTCGGAGCAGGCCTCAAGCTCCTTTCCTCCCTTGCGATAATGTCCTTGCCGCAGAAGGCAGCGGGCTCGAAGAAAAGACGCCAGCGCTGAGTTCGGCTCGAGGTCGAGTGATGCTGAGAGGCAAGAAAGTGCGCGGGGAAGATCGCCTTCCATTTCAAAGAACTCACCGGCGTCACGGAGTGCGGCGGAAATTGAGTTGTCGTCGCGCTCACTAAGAAATCGTCCGAGCTGGCCTTGAATTTGTTCGTCGTTGTCCGAGGAGATTTTCATGATGCGCCCATCCTAACCCGACCTCGTCAGGAAGTCGAGTCAACGCGTTCTCTGCTCTTCTAACCGAGCCGTTCGAAGAACTCCGAGCTGCAATTAATACGATTGAGGAATTCATGAAAGGCGATGCGATCGTCGCCGTGAATGGGTGGCGATTTCGGCGCCCTGGGTGTGAGGATTCGAGCGACAGCCCAATTCGCGATCTCTGCAGCTCCCGTTGAAACCTTGCCTTCGACATCAGTCTGCACATGCACGAGACCAGATGCAATCAGTGGACTGCTCGGGGCAAAGAAGGTTCGATTGGCGGCGAGTTCCGCGGGGGAGGATGAAACGAGTCGCAACAAGTCAATGACAGCGACACTCCCGACACCACGAAGGCACTCTTGAAAGAGAAGCGTTGAGAGAATGAGCGTTTCATCCGTCGAGAGGGAGTATTCGTTTGCCAGGCGATTCAACGGGAAGCCGACAGCGTCGGGTGTGTTTGTGAGTTTCTCGGCGATGATGCCCTGCTTTTCTCGAACGCGTCGACGAGTTTCAGCCGGGCTGCATCCAGGTCGAAAAACGGTCTCGTGCCAAAGCCCCTCGTCAAAAAAGACGACGCTTCTCTGTTGCGCGAGGCGACTGAGCGCTTCCAGTTCATGCAAGTGCTCTTCTGGGTTACTGTATGTACTCACGGACTCGGATGCGGCGTCATTGACAGGAGTCCTAATGATGGACTCGCCAGCACAGAGCCGATAGAACGGTTCGTTTGCCAGCCGAAACGGCTGACTTAACAGGTCCTGCTCACTCACTTCATCAGCGACGGCTCTCGTGATGAGTCCCTGTTTCATGAGCCGACTGCTCGATGAAAGGCGTTTGGATTCTGAGAGGAGGTCAGCTGGCGTTTCTTGAAGAACCCAAAGGAGGTCGCGCCCGGTCATGAACCCTTCGTCGGTAATGAGCCTCTGGTGAAACAGAACTGCCAGCAGGTCGATATCTTCCTTTTCCAGCTTCATCGACAGTGCGGGGGTGCTCAGCATGGAGTCTATGTCGTCGGATGGATCGTTGAGGAACTCTCGAAGCAGATGGGTGATCGCGTCTTTTTCTTCGAGGGCTGTGACTGGATCGAGCGAGTCTGTATCGGCGATGGCTCGATGAAGTCTGTCGAGCTTGTCGCAGATGTCGAGGAGGGTTTCGATGCCACCAATGTGGTTGTCAGAAGGTGGTTGCATGTGTTGTCTCCTGGAGAATTCGTACTACAGCGAATCGGTCCACCTTCTCGGGCAGATATACGTCACTTACAGGAGAAAGTCGAAACTGATGGCGAAAGGTATCTCTCTGTTTTGAGAGTTTCTTGAGGTCTTTGCTGCTGAGAGTTCTCGTGACTTGACTACGTCGGGGCGTGTTTTCCAGCCGATTGCTGGCTAACATGGGGTCGGACATTGAGATAGGACCGTTACATGAACCCATCAGAGAACCTTGACGTTGCGCTCAAGTCAGAGTTGGACCGCTTTCGCGATGGAGGCGATTCGGCTCGGTTTCATCTGTTCGTTGAGCGACACCACGCGCCAGAACTGGCTGACGCCCTCGAATCGCTTGTCACAGATGATCAGGCGTTGCTCTTTGAGAATGTCAGCCCTGAGTTGCAGGCCGACCTTCTTGAGGAGGCCGAGGGCCGCACACAGGACGCGCTCCTCGCCTTGATTGAGGACCCGGATCGGCGATCGGCCGTTTTGGAGGAAATGGGCGCAGACGACGTAGCCGACCTGGTTGACGAAATGTCTGAGGAGGAGCGAGAAGAGGTTCTCGCCGCCGTGGACAGTGAGCGCGCCGAGAAGATTCGCGACCTTGCTCGCTATGACCCCGACTCAGCGGGTGGTCTCATGACGACGGATTTTCTGGCAGTTGAGGAGCACGTCACGGTCCAGTTTGTCAAGGACAGGATTCGGGGCGACGAGGAATACGAGTCGATCGATAATTCCTTCGTCGTCGCTACAGGTCGTCTGGTTGGCGTGTTCTCGGCCCGAGATCTGTTGCTTTCAGGTAACGATGAGCGGGTTGCGTCATTCATGACGACAAACGTGATCAGCACTCATGTTTCGACCGACGCGGAAGAGTGCTTCCGCATCATTGAGACTCATCACCTTTCGACGCTTCCAGTCGTACAGGATAACGACCTGCTCGTCGGGATCATCACGGTTGACGACGTCATGACTGTCGGCGAAGAAGAGGGCAGTGAAGATGTCTTCAAGCTGGCTGGCTCAGCTGATATTCACCCTACAAGGGACACGGTCATGGGGCGTGTGGCAAAGCGCATTCCCTATTTGCTGGTGTCCGTGGCGGGCGGATTTGGTGGTGCGTCCATCATGAAGTTGATGGGAGAGCAGGGAATCGAAAAGGCGTTTTTTCTGCCAATGGTTGCGATGCTGGGCGGCAACATCGCGCAGCAGTCTTCGGCGGTGATGGTGAGGGGGTTCGCCACTGGTGAAGTTGAGCCATCTCGCATCCCGCGCATTCTATGGGATGAATTGCGTGTCGGTTTCAGTGTCGGGATGGTCTGTGCTCTTTTGGGAGGTGCGTTGGCCTGGTTGTTGGGCGGACTGGACCCGCGGGCGATGGGGCTTTCGGTCGGGTTGTCCATTTTCATTGTATCCGGCGTGTCCAGTGTCCTCGGGACATCGATCCCCAGTGCCTTTCAACATTTCGACAAGGACCCTGCCATTGCGGCCGGTCCCTTTATCACGATGCTGATCGATATGATCGCGATAGGTATCTACCTGTCCATTGTCAATCAGCTCGTTGATGTGTCATGACCCACGATGAACGCTCACTTCTCGTCAGGGCGCAGTTCGTTGTTCCTGTAAGCGGGGAAGTTCTGCGCTCGGGCTGGATGCTGATCGAAGGGACGCGTATACGGGCCATAGGCGACGGACCTGCTCCCGCGGCGGACGGCAGCATGGACTTCGGTGAAGCAGCATTGCTGCCGGGTCTTGTCAATGCACACACACACCTCGGATGTGCTTTCCTGAAGGGGATTCCCGAGGGCAACAACTTCGCGTCGTGGATTTCTGAGAGCGTAGCGCCGGCAGTCATTCGGGGGGTCTCGGAAGAGCCGATGCGCGTTCGAGAAGCGGCTTTCAGTGCAGCTGAGGAGCTGCTCCAAGGCGGCGTCACGACAGTAGCCGATAGCTTTTTTGAGACCGTTGGGCGAGACGCTCTCGTGGCGACAGGGCAGCGAGGGGTCTTTTTCAGAGAGTACTTTGGTGCCATGAGTCCTTCGATTGAGGAGGCCGTTGTTGGCGCACAGAAGCAGGCGAAGGCGGATGCCCTCTCTTTCGAATCCGAGTCGAAGGTGGGCTATGGCCTGGCACCGCACGCACCCTACACCTGCCCTTCGGCTGTTCTTGAATTCCTGACGGGCGAAGCCGAAGCGCGGGGACTTCGACAGACCATTCATGTGGCTGAGTCGGCCGATGAAATGGCCTTCTTTTGCGAGTCATCAGGGCCATTCATGGAGTCGTTCGGGCAAGGGGGCCGTGCGGCCCGCTATGCCCTTGGACAGACGCCGATCGCCGCCTTGTTTTCGCTCGGCTGCCTGGGTCCGCACACATTGGCGGTGCACTGCGTTCATGTTGATGCCGCTGACATTGTGATCCTCGCCGACACGAAGACGCACGTTGTGCATTGTCCGTCATCCAACTTGCGTCTGGCCACAGGCATTTCCCCCATTGCGGAAATGCTGCGCGCGGGAATCAATATTGCCTTGGGCACCGACAGCCCCGCGAGCACAGGCAAACTGGATTTGTTTGAGGAAATGCGATTGTCGGTTCTGCTTCAGCGGGGTGTGACGGGTCGAGTTGATTCTCTGTCACCGGAAGAGGCTCTGAGGATGGCGACCCTCAATGGCGCGAGAGCCCTGGGCATGGACAGTGAAGTGGGTTCGTTGGACGCGGGCAAGCTCGCCGATTTCTGCGTCGTTGATTTGAGCCGCAGTCGGCACCGCCCACTTCATGACCCTGTAACGGCCCTCGTCATGAGCGCAACCCCTGACGATGTGATCGCCACCGCCATATCGGGACGAGTGGTCTTCAATCGGACCTCCGAGCGATGAAGCTGCGACTCACCAGGAAGTGGGTCATTATTCTGCTGCTCACAGTGGCTGTGGCAACGGCCGTCACGAATCATTTGTTCGCGTGGGTGACAGTCAAGGGGCACAGTATGTGGCCGCAGCTTCACGACGGAGAGACGCTTATCTTGCGGCGAGGCGTACACAAACTGCGCAATGGCGATGTGGCGGTTTTCGATGTAGACGGCCGTTGGCTTGTGAAGACGGTCGGCTTCGTAGGGCCAGGTTGGTTCTCGATACGAGATGGGGATCTCTTCAGCGGCCTCCTCAAAGACGGGCTCTCGCGAATGCGGTTGGTCGGCGAGTCGATTATGGACCGATCGCAGCTGCTCATGGATACGATTGATGACGGCTCGTACGAAGTTCTGGCAGGGCGGGTCGCTGTGTCAGACGACCGACAGCACCTGCTGCTGGATGCGAACAGGGAAGATGCGTCGGTTCTTTTTCCAACCAAGGGTCTTCATTTGCGACGCGTTACTGCGACTGGCCGCTCGCTGCTATTCAGCGAGCCTGCCTGCGACATCTTCGTGACGTTTGAACTCCCGAAACCAGTTCAGGGTGTTGGCTTGTCGGTAAGTCAGGTGTTTGATGGAAAGTCGGGAGATGCTTTTCATCTGCTGGCTGATGGTTGGGAATGGCTGCTGCGCAGCACCTCGCAAGACGCGACTCGTTCCGTATCGATTTCCTCGCCCGTAACACTGGGGTTTGTTGATGGCGCACTTTGGCTCATCAGCAAGGGCGCACCGGCTCAGGAGCTTTCTCCTCGCTCTACACTGCGCGCCTCATTTCTTTCACAGCTGAAGATTGAGGCATCGGGCGGTACCCCGACTTTGCAGCATCTCGCCATCTTCGGTGACGCCCACTGGGGCGAGGCGCTACCGTCAGCAGTGTTCGTGCCATCAGGCGCCGTTTTTCTGCTGGGTGACAATCCGGGCGCGAGCGAGGACAGTCGTTCGTTTGGGCCGATTCCTGTCAGTCAGATGGTCGGGCGCCCGCTGTAGTCGCTATTGTGGCCGACTGTGATCCTGTCGTTGACAGTTTTCGTGTGGCTTTCTACACTCCTTGGCGTCCTGCGTGGCCAAGAGCTGCGCGCTCCTAACATTCGACGTACCAGAGAGATCGACATCATGGGCAAGTGGCTTGATCGCCTACAGGCAGACCCAACGACGTGGTTGTTGGAGAGAGCTTGTGCGCCGATTCAGTTTCGGCTGTTGACGGAGATTCTGGGGCGTTCCATGGACGACGCCGACGTCCTCGCCGCTCGCGATGGCTGCTACAACTTCAAGCCGGCCTTGACCATTGCCGGCGCTCAGAATCAGGAAGGTCTGTGGTTTGACAGTTTCGATCATTTCGAAACGATGAACCTGAACCGCAAGAGGGGCCCGGCGACTCTTCATCAGCTGCACGCATTGCTCGAATATGGATGGGGTAAGGACCATCCTATTGTCTGGCGCACCTCTGAATTGCTTCAGGCGCTCCTGTGGGAGGACCCCAGCGTTGATCTGCGCGAGCTCAAGGGGTATTGCGGAGCAGACCCTGCACCTGAACTCTACTTCCGAAAACACCTTTCCTGGCGGGCTTTCGCGCTTTTGCTGAGAGGCGGGTTCGCCGATGACGCAGGAGTTCGACACAAGGCTGCCGAGCGTCTCGCCGAGTTGAGTGAGCATTATGGAGGCAAGGGTGTCGATGGTGTTCGTTCGGTTGTCGAAAAGGGCGAGCACACCCGCATGATTGAGGTTGACGGCGAAGAAGTGCCGGAGATCTGCTCGGTTGTCAACTCTGAGGTGCCTCTCCCTGACTACTCGACCCTTCTATTTCTTGCCTATGACACCGAGAGCCTCGCTGACCCCCGCGGTGCAGCCCTCGCGAAGGACCTTGTGGGCTACCTGATGGATCGTCCCGTCCCAGTTGCTCAGGTAGTCAAGGTTGCGGACAAGGTGCTGGATCGTCCCGTGGATTTCCTTCTTCGGTCGTTTGATCGAGAGGCGTGCGGTGAGCAGAAGCTCGTAGGGCGCCTGTTGTTTGACCTTGAATTGATGGCTCGTCTGGGTGTCCTGCCTCAATTCCCGGAAGCTGTTTCGCAGTTGGAGTGGCTCATTGACAGCGCGGACGATGACGGCGTTATTCGTGACGATTCAATGATCGACAAGACCGTGAATCGCATCGACTATCCCTATTACCCGCTGGAAGAGAATTGGCGCGGCAAACACAAGAAATACACGGATGTCACCTTCCGCTTGCTGTTGATTCTGCGGTTGCTTGATGACGCCCAGGATGGGGAATAGTCATCGATTTCTCTCGGAACACCACAGGCAGGACCGTGTTGAGAACCTCTGAATGACGCGTCGCTACCTTGATGACCCGAATGTGATTCTCATGCTCGAGGTTCAAAAGGGCAGCGAGGACGCCTTCAAACGGCTCGTGGAGCGGTTTGCTCCCATTTTGGTGAACTTCATGTACAAGTACGTTGGTTCTCTCGCAGCCGCGGAAGATCTCTCACAGGAGGTTTTCTTGAAGGTGTATCGGGCGGCGCCGAATTATGAGCCCAAGGCGAAGTTCAAGACGTGGATCTTGACCATCGCCACTAATGTCTCGTTGAATCAGCAGCGCTATGAAAGGCGGCGCAAACATTTGTCTCTTGATGCTCCCATGGACAGGGAGGACGGCCCGGGTGTCGGTTCAGCGCTTTCTGATGGTGGAGACGCTCCCGAAGACAACCTGGATCGATCCGAGGTGGCTTGCAGAGTTCGCGAAGCTATCGCCTCTTTGCCCGAGAACCAACGGAAAGCCGTTGTGCTGGCGCGCTATCAGGAATGCTCTTATGCCGAGATTGGCGATGTATTGGGGCTGTCTCTCATGGCGGTCAAGTCGCTGCTTAATCGGGCAAAAGAGAATCTGAGAGAGTATCTGGCCAGAGAGTTGAAAGAGCACTTGGAGGAGTCGGGAGACTTGCCCAATAACGGAGCAATGCAGTGACAGAAGCAGACAGCAATTTGAACAAATCCAACGAGTCGAGCGCGAACCAAACGCCCGAATCAGATTTTCGCTCGGCACCAGGGCTATGGAGCCTGCTGGGCGAAGCAACTGAGGTGGAGGTCAGCTCCGATTTTCCTGAACGAGTGGTGGAGGCTGCAACGAGGCCTCGAGGGCGCCACTTGTTGTTCCGCCGGCCGATTTCCCTTGCCATTGCGGCAGGACTTCTGGTGCTTGCCGTATGGTGGCTGAGTCACGACGGTGACAGAGAGTCACCGTCACAACAGCAGCCTTCGAGCCCTGAGTTGACGGCCAGCGAAATCGAAGCTCTCCTTGAGGATTCGTCGGACGACGATGAGTTTCTCGCGCAGGAGGTCGATGGTCTGTCGGTAGAGAATCAAGAGTGGTTTGGAGGTTGATGTGTTACGTCCTGTGATTGCCTCAACAGTCTTCGCACTGACACTGTTGCTCCCTGCCAACGGGGCAACCGCTGCGTTGCCGTCGACGGGTGTGCAGCGCACAGGTCAAACTCAGTCAACTCGCCTCGGTCGTGATCGCCGCTTGTCGCCCCAGCGGAAGAGGCTCATTGCTGACACCTTGGCTGCTATGCAGAAAGCCGTCCCTGCGTTGAATCCTAAACAGGTAAAGCGGTTTGATCGGACAATTCACAGAGTCGTAGCTGCCGCGTCGGATGAGGATATTCAGCAACTGACGAAGACTCCCCTGACGCAACGCATCAAACGCGTTAAGGAGCTCGAAAAGGAACAACGTCGCGTACGGGACGAGGCCTTTCTCGCAACCCTCAAGTCAGAAGAAGCTGCTGCGATTCGGCGGTTGCCTCACGGCGAGAGAATCCGACGCATTACAGACCTGCGCCTGCAGCACGAGTTGGAAACCGCGATCACAAACGCCATGGCCCAAGGGCTTATTACTGAAGAGGCAGCAGCTGAATTGCGGGCTGCCGAGCGTCGAGCTCAATTGGAGGGCGCGCGGCGGCTCAATAAGGAGACGTTCATTCACCTCCATCGTGACAACCTGTCCAAGGGCAAGATCGATCGTCTGGAAAAGCTCTCTGCCAAGGTCTTTTTTGACGATCCTGATGTTCGTCGGTTTCGACTGTTGGACGGGCTGGACTCTTCTTCGATGAAGGCTATTCGACGCCTCGATACAGCTCAACGCCGCGCTCTTCTTGATGTCATTCGGAGCGGCGCCGATCATGAGGCACTCTCGGTATTGTCTCTCAAGTCACGCGAGTGGTTGCGCGGCTTGAATGGCGTGACTCGGAAGCGATTGGCGCGCGAGCTGGAGCATGTTCGACTCCACAAGAAACGGCGTCTCGCGATTCCGCGGCATCTCAAATCTGAGCTGAGCTCGAAGGATCGCCGCGCCTTTAATCAGCTGGGTGACTCGGCCCGCATCAAGTGGCTGGAAAGCCGGTTTCCCGAAGAGGATTGGAAACGCATTTATCGTGGCTTCAATGCTCAAAGGGATCTCGACCGCCTGGTCTCCAAACTCGACTCCGCCGAGCGTCGCGCCATTTCGCGACTGTCCGCTGACCGCCTTCAGGCATTCCTCAAGGAGCGTGTTGACAACCCCGAGTCCTTGCGGGCTTTGGTGTCAGCCGCGCGCCGACGCGGATGGGGCAAGCGCCTGCGTCTGCCACCCGCGTTGATTCGGCGATTGACTCCGGATGAAGAAAAACGCTTCGATGAGATGGGGCATGAAGAGGCCATCTTCTGGGTGGTTAGACGTTTTCGGCGCGAGCTCCTGCCCATCGTCGTCCGACTCATGAACCAGGCAGAGCTACGACCGATTCCCAGTCGAGGCCAGCTGCCGACTCCACGTCAGCTGCATGGCCTCATGGGTGTCTATGGCGGTCCCCGTGGGCTTAGTCGGCGCCTCGGTGAAGAATTTGAGCGGCGTCGTGGATCTCAACGTCGCTGAGCAGGCCTCGACATTTAGATCTTTCACCGTTTCTTGTGATAACTCCGTATAATCGCTTCACGTTGATGGTGTGATAGGAGGATCTCCGATATGCGTGCATCGAAATGCCTGTTGGCATTGCTCTTGACCGTGATGATTGGCGTAGCGCAGGCACAAACGGCGGCGGACGAACTTGTTGCCAAAGAATTCGCAGAGGTAGAAAAGAAGTTGGCTGCCATGGCCGGCTCGGAAGATGACAAGCTCCGTCGAAGTGAAATGGACTCATTTCGTGAGGCGTGTCGAGCCTTTGTCGCCCGCCATGAAGCCAGTGGTGCTGAGCTCGTCTCGGGTCACTTTGATTTGGCGAGGGGTTACCTGCATTTAGGTGACCCGACGCAGGCGGCGGCTCATCTGGAGACTTTTGCGAAACTTGCGCCGAAGCATGAACGCGCTGATGACGCGCAGCTCCTGCTGGGAGACACCTACCGATCTTTGGGCCGACTACCCGAGGCAGTGGCTCTCTTCCGAGGTTTTATTGCTCAACGTCCCAAGAGTGAGAAGCTTCCATTTGCTCGACTGCATTTGGGCAACACGCGTTTGCTTTCCATGGACTTCGCTGGTGCTGTTCAGGAGTTTGAGGTCGTGCGGTCGAAGTGGCCTGAGCATCAGGCTGCTGCGAGTGCGTCCTTGCAGATGATCGAGGCCTACGTCAATGCTGGAGACTTTGGCAGAGCCCGCGCCGTGCTGGGTGAGCTATTGGGTCAGAACAAGGAGGCTCCCGCGCTGCTGCGCTTGCAGAGCGTCTTGAGCATGTTGGGGAAGCCTGCGCCGAACTTGATGAAGCCTGCTCAGTGGATTGGCGCGCCTGCTTCAAACATCAGTCGATTGAAGGGACGCGTGATTGTCCTGTGTTTCTTCATGAACTGGAGCGCGCCCTGCACTTTTGAGCTGCAATTCCTGTCGGAGCTGCTGGGTGAGCTGGAGTCACAAGGGTTGACCGTCTGGGGTGTTACCAAGACCTACAAGACGGGTAAGCGCAAGTGGACACTGGCTCGTGAGGTGCAGTGGCTGGAGACTTATCGAAAGACCCCGGGGCGCGTGATACGCGAGGAGTTGGGAGTTTCGACTGCCATGATTGGGGAAGACCCCGATCGGTGGACCAGACTTGATCGACCCATCAGCTCTCCGATTGCGCTCATGGATAATTTCGATTCCCACAAGGCCTTTCTTGTGCGGGGCGTCCCTTGCGTCGTGGTAATCGACAAGAACGGCGTTGTTCAGATGATCAAGGAGGGCGGGTCACCGTCGGGAGGTTTTCGGCGCCGACTTGTCTCGCAGCTGATCAGGAAACTTCTCAGGCAGTGAGCTGAGTCACTCTCAAGACCCGTGAATAATGTCGGCCTGATAGCTGTGCCATCGATGACGGGTGATAATGAGCCACATGTTGATGGCATTGATGATGAAGTGAATCAGAATGGGCACCATGATGTTGTCGGTCAAGATGTAGGTGCCGCCCAGAACCAGTCCGGACAAGACCGCGAATCCTGTCCAGCCGAGGTAGCGCCTGTTCGGCCCGGTGTGGAGGAGGCCAAAAATCAGACTGGTGATTACGAGGCCTCCGATGGCTCCTGCGACGCTCATGATGGTTGGTTGCAGTGCCCCCCGAAAGAGGATCTCCTCTGTGGTGGCGCTGAGCAGGGCCAGAGCGATGACACCACCACCGGTGAGATCCGCGAGGCGCTCTGCGAATGTACTCTCGACGTGTCGAAAGATGCTGGTGTATTTCCAGGCCATCCCTGTCACAACGATCATCATCAGTGCAACGATGACGGCGCCTCCGGTTTCTCGAAGGAACTGGTGGGGGTCAGTGGTTTGGATGAGGGGCTTCTCGGAGAGCCAGATCCAACCACAGCCAATAATCAGGAACAGGCTGTAGAGTGCGGAAATTGCCACGAGAATCGGAGGGATGTTCTCAGGAATGGAGTCGATGTCGTCGAACTCGAGGTCGTTTGATTCAATTGGCTTCTCGGTCATGTTCTCAGACTATCTCCATCGACCGTGTTTGACGAGACTGCTTATGAACTTTGTCGTCTCCGACCGCTTATCGCCTCAAATGAAAACGCCGTCTGGCGTCTCGGGCATCCAATTGATGGCAGAAGCAGTACCGAGGACACGTGGATTGGGGTAGCATTCGGCCATGGAACGATACGACTCTTCAGATCTTGCGCGTCACGGCATTCAGATGATCGACCCTCATGCCGTTTATGTGGCACGGGAAGTGAATCTTGCGCGCATCTCTACCGAGGGCGTGACTTTGATGCCGGGGACACGGATCTCTGGTTCGGAAACGCTCCTTTGCGCTGGCTCGACCGTTGGTGGTCTGGGGCCTGTCGTTCTGCACGATGTCGCACTCGGCGTTGGTGCCCAGGTACAAAGGGGCAGCGCAGTCCGAGCGACACTGTTGAACGGAGCTGAACTAGGTCCTGACGCGCATGTTCGTTTTGGAACTGTCCTTGAGGAGTGTGCTTCAACAGCGCATGCGACAGGGCTGAAGCAGACGATTATGAATGCCTTTGCCTGCGTCGGCAGCAACGTCAACCTGTGTGACTGTTACCTTGGTGGTGGCCGTAGTCAGACAGATCACAGCGAGGTCGGAAGCGGTTTCATTCACTTCAATTTCACACCTTTCGGCGAACAGGGCGATAAGGCGACAGCTTCTGTCTTCGGCCCTGTGCCCAAGAGCGTTCTGCTGGATGCGGAGCGTGTCTTCCTGGGTGGCGCGGGCGGCGTTGTCGGTCCAGTTGAGTTGGGGTTCGGGTCAGTGTTGGCTGCAGGTGGAGTCTACCGCAAGAGCTATGGCGATGGCCAAATGGTGCTGGGTGAGCCGGCACGTGCCAAGGTCGTTTCCCTGCGCGCAGGATTTGTACCGGGAATCCGCCGCCGCCTTGTCGCGACTCGCTCCTACATTGGTCAGTTGATGAGCCTGATCAGCTGGTACCGGAGCGTTCGACTCGAACGGGCTGCAAATATCTGGGAGAAGCAGCTCATTGAGCACGCACTGGAACGCCTGGATGAGGGGGTGAAGGAGCGGCTCAAGCAAGGTGATCGCCTTATCGGAGGCGTCGGGTCAGTGGACGAGGGTTCTGTTGATGCCGCTGCCGTGGCTGCGTGGCCGAGTTGGTGTCAATCGTTGGAGGGCTATACGCCGCCTCCACCACCGAAGGTGCTTGCGGCGGCAGTCTCAGGCGCTGGTGCTCATGTGGACTGGGTGCGAGCCTTGTCACAGGATGTAGCAGTTCAAGCCGAGGGTTGGTTGGCTGGAATCGCTGAAGGGCTTCCCGCCTTGGGCACCACGCCGCCTCGTTGAGCGACCGCTGCCCCTATTCGCCGTCACCGTCGATAGCCTCGGGCCCCCTTGGGTTTTTCGATTCGATCCACTCAACGCCTCTGATCCAGACATGATCATAGGGGCGATTGTGGTCGTCGGCGCGTTCCTGAGAGATGCGCTTGACGATGTCAAGCCCATCCGTGACCTGCGCAAAAACAGCCTGATTGTTGTTGAGCTTCGGTTGAGGTGTGGCACAGATCGTGAACTGACTACCGTGCGATCGCTTGCTGGCGCGCAGACGCTTCATTGAAACAGCGCCTGCGTTATGGATGGCGGTATTGAGCTCAACAGGAAGGTCATACCCGGGCGATCCGTCGCCATCATCATTGCGGTTACGATTGTCCTGGTGCGTATTTGGGCAACCACCTTCGATCGACTGCATGGCGTGGACGAAGTGGAAGTAGGTGTTGTTGAAAGAGCCGTTCTTCACAAGCTTCTTGAAGTTGGCGACCGCCTTGGGCGCTGCTGCAGCGTAGAAGGCCATGGTGAAGTCGCCTTTCGACGTGTGAAAGACTGCTTGCGCCGTATTGCTCAAGGTTGCGACGGGGAGATCTCTGGGGGTGTAGACCTTGCGGATTTCTATCTCTGATGTGCAGTCCGCGATGGCTGCTGCCACCAGACTCAGAGTCTTTTCATCGCTGGTCGTCATTGTGCACAAGCCGTGCTTTGGGAAGCGGGCTTGAAGGTCTTTGAACACGACAAGGGCCTTGTCGGGACGATTGAGCTTGAAGTGGGTGTTGCCCAGATAAAACAGCGCAACGGCTTCAGCTGATGTCCCTTGCGCCGTCTTGACCGCACTCTGGAGCGCCGCAATCCGCTTCGTGATATTGCCTTCAGGAGAACGAGTAAAGCGTCCCCGCGAAGGGTAGTGGTGAGCTGGGACCGAGGCGCTGAGCGCTTTCCATCCAGCTGTTTCATTGTCCTGTGCCTTGGCAACAGTACTGATTGCCAGAAGAAGAGTCAGTGTGATGGTTATGGCTGTTCGATGCATGATTAATTTCTTTCCTGTGCAAGCCGCATGCGCGTGCTGATGTTTGCGAAGCGAAAGCGCTGAAGGAACTTGTTTTCTTGTGTCTGGCGGATCTGCGTCTTGGCTTGCATGTACTCAACCGGGCCCATGGCCCCGTGGTCGGGGTCGCGCCGAGCCAGAACCTTGCAGATCAGGAACGACGCAGTGTGCGGGTCTTCGAGGAGTACGGATGTCACCTGCCCGACCTGGAGCGATCGGAGGTAGTAGTTTGTGGTGAGGAACGCCATGCGTGACTCCTGCAAATCAGTCATGGTGCTTCGGTCGACCCGATAGGGATTGAACTCGAAGTAGTCGGTCTCCTGGAGACTGAGCCCTTGTTTGGCGACATAGTCGTCAAAGTGCCTGGGCATCAGCTCTCGCTTCTTTGCTTCCAATTCCTGTCGAATCGTCGAGCGGGCTCGCATTCGCTCCCGAGCGATGTCTTGTCCCTTGGTGAGGGCCAGAGCCTTGACTCTGCGATTGGTTTCTTCCTCCGCGCGCTTGTCAATCAGCTTCTCTGCGTCTGCAACTTCCACCTTGACTTGATCACGCATGTAGGCAATAAAGTCCTGGCCCATTTTGCGACAGCGCTCCGTTGCTTTGCGTTCAATGTAGCGTTCGCGCAGTTGCGTCTTGACCTCATTGAACTCCGGCAGCCGACTGGCTTCCTTTCCGTTGAGTCGGAAGAACCAGGTCCGCCCCTTCTCTGACTGAACATCGTCACACACTTCGCCGGCACTGCTGTTCGACATCAACGAGAATGCCTGGTATCCAAATGGCATGAGCTGTCGAATGGCCGAGGCGCGATCAAGTTTGTCTACTCGCTCGTAACCAAGTCCAAGGTCAGAGGCGATTGTCTCAAGGTTGGATCCCGAGGCATGTGCAGCACTCAGGGCTTTCTCGAGCACAGCCCCGTGTTTGATCTTCTGTCGAATGACGTCCTCGAGGACGGTGAATGGTGTGACAATGTCTTCAAGCGGGGTGTCTGCGCTAAACGCCAGAAGGTGTTGCTTCCCAGGTGGAATCTGTTGTTTCAAGGTCGCCTGATTGGCCTGGAAGTAGCGGAGCGCGTCGGCGCGGGTGATTTCACCACTCCCGACTTTCTTTCCGCCTGCCCCCTCGGTATTCGGGTCGAGGAAGATGATTTCCGCTGAGATGGTGTTCTTCGTGCGGAATTCATTCTGAACGGCACGATCCTGTGACCAGAAACGACGGAGCTTGTCGTCGTCCAGGTCAGCCTCGAAGCCTGCCGCCACATCTTCTGCCGCAAAGAGGGCATACTGGATTTTGTAGGACATGTGGCGCTCTTTGAAGATGTCAAACGCCTCCTGCGTCGTGACCCGCGTGTTGTTCAGCAGCAGGTCCTTCAAGCGCGTGATTTTGTGTTGGGTGGCGAGGTACTCACGGGCATCTGAGGTCTCTACTCCGATGGCCTTCCAGCGGGCGACCAGTCCGTCGTGGAGGTCGGGGTCGTCAAGGCTGATCAAGCCATCGATTTCCCTGTCAGTCACGACAACTCCGAGACCATCAGCTTCGCTGGCGGCGAGCAGAAACTCCCAGACTCGAGACTCGTTGACGCCTCGATTGGCGGAACTCTCCATTTTGGTCAGGATCGTGTGCCAGCGATGAAAAGCACCGGCCGTCAGGCTCTTTTCGGTCCCGCCGCTCATCCAGCGACCCTTGATGGCATCGGGGTCGTTCGGAGCGGTTGGGAGCGTCGGGCCTTGCTTTTGAGCCACTGCCCCAAACGTGAGAAGGGCCAGTATCGAGAGGCAAGACAGAACCTGCCTCAAACGAGCGGGAGTGTCAGCGCGTTGTGACTTGGACTGAGTCATGGAACCGTGTTCCTCCATTGGACCAACACTCAGGATGTGTGGTCGCACATAAACCTGTAATCTACATGCCTTTATAGAACACGCAGGGCAAAATCATAGCAACTCGACCCTTGGGATCAAGTAAGGTGATCGGACGGCAATGTGGCCGTGAAGGCTCAAGATCGTCGTCAAATATCGGTTTCACAAGGATTCCGAAACACAATTGATGCTCGACCTGCTATACTTTGTGTTCTCGACAATTGTCGCGGCTTCGGACCAACAGAATCCTGAGGGCTTCGTAGAGTTCTTGTCTTCGCGACGACATTTCCCCTGATCAGGGGATCAAAAACGACATTTTTTGTTTATCTGAGCCACAACTTTCCACTTTCTCAGTTTGATCAGATAGACGCCTGGCGGCGCAATGGGGCCTTCCGATTGCGTCGCTTCTTTTTCCCCGCGCTCGACTTGCCGACAGCACTTTTCGATTATTCTATGTGTTGTTTAGGTAATCGCGGCAGTCCGCCGATAACGGATTGCGGGCTGCGCCACCCCATTGACTCTCAATTCACTAAGGAACCGACATGCTTGGATTCTTGGAAAAAGTCCGTCTGCGTCGAGCTGTGGCCAAGAGGCTGCGCCTCGCCCGCCTGGACAACCTGCCCCGATCCTATATCAATACCGTGCGCTTTCAGCTGGGGCGCGGTGCCGTCCATGGCGCCCTCCTGACCGCCCAGGAAGGGCTCAGTCGCTTCCCCCAAAGCGATGAGCTTTCGAGGCTGCATCGCTTTTCAGTGCGCCGACTGGCGTCACCTGCGCGGCGGGCACTTGAGGCAGAGTGCGCCGCGGACGGTGGGGCGGGCTCAATCGCTCGGTTGGTCCGATTGCACATCGAATGTGGTGATTATGAAGAGGCGCTGGAATGGGCTGTCTCCATGAGCGGGGTAGAGGAGCATCGCCTGTCCCTTCGGCTGCGAGGCGAAGCCCACGTTCGTCGCTTTTTTCAGGAAGGCGCTGCTGATGACGCGCGGGATGGAATTGACCTGCTCGAGCGCTCCATTGACGATGTGGCCGATGAGTTCGAGGTCGTCTGGCTGTTGGCACAAGTCCATGAACATATTGGCGTCATCTCTCGATCATTGCTTTTCGTCTACCGGGCCCTCAATCTCGATTCCTCCCATGCGGAGGCACTGGAGCTTCATACACGATTGACTGAGACCTCACTACAGACAAAAGAGCTGGACGAGGCGTTGAAGTGTGTGGAGCTTGAGTCCAGATTCGCTCGTGGCGCGGTATCGGCCCTTGTCTTTGATGAGAGGGTCTTGCGCTCTCAACTGGTTCGATTCAGCCTGGTCCGTGGGGTTCGCCGAGTCTTCTATGAGGATTCATCGAACCTGCTGACGGCAGCAATGGGACAGTCATCGAAAGAACCCACCCAGGCGGACAGGGAGTTCTGCGAAAGGGCATTGGATTTTCGAAGCTCAGTCGATCATGGGATGCATCGCATGGGGCTCGGGACATTTCAAAGGGCTGCTCTCGATCTTGGCGATTGCCACCTTGCCCTGTTTTCGATTGGCAGTGGCGTTCTGGTTGTTGAGTCTGCCTCAGGGGCTCGTACTGAGATGATCCGAACGGAATGTGACGATTTGCTGGCATCGTGGTCCCAACAGGGAGAGGAGCTGGTTCATGCTTGAAGTCCTTCGGCAACTGAATGGTTCACCGGGAATTAACGGCAGCCTCGTTGTGGCGGCTGACGGGCTGGTCATCACATCGTGTCTTGGTGAGGAAGTTGACGGTGATGCGACCGCCGCGTTGGTTGGTGACGTTGTAGGCAGCGCCATCGAGTGGCTCCAATCTGGTGGCCATGCTGAGCCCAGCCAGATGGTCGTCAATGCCAGTCGAGGCAAAATCGTTGTTCACTCTGCGGACACTTGCTTTCTTGTGGTCTTAACCAGTCAGTTCGTCGACCTGGATGTGACGCATCTTGAAATTGCGTCTGCCGCGCGACTGGTGGCCCGTCGGGCGTGTTTGTCTCATTGAAAGGAATGCTGCGGGGCTCTGACCCCGCGGCGGTTGAGTTGTCATGGTTCAGATCAACCTCGCTCTGCGAGAAATCAACTGTAAGGTCGTTTACTTCGGATGTGGATTGGGAGGAAAGACCACCAATATCGAAGTGGTTCATGAACGCGCCACTGACAAGAGTCGGGGCGAGCTGACCTCTATCGCAACAGAGTCGGATCGAACGCTCTTCTTTGACTTCATGCCACTCGACATAGGCATGGTGAGTGGCATGCGTGTGAAGTTTCAACTCTACACCGTGCCAGGTCAGGTCTATTACAACTCAACCCGCAAGCTGGTCTTGCGCGGCGCAGACGCAGTCATTTTTATCGCAGATTCTCAACACACAAAGCGCCAGGAGAATCTGGACTCCATCGACAATCTCCGAGAGTGTCTCATGGAGCAGGGCCGCACCCTGGACGACATGCCTCACATTATTCAGTTCAACAAGTCGGATATGCCCGACCGCATGAGTGCAGAGTTGATGGAGAGAGAGCTCAATCTGCATGGCGCTGAGACATTTTCTGCCGTCGCATCAACAGGCGAGGGTGTTTGCGAGACATTCAAGGCGATGGCGAAAACCCTACTGGACCGAATCCGTGAGACGGTTGAACAGGAAGATAATGCAGTATCGCAAACCCACTGTCCGTCTCCGCGGCCGCACTCGAAGCCAAGTCGCCGACAGCAGTTGTCGGGCGGCTTGCCGACACCTCCGAACAGTTGCGCACCGACAACTGCAGCGCGGACACAACAGCGGACCATGAAGCGTTCGTTGGATACAAGTACCACAGGCATTGCTGTCACTGATGGGGTAGCTGTCGTTGCAGCGCAAGCGCACCCATCTCGCCGAATAAACGTCGCTGTCAACAACCGCTCGACTCTCAGGGTCAAGAGTGGCCTGTTGCTGTCGGCAAGTCGCGGGCCGGCTGTCGGTGGGGGCGGCAAAGCCCTGCTCGTTGTCGGCGTGTTGACAGTCGTTGCCGGCGCGGCGCTCGCCCTGATTTTCTTTCTCTTGTAAGGGATGCCTCAATATGAACGATTGCGAACGCCTCCGCACCGAACGCCTTGTTTTCTACTCCGAGGATATCGAGCGCATTCAGACTGTGTTGTCCGAGGTGGTTGAGCTGTCCAGAGCCCGCACCGCACTTCTTATAGACAAGGAGGGGCACCTGGTTGCTCAAGCAGGGGAGGAGAGTTCTATGAATACCGACACCCTGTCCGCTCTTGTCGCCGGCTCCTTTGCCGCGACGCGAGAGATGGCCAGACTCCTTGGTGAGGAGGAGTTCTCGGTGATGTTTCACCAGGGCCAGGTGGACAATATCCAATTGACGCTCATTGACGAACGGACGATCCTGACGGTTATCTTTGATGATCAGACAAAGCTGGGGATGGTGCGGTTGTACACGAAGGAAGCCGTGGGCTCGCTGGCCGAGATCTTCAGCGATCCCAATCGTGGTCCAGGCGATGGTGATCAGGTTGAGTTGGACTCGGACTTTGAGAAGAACTCGCACGACAGTCTTGACGGCGTGTTTGGGTAGGTTTCGCAGGGCTGTTACCACATCTTTCGCCGTCGGACGTGAAGGAGCAGCATGTGAGCCCAGAGGATTCTCTCAGTCAATCGGTTCCCGTTTTAATCGGACTCCTTCGTGAGGCATTGCAGGGGATACCTTTTGCGGGAACTGCGTCAGACGAACAGGTGACAGCAGTGCGCTCATGGGTGTCGCAACTCCTTGGCGGCATTGCGCGCGACGAGCCGCTTTCCTGTTGCAAGGGCGTCAGTTGCAGTTCTCTGGGCGCTGAGCCGCTCTACGAACATCTTGTGGCGTTTCTTCGGGAAGCAGGTCTGGATGTCGTTGTACAAGAGGATCATTGTCTGGAGCACTGCGATCGTGGCCCGATGCTCTCCATTGAGAACAATGCGTTCTCCTGCGCGAGAGAAGAGCCTGTTGATGACGAGCGGACCTGGCGCTGATGTTTAAGGGAGAGAGTTTCAGTGGCAGATGACGTTTGCGATACCGATGACCAACGAAGTGATTGGGAGCTCATAGAGGCTACAACCGACCTCTCAACTGCTCCGTTCAGCTGTCTGGTGGATCGGTATTACCGACCGGCGCTCGCCTTTTGCCTTCAGGTTCTCGGTGATCAACAAAAGGCAGAGGATGTTGTGCAACAGGGGTTCGTCAATATTTTCCGCACTCGTGAGCGCCACGAACGTCGTGCGCAGTTCAAGACCTTTCTCTTCAGGGTGCTTTTGAACCTGAGCATCAACGAACTCAATCGTCGGCCGTCACCGGTACCCCTGTCCAATTTGTTTGAAGACGATCAGGGCGCGGGGGTGTTCAGTGACAAGAAACATGAAGACCCACCCAGCAGCCTCGAGACCGAGGAACTTCAAGAGATGATTGCGCGTGGCGTTCTGCAGTTGCCCCCCAAGCACCGCGCGGCTCTCTACCTGCGTGAGTACATGCAGCTGCCTTATTCTGAAATCGCTCAGGCGTTAGAGGCATCCCTGGGTGAAGTGAAGATCTGGATTTTTCGCGGCCGCAACAGACTCCAGGAAATTTTGAGACCCTATCTGGACAAGGGAGAGTCCATTCGATGAGCGAACAGAAAGCGACTGAACGCATCTCTCTCTACATTGATGGAGAACTGACCGCCCAGGAGCGCGAAGAGGTGGCTCGACGCATCGAGGCGGATGAGGAGTGGGCGGAGATCCATGAGCGTCTTTGCCGAACCAGCCGCGCTATCGGTGACTTCTTCAAGGAGTCGAATGCCACTTTGCCGGAAGATGGGAAGGTTGATGCAGTGGATCGTATTGTGCGCGCCTCTGCTGCCTCCATTTCTGCAGATGACGCGCGCAGGCTGCGAAAGGTCAAGCGCCGCCCCGGGAGCATTCTGGTTGCACTGCTTATCGTGACAGCTGTAATTCTTGCCATGTTGACTGACTGGAGCGACGACTCCGATCCCGCAGCCTACATTCAGGCGTTGGACGAGCGTCTGGGGGAACTCTACTTCGAAGCAGAGGTTTCTCGCGCAACCCCGTTGGAGACCTTTCGCGTATGGCTCGGCCCGAACGGCGGTGTCCATCTGTTTATCGACGCCTCCGACGGTAAGCGCCATGTTGCCGTGCGTGACGACCGTGTGTGGACCTGGCGAGCGGACGGTGCGGTGGCTCATGAGGTTGGACCGGAGAGCGAGGGAGATGCTGCCACTGTCAGGGAGGTGCGCCTGGCCTGGAGGAAGTTCCGCGATTCAGTCCATGGCGGAGGGGTGTTCGATATAGACTTCGCGGACCAGATCGCTGTTCGGCTCTCTCTTGTTGACGCGGCACCGCCCTCGTCACTCGAGGTTGATCTCGAAGACGACTTGCCGAGGTCCGTACGCAGCATGGGGTGGACATTCTCTTCGCTTAAAACACTGACCTTGAAGGCCGAGGACTTCACGCCACAGGGATCAGGGATGCGAGTGTCGCCGCGATGAAACCGGAAGATCTTCCCGATGCCGCGTGGGAAGCACTTTGCCGGCGCTGTGGGAAGTGCTGTACAGAAAAGGTCGACATTGACGGCGCTATCTACTTGACCCGATTCGTCTGCCGCTTTCTGGATAAGGTCACGAAGCAGTGTCTTGTCTATGAGGATCGATTCGAGGCCGAGCCATCCTGCTCCGATGTGAAGTCGGGCATTCCTCTTGGGCTGTTTCCGATGGACTGTCCATATGTCCAATCGATCGAAAACTACAAGGCGCCCATTGAATCATGGGACGATCCTGCAATCGACGAAGCGATCGAGGAAATCTTCAAAGACGTAGACGGATTGACTTGATCTATGGCCTTGTTGCGCTCAGTTGCGATGCCAGAGAATGGCATCTGAAACAGCGGTTGCCGGAATGGGCGGTACGGCAATTGGGTTGCCCTGGTCAGCGCCACCGATAAGGATGACTCCTTCAGGCGTCCACGTTGCAGTATGGGTCTGTCGAGGGGTTGGCATCGGGTTGAGGGCGGTGATCGTGTTGGCCGCGGCACTGTAGAGGAAGCAGTTGGCCGTTCCTTGAAAGGCACCAAGGGCACCGACGGCTCCGCCGGCAACGAGTACGTCGCCATTGGGCAGTGATGTTGCGGTGTGAAGGCCGACCGTGGCGTTGGGGACAGTCGGCCCTGCGGTCCACGTGCCTGTGCTGGGATGGAATACCTCGGAGCTACCCAGAGTTGCCACGAAGATTCCGCCTGCGCCACCGATGGCGATGACATCGCCATTTGGAAGGAGGTTGAGAGTGGGATAGAGGCGCGTTGAAGCCATGCCGTTAACAGGAGTGAATGTGTTGGTAGCCGGGTCGAAGATATCGCCGACTAACGAATAGACAGGTGCACCGAATCCAAACACCATCACACCTCCAGAGATGCCCGCGACGAGCAGGACCTTGCCGTTTGCGAGCTTGATCGCTGTGTGGGCCCATCGTGGCTCAGTCATGTCGTTAGCTGTCGGGGTGTAGGTGTTGGTGACCGGGTCATACAGCTCAGCTGACGCCTGTGATGCGGTAAAAAGGGGCAGGTAGTTCGTTGAAGACGGCGGCGTCAGGACAAACGAACTGGCACCTCCCGCGAGGAGGACCCGACCATCGTCGAGCAGCGTGGCAGTGTGCGCCATGCGGAACGTGCTCATGGGCGGCGTGACCGTCCATGAATCTGTTGCCGGATCGTAGACTTCCCCATAGGGAACTCCAGCTCCAAAGGTGATGGAGCCGCCACTCGCAAGAACCCTGCCATCCTGCAGCTTGGTAACTCGGTGCAAAGTGCGGTCGGAGGCCATCGATGCAGCACTGCCAAATGCTCGCGTGTAGGGGTTGTAGAGTTCGCAGGTTGATGAGGCGACCGGCAACAACATGTTTCCGTTGCCACCGCCAACAATTAGTATGCCCTCGTCATCGAGGCGGGCGACCTGATGAAATGATCTTGCCAGTGCCATCGTGTTGAGCGTCGAATGGTAGGAGTCGGGCATCCCGAACTGCAGGCTCTTGGCGTTACTGATCGAGAACATCGTTGGCGATGACAGATCAAAGGCAACGGCCTGCATGAAAAAGTGCGCGCCGTCAAGGAACGGCGAGTTTGGAATCGAAGACAGCAGACTGTAGTTGCCCGTAGGGCCAATGAGCGGTTGGAGATTGGTGAAGCCGTCGATGGGAATCATCAGCGCAGGTGTGGTTGCCAGGTGAATCGTCCCGAACCCCGGAAAAACCTGCGCCCCCGGGAGCGCATCAACCGCAAGTAGGAACTGGGCGAAGGGTGCGCCATCAAGGCTGAGGGACAGGTTGCGGCCAAGCGTTGCAGCGGTGGCGTCCAGGCGCAGGTTTCCACCCTGGGATACGAGTGGTGACTGCGATTGAAGAAGGGAGCTCAAGACGAGGGTGGCAAGGGTGGCGCTGAGAAGTGATTTCATGGGTTATTCAAAGCCTCTTCAATCGGAGTCAGGACAACGGCGAAGCCTGCCGATTAAGCGTGGGCAAGCGCGACGTGCATTATATACAGGATTGGTGAGATTTGTCATTGCAGATATATTCAGTGATTTCAGCATTTGCTGGTGGGCTCGACGCCAACGACTTCAGATCGTAGAATCCGCGCCACGAAACCGATGGGAGTCCAATGTATGTCACGATTTGCGCCGTTTGTTCTCGTTTTACTGTTCGTTTTTTCCGCGCGCTGTCAAGCTCAGCGGGGGGCGGAAGCTATTGGATTTGACCCGCCGCAGACAGCTCGAGCCGGCGTCGATGTTGCCATCGCCGAGGATATATCGGCCATCCTGACGAACCCGGCGGGACTGGTTCAGATCAAGGGGCCGTGGCGCGTTGACCTGTCTTTGCGTGGTGGTTACACCCGTGGCTATTTCGAAGATGATCTGAACCCCGAGGGACTCGTTGACAACAAGTTTGCCATGGGGCCATCTTTTGGGGTGGCGTGGGATCCTGAGCCCGGGGGAGAGGGCACAGTCGGTGACTACCGATTTGCCATGGGGCTCTATCACACCGCCGCGTTCAATGTGAAGCAGGAGCTGTTTACGATCGATTTTCCTGCACCCGATGGAACGACTCGCCAAAGCGACTTCATTTACACAGGGCTTCACTTTGGCTGGGGCTATCAGGTCAGCGAAAAGGTCTCGATTGGGGCAAGTATCTCGCTCTCCTATTCCACATTGACTGCCAATAAGCCACTCGAGCTGCCGACCAGCAAGTTTCAAGGGACAAGTCCGCTGGGGGTGCCATGGGGCCATCTCTTCAGCAACAACCTCGGCATTGATTTTGTGCGAGTCGGCGGTGGCATAGAGACAGAGGCAACGTGGGGAGTGACAGCCACCCTCGGCATCCTCTGGGATATCAGTGAATCGGTGACGCTGGGTGTCTCCTATCGCACGCCAGGCTATCGGGAGGACTACCAGTTTGAAGCCAGCCTCGATTTCTCTGCACTTTTTCCACAGCCTGACCCCAACATGTTCCCGGACGGTTATCAGGTGAGCTACGACGGCACGATTCGTGGCTTCAGCTATCCTCAGGAGTTTGCGATTGGATTGGCATGGATGGCCCACGAGAAGCTGCGGCTTTCCACTGAGTTTCGCTGGATCAACTGGTCCGCAACTCACGACCGCATCCGAGTCGAGTTGGTGAATGGAACCAACGCCGGCTTCAACGCCTTCATGGGGTCCACCAGCCTGGAGATCGAAGATAAGCTTCTTTGGGATGACATGGTGAGTATCGGTGTGTCGTTCGACTGGTGGTTCACTGATGGCTGGGTCTTGCGCGGTGGTTTTTCGGCCAACAACAGCCCCATTGAGCCAAATGAATCCAATCCGATTGCGCCGGCCTACATGCAGCTGCATGCCGGTCTGGGGCTGGGGTATGCAATAGATGACTGGGCGTTTGAGTTCGCCTGGCTGCATTCCTTCAAGGAGTCGTTCGAGATTGGCGACAGCCTTATCTCGCAAGACCTCGACAATACAAATCACTCTTTCGCTGTGGACTCGTTCCTGCTCGGGATCACCTACTACTTTTGACACGGCCCCTTTGACCCGAGTGCTATTGGAGGTGCTCTCATGAGTTTCAAGCCAGTTATCCTCACATTCGCCCTGCTGACCGTCGCTTCTTCGCTGAGTTGTTTTGGCGACAATGGCACCGAAAGCGACCCATTCGCCGCCGTCTATCTCGGAGGGCCTGCGCCCCTGACTGCCGGCGGCTATGACTACAACTTATCGATCTTCCATACCAACGACATTCATGATCAGATTCTTCCGGTCAAGGGAATTGATCTCGGGGGTGTTGCTCGGCAGGCAACGCTGATGCGCCTGCTTAAGGAACAGGCAGCGGCCCGGGGCGTTGGGATGGTCACGGCGAACGGTGGCGACAATTTTGAAGGTACATTGTTCTATGACACCGACGGTGGTGTTCTCTTGATGAGAATCCTCGAGGAGATCGGCTACGATGCGATCCAGGTGGGCAATCATGACCACCAATTTGGCGCTCAACGCCTCTACGACGTGATGGCCCTCGCCTATCCGGGTTTCAATCAGACAAGTCGGTTTGTCTGGGGCAATGCGAATCCCTCAGAGATGTCGCCGATCGGGTCCGACCCTGCGCTGGTCAACGCGTTGTTCATGCCTGCTCAAGTGAGCCAGTCCGTTATTGATGCGTTTGAAAACAGCTTCATCGACTTTGAAACAGGCGCTATTGACCCGACACTGATGGATCCGCCCCTGTCGAACTCCAAGATCTTCAATCAAACGCTCTTCTACGATCGAGGCGGTATCCGAGTTGGCATCTTCGGGCTGGACACTGATGAGGTCATTTACTCACCGGTGGCAGGGCAAGGCGAACTGTTTATCAATGCCGATGACCGTGCGGAGAATCTGAGGTTCTACTCGCCGACTACAGACACATTTGCCTCCGACATGATCGACTACCTCGATGATCCTGATGGCAACCCCTTGACCGATGATGGTGCCGACGTCATCGTGTGTGTCACACATCTGGGGCTGAGCGTTGACACGGCCATGGCGCAGGCAGCAGTCGGTACAAATGGTCGCCGCATCGATGTGGTTGTTGGAGGACACTCCCACACCAGGCTCAATACGGCTGTGGATGTGGATCATGGCAATGGTCAGCACACATGGATTGTTCAAGCCAAGTCTCGCGGTGAGTATGTTGGTCGCATTGACCTGCTGGTAGACCCGATTACGAATAATGTGCAGCTCAAGAACGCAGAGCTCTTGCAGGTCGATTCGACAATTCCTGAGGACGCGACGGTTGCAGAGATGGTGAGGTCCGGCATCGAAGACCCCGGCGGCCTGAATGACACGTTCGGCAACCCACTGGATACCCAGCTCGGAACGAATGATCAGTTTCTGCCGGGCGGCCTTCCCACTGCCAGCTCCCTTGGCAACCTCGCCGTTGATGGAGTACTGAATGCGTGTAATCAGCCACCCCTCAACCTTGGCGCAGATGTGGCCCTCATTGGCAACTTCGGTTTTCGGGCTGGCCTGCACCCTGGACCGGTGACGTCATATGACGTGCAGTCTGTCCTCCCGCTCCACTTCCTGGACCGAGGCGGCATCAACGCCGACGCGATGTTCTTCATCGATCTCCCAGGCGGCGAGCGGATGGCTCAGGATCCTTCGAGCTTTCCCATCCCAACGCTCATTTCATCCATTACCGCAACCGAGTATTTCCTCGAGATTATCTTTGGAGTCACAGACCTTCTCGCAACGATCGGGTCCTTTCTTGGCCTCGATGTGGGCAACGTCGACGAGTACATCGATGGGATTCAATGGAGCGGAGTCGAGTTCGTAGTAGACAATACGGCGCCGGCGCTGCACCGTATCGATCCCGCGACGATTTTCATCAATGGTATTCCGCTTGTGGGCAATGAGGGCACCGCGCATCGATTTGTGGTGAACGGCGTTATCTCTGAGATCGCGATGCCATTTATTCAACTCCTGACCGCGTTGGAGGACCCTATTGGTTCTGGCACTCTCGTGCCTTTTCCAAGCTACGATTCGGTTTTGAATGCGACCGGCCTTGAAGTCTGGAGGGGTTTGGAGAATCAGGTGGCGGCACTGGGGTTGTTGGACGCCAACGCCGTTCGTGTCCTCGGTCACCGTCCCCGGACAATGGGGCCTGACCTGACATTCAATCACATGGACGCAGTGGTGGCCCCGGACGGATCTTCGATCGACTTTACGATTATCAACATTGGAGAGACTGCGGTGACATCCTGTGATGTCACAGTTACGATCGATGCCACACCCTTTGATACGACGGACAATCCGGACGGGTATACAGACCTGGTGACAGGCCTTGCCTGGCCCGTTGTCACGGCCTCGACGACTGTTGGCCCGATTCCCGGATTTGCGTTCGGCGTGGCAGGGGAACTGGGCGTGAGCTTGCCTGCAACATTGCCTGCATCACTTTCCGCGGGTATTTATCCGCTTTTTCTGACACTGAGCAACATTGTTTCTGCCGATGCTTCTCGGCCTGAGACGCGTAGCGATAATAATGGCGGTACGGCGACGCCTGTTCTCTTTCAAAAGAACTAGAGCGTTCGGCGTTCACATTCGGCAACCGGCGGGTAGGTCCCTTGTGTTAGGGTGTGTCGGAACGCATTTGAACCTCTTTTCCGGTGAGTGTCCTTGACTAGGAAACGCGGCTCGAAGCCTGACCGTGGGAGCCGTCCGAGCGGCTCTCAAGATAGAGACGGATCGGGTTCGGGCAAAACAGAAGATTCACGCCCGCCACGTGATGGCCGGCGACGCCCGCGCAGTCGTAGGGTGCGCAGGGTCCGTCCTATTCCTCCCGACATCCGTCAGATTGACATGCTCGAAGATGGGCATGACCGCGTCATTGACCCAGCCGAGGCGGGGGCGGAAATCTGGTCAGACCACGGTCTTCAAATCAGAGACCTGGATTCGGATGCGGTGAAGGTGGTTCGGCGTCTGGTCAGCGGAGGGTTTCAGGCCTACCTTGTCGGTGGTTGTGTGCGGGATCTTCTGGCTGGTTCCACGCCGAAGGACTATGACATAGCGACCTCTGCTACGCCGCGTCAAGTCAAGCAGCTCTTTCGCAACAGTCGCGTGATCGGGCGTCGTTTTCGTCTTGTTCATGTCTTCTTCAGGGAGCACATCCTTGAAGTCAGTACCTTTCGCACCGACGGCGACGCTACGAAAGGTGATGACTTGCTGATCAAGCGAGATAATACCTTTGGGCGTGTCGATGAAGATGCGCGCCGCCGCGACTTCACCTGCAATGGCCTTTTCTTTGATGTCAACAGCGTCGAGGTCATCGACTTTGTCGGTGGAATGCGAGATATCAAGAAGCGTCGCATTGAGATGATTGGCGATGCGCCAACGCGGTTGGCTGAGGACCCGGTTCGCATGCTGCGGGCAGTTAAATTTGCAGCTCGCCTCGATTTCACCATTGCCGACGACATTCTCGCAGCGATTCGTGACGTTCGTTTTGATTTGCGCAAGAGCGCGGCACCGCGTCTGTTCGAGGAGATCCAAAGACTGCTCGGACGTGGGGGTGCCTTTGCCTCTTTTGACTTGCTTGAGTCCACCGGACTGATGGAGGTTTTGCTGCCTGAAATCCATCGGTTCCTGAGGATTGACTTGCGCTGGGCTGAGGACAGCGAGTTCACACTTAATGTGCATCAGCGGTTTTGGAACACCCTCAAGAGCCTCGATTTATTCCTTGAGGAGGGGCGTCCTGTTTCGGCGGTTGTCCGTTTGTGCTGCCTGTTTATCCATCTGTTCGACGATGTCCTGCATCACAAAGGCGCCCCGCCTGAGGGTGTGGCACCGGTAGCATTCGATATTGGTGTTCAAACAGATCGGGGGTTGAAGCCGATTGTGACGCGCCTTCAGGTGCCTCGCCGCGATCAGTACAAGCTGAAGCAACTTATCCTTGGCTTGAGGCAACTGTTGTCTGTGCGGACGGGACGCAAGAAGATCTCTCCGGCGCGAACTGTTCGCAAGGAGTACTTCCCGGAAGTCCTTCGGTTGTTCCAGATCTACTCTCATGCCGTGGGGCGTTTTCAGGGCGACGTTCTACGGTGGGAGCGGCGCTACGAGTCTGTCTTCGGACACTCTTTAGAGAAGGCCCTCTCTAAGTAGCTTCCTCCACCTCTTGCAGGTGAGCTGTCGGTGTCAGCCTCCGATTCACAAATGACTACGGCGATCGATCTCTGGAGAGCGTAGTCCCCAGACTCTTCAAGAACGATCTTTCGCGTCGTTTTCGAAGTGTCATTTATGAACAGGACGTTGCCTTCACTGTTGAGGGGGAGGTGCTGCTGGCACAGGGGCGCCCGGAGCAGGCGCTTCAAGCGTGGCCGAGGGCGCCAACAGACGACCGATGCGTGGTCGGGATAGCCCTCCTGTGCCTGATAACGTCAGAGTCTTTGCCAGAGGAGATCGATGACCATGTTCCGCGACTGGCTCATTATGTGGCAGAAACAGCTCGCCGATCGAGTGGGGCCCCCAATCAGGGGCCGGGGCAACAGCTCACCGAATCCGCCACAACAAATGCCATGGCAATCTACCTATTTTTCGAGCCCCTGCGGCTGCCCGCACCGCCCTAGCTGGATTCCTCTGAAAGCAGACGTTACCTTCAGATTCGGAAGTCGGAGATGCTGGATCACTCGGAGATACAAGAATGCGGACGTTTCTTCTCGCTGCGGCACTCGTTGCCCTCACAGGTGCAAGCCTCTTTGCGCAAGCACAGAAGGTGAGCAATGGCGATGGCTATGTTGCCAATCTGCGGCAGATCACATCGGTCGGTGAGAAGTCGGGCGAGGGGTATTTCTCGCCGGACGGGAAGCATGTCGTCTATCAATCTGTTCAAGAGGGTTGCCCCCACTATCAGATCTATAGCCTTAGTTTGGCTGGTGGCAAGCCGAAGTTGCTGAGCCCAGGTCAGGGGTTGACCACCTGTGCCTACTTTCACCCCACCAATCAAACCGTTCTCTTCGCATCGACTCATCACGATGAGGCCTCCCATGTTCCACCCCCAAAGACAGGTGGGCGCTATGTCTGGGACAAGCACAAGTCGTTTGAGATCTATACGGTCCAGCGAGATGGCACCAGCATAATTCGCCTTACCACCGCGCCAGGGTACGATGCCGAAGGCAGCTACTCATCGGATGGGAAGCAGATCTGTTTTACAAGCAACCGCGATGACGACCTTGAGATCTACGTCATGAAGTCCGATGGCTCAGGTCAGAAGCGCGTGACATACTCAAAGGGTTACGATGGAGGACCTTTCTTCTCGCCGGACAACAAGCGGATTTGTTTTCGCGGCTTTCGCGACCTGCGTCCTGAAATGAGCCGCTACGCTCAAATCTATACAATTGGTGTCGATGGCAAGAACGAACGGCAGCACACGTTTAACACCGCGGTCAACTGGGCGCCGTACTATCATCCGGGTGGCAAGTATATGGCCTACTGCACGAATATCGGCGGGCATCGCAATTTCGAGATAATTCTGCTGCGGCTGAGTGACTCGCACATCGTACGCCTGACAACCGATTCAGGTGCAGACGTGATGCCTGTCTTTTCGCCGAATGGCAAGAAAATCATGTGGACGACGACGCAGGTATAGGCCATTTCCGTGGGCACCC
>PVBE010939474.1_pt1 | contig 49270 bp, 49 predicted proteins | sample 1631181 | NCBI WGS metagenome assembly PVBE01 (sample SAMN08397723, study PRJNA350692) | Marine metagenome, whole genome shotgun sequencing project. | isolation source: water | place: Pacific Ocean | collected 2012-04
AATAGGTCTGCTCTGAGACCTCGGTGCGCTTGCAGGCCACAGGCACGCTCTGGCCCTGGGAAAGAAGAACTTCTGCTTCTCTCAGCTTGGATATGATCTGCTCGGGTGTATGACGCTTCTTGCTCATCTGAATCCCCCCGGGTTGGGCGGTCACACCGAAAGAATACCGAAAATACTCCCACTCAGCATGGACCGGTTTTGAGGGGGAAGATCAGGGCGGGGAAGCGCTTGAGTGGTAGAAGAGGATGCGGTCGCCCTTTTTCATCTCCCGCATGGTGTTTCGCGCGAGGTAGTTGCGGACGCCGTCCCAGTGGTCGGTTTTACGGGGGGCGTTGAGGAGATCACTGAACGAGTAGGCCGAGGGCTCGCTTTTCATCAGCCAGTAGCGCCGCGCCATGAGGGCTTCCTAGGAGATAGATCGAATTTCACCGGAGATTTAGAGATCGACGAGCTTGAGGGTGTAAATTCGACCACCACAATGGTTGTTTTATAGATCGGATGTGCTTGATATGAAAAAATTTATAGGTTTTCCTCGTTGGCCCTGGTCGTGTGATTTATTGAGTCTTCTTCCTGGTTTTCGGTGATGTGGCTATTTGCTGAACCGTTGGTTTGGCCATTAGCAGCGCCATTTGCGTGGAGATGGGAGGATTCTTCAGCGAGGTCGGTATCATTATCCCTCGGCTCAAAATCTGTTTCGATTGGGATGATGTCGCCGCCGTGTCCTTGTTCTCCGAGGTTGATTTCCATTTCGAACTCATCAGGCTTGGGCATGTCAGTCAAGGTTTTAAATCCAAAATGCTCTAGGAATTGGGGTGTTGTGCCATAGACGATTGGTTTTCCAACAACATCACGTCGTCCCAGTATTCGGATCATCTTTCGCTCGAGGAGAGTGTGAAGAACGCCGCCGCAGTCCACTCGGCGGATTTCTTCCACTTCCACTTTCGTGAGCGGTTGTTTGTAGGCGATTATAGCCAGTGTTTCGAGTCCTGCATTCGAAACGCGCCATTTTCGCTCAGCCTTGAGAAAGCGTCTTACCCACGGCGATTGTTCCAGCCGCGTGCACATTCGGAAACCCTCGGCTACCTCGACAATTTGGAGAGTGCGGTCCTTGTATTCCTCGACTAGCTCTGAAAGGAGTTTCCGGACAACCTTGGCGTTAACGTTTTCGACGCCTCGAAAAACCATCGAAATATCACGAGGACGAAGCGATTCATGCGAAGCAAAGAGAAGGGTTTCGACAATTTGCTTGGCCTCATTGAGATCCACGACCAGGGGTATTTCCCCGCTAATTACAGCACTCCCGTTCGCGGTGTTGTTTATCGCCGCAACGGCGATTTTGTAAGATGGAGATTCAGTTGCGTCACCAACTTTTTCGTCTGTTAGTTCGGAAGGCGTTGCGATGAATTGTTTTTCTCCGTCCTCGATGGTGTCGTCGAGACCGAAGACAGCTTGCTTTGGTTTGATGGATGCTTGGTTTTTTTCGATTTTGTGAATCTTTGCCTCCGGGACCGTGGAATCATTTTCTTCAAGTTCAAAAGCAGACCCCTGCGATTCACTTTTGGAATTCATGGTATTTTTTCTTGGGTTAGTCATTGTCTTTTACCGCCTTATAAATTTGTATCTCTCCAAAAATGGCGGATTGCCTTGCCAGTATCAAGTTTAGCCGTATCAGTTCCAACAGAGCGAGGAAGGTCACAGCAATTAGAAGTCTCCTAGGGCCGGCGCCATCAAACAGTTTGTTGAATTCGACGCCCTCAGGACCAGCCTTGTCGAGTATGTCGAGAATACGTGTCAGGCGATCGGCTACTTCAAGTTCATCCACTTCAACGAGATGAACGCCTTCTTCCCCGGCGTCTTCAATCATTTTCTGTATGGCACTGATAAGATCGAAAACTGAAATTTCAAGGGGGGGAGGTTTTTCGATGTCAGCGGGATTCAGCATGATGCCGTCACCATTCCCGCCGCGCGGGAAAATGCAAGCCTGAACTTCTTCCGCTTGGCGGAAAACATTGCTCATACTTTTGAACTTTTGGTATTCAAGTAACTGGCGCTGAAGTTCGAGGCGAAGAGCTTCGGGGTCTTCTTCGGCGTTCTCTTCGCCTTCCTGTTGAGGAAGTAACGTGCGGCTTTTAACGTAAACTAACCAAGAAGCCATGACGAGATAATCGGATGCTATATTGATGTTCAATATTTTCATCATCTCGATATGACGGAGGTATTGTTCTGTTATAAAGGCAATGGGAATGTCATGTATGTCGAGCTTATGTTCGCGAATGAGGTGAAGAAGAAGTTCCATGGGCCCTTCAAATACGTCAAGCTTAATATTGAAGCGTTCGTTTTTTTCGTTTGGGCGATATATGCTCTCGTCCTTCATGTTTTCGGTGGCAGAAGCTTTGAATTCAAGGGGGGGGGTTGTTCTTCAATTATCCATGAATCGGTCATTCCAGCGGACCGGTCGGAGCCCACACCCAATTTTTCAAGGGCCACCGCCTCAAGTGGAGTAGATTCTGGGCCCGGCGCAGGATGGCCTATTGAATCTTCGGATGTATTTGTATTTTCAGGCATATCGACCACCATGGGGACGGTCCCCCTGCAAGGCGAATGGTGGGCGGAACGGCGATTCTTGCTGCTGAACAATAGGGCTTGTCGTCCTAATTTCCCCCAATACAGTGTCCCAGCCTAAAAAATACCGCAACACTTGTCAATAGAAAGGTTTACGGGGAAAACTTTTATCTTGACAACAGTTTTTCTTGAGGATTATTAGGGAGGGGTGGTTTTCTGCTCCCAAAGGTCATTCAGAAGGATAGGGCGTGTGCCAGTGAAAAAAATTTCTTCAAGTCTCCGCAAAACAGCTGACAGGTTAGCCGTTTTTCTGGCAAGGCAAATTTTGAACGGGGAACGCGTTTTTCATGGTGTGGCATCCTCATTGCCCTTGACGGCAGTTGCTTTGGCCAGGATGACCCTTGCACCTCAACTGACTTACCTCAATATCCCCGGGGGGGTGGATGCGCATCCATTCAAATTGCCGACGGCTACCACTGGAGCGCAGCTCAACCATGAGGCAAGTTCTGTATTTAGTCTGACTGATATTTTTGATCTTTCTTCTTGTGGTGGGCTGGATCTCGCTTTTTTGAGTGGTGCCGAAATTGACGCCCAGGGAGATATCAATCTTTCTTTCATCGGCGACACCACGAAACCGAAAGTGCGTTTTCCAGGCGGTGCGGGGAGTGCGGCTATCCTTCCCACGGCGAATCGAACAGTGCTCTGGCGGACTGTGCATGATCGACGGAGTTTTCCAGAGCGTTGCGGGTATGTCACAGCCTCTGGTTCTGTCGATAGGGTGGTTACCCCACTTTGTATTTTTCGGAGGGTAGCGGGGCGATTGTGTCTTGAGTCCCGGCATGTCGGCGTGACGGTAGAAATGATAAAGGACGCCACAGATTTTACTTTGAACTCCGTGGAAGATGTGCCTGAGACCCCCGAACCTACCGGTGATGAAATTCTCGCCCTTGAATCAGTCGACCCTGAAGGGGTCCGGTTTAGCGAGTTTTATTAGGTGAAGGTTTCAGCCCCGGATATGAGAGCCCCCCGTTTTGACGTAGTTGGAATCGGCCTGAACTCCGTGGATATTCTTTGCCGCGTGGATCGCTATCCCGATTTCAATACAAAGAAAGTTCTCCGTGGAATGGAGTGGCATGGTGGTGGACAGGCGGCTACGGCCATGGCCGCTTTGGCGCGGCTCGGTATGGAAACGGCGTTAATCGGTGCGGTTGGAGATGATGCGGAAGGAAGATTTTCGTTAACATCCCTCGTAGATGCCGGCGTGAATACAGAAAGTATGGTTGTTCAGCCGGGCTTGGCGAGTCAGTTAGCCATAATCATCGTCCAGGAGGAGGGTGATTTGGAAGACAGGGGCGGGAGGACAATCTTATGGCGGCGGGATGTGAGCCTGCGGCCCGACGACGTGCGTGAAGATATAGTCAAATCCGCGCGAATTATTCATGTGGACGGTCATTCGGCAGCAGCGGAAATTCGTGCGGCGAGGTGGGCGCGAGAGGCCGGAATACCGGTTTCATTCGATGCCGAGCGTGTGGTTCCGGGGACGGAGGAGCTCATATCGCTCACTGATTATCTGGTGGCGGCGGAGGACTTCCCGGCAGCACTGACCGGGTCCGTGGATTCCGAGGAGGCATTGCTGAAATTGCATGCCCTCGGCCCTCTTGTCACCGCTATGACCCTCGGTCCCCGCGGAGCACTCGCTTATGACGGAACGCACTTTTATGATTCCCCTGGGTTTCAGGTGGAAGCGGTGGACACCACCGGGGCTGGAGATGTATTTCATGCGGGTTTTATCTATGGTCTTCTTCATGAATTCGATATTCCTCGGACTCTCCAGTTCGCTAATGCATTGGCAGCGATGAGTTGCCAGGAAGTGGGGGGTAGGGCTGGACTTAGTCGTTTGGAGGAAGTCGAAAAATTTATAGCTGAACATTCCAGGTAATGAGCGAATCGTGCCTGATTTTTTGGGGTTTTGGAGGAGTTTTGGAAAAATTTCGTGGGTTGTATTTGGCGCTAATCCTTACTTTGGCGGTGGGAGGTCCAATTGGGTGTAATGCGGATCTGCCCGAAAAATCAGTCTCCGGAATAATCCGTCTGTCTTCATCTCTTCCTTTTAAAGCGCCGAAGACAAGGACTCTTTTTATTGTTTTGGTTCCAGAAGGGGGAGGGCCTCCGCTCGCCGTCCAGCGGTTGGTTCGGGTTAAGTTTCCTTATCGGTATATCCTGACAAAAGACGATGTCATGTTCAGGGGGAAGTCTTTTTCCGGTAAAGTCCGCGTGCGTGCCCGGCTGGATGCGGATGGGCGTGCCGGGCCTCTTGTTCGGGGGGATTTTGAGGGAATAAGGCAGGGGTTCGTCTCGATAGGCGCCAGGGATGTGGATATCCTAATCGATACGGCGGGTACCGCCGCTCCTTTAAAGGTGGCTGATAAGGCGAAGCCCCGTAAGAAGCAACCACCCGCGGCTATTTCTCAGGTCCCTCCTCCGCCAGATAATGGTCCCAAAATATCGGGAACGATCGAGGTCGCGCCTCGCCTCGCCAAAAAGGCGTCGAGGATTCCCGTTCTCTATATCGTCGCCCGGACCGAGAAGCCCGGCCCGCCGCTGGCGGTGGTGAGGGTGCCGAATCCGCGGTTTCCCCTTCCGTTTATCATTTCAAATCGCAACATCATGATGCAGGGCGGGCGCCTCGAGGGCAGGGTGCGGATCACGGCCCGCCTCGACGCGGACGGAAACGCCGATCCCCCCCGGCCGGGGGACATGGAGGGCAGCGCCTCTGATTTGGTGGCGGTGGGCGCCAGCGGGGTGAGGATCACCGTGGACCGGGAGTTCTGACCCCCCCTAACCCGAAAATCTCGATCCGCGCCCCGAAGCGAGCCTCCTCGCGCTTTAGCGGCATTTCCCGTCGTGACCGGCCCCGGCCGGCGCGCCCGCGGGCTCAATTTCGCCTCGCCCCACACTGGACTTGACGGGTCGATATCGCTAGATTTGATGAGTCCCATGCGGATAACGCAGCCAAAATCGCGGGCGCCCGGTAATATTCGCCGGCGCGCTCCCGCCGCGATCAACCCGGGTGATCGGGAATGCATAAGCCGGAAAATCCCAAAATACCCAGAAGGGACCTTCTTTTCGCGGGGGCATTAATCGCCGCCGCGAAAACCCTGGAGGCGCTTGCTCCGAATTTTCTATATGCCGAGACGCTCTCCGGGACAACGGCTGGCAAGGTCACCCTCTATGAGGGCGAGCTGGAGGGGAGGACGGTGATCGTCGCCGCCGTCTTCGACCCGGTGAATGACGGGATAAATCCGGAAATTCGGGCGGACGATTCCCTAGAAAGGAAAAACATCGGGGAGATGACGCTGGCCGGGTTCGGGAAAACATCTTCAACGCTTCCCGGCGGTTCCGACGGAGCGATAAAAAGATATGAGCTTAACGATGGCACAGTGGAAGCTGTTGTTTACGGATTTATCGATAAGCCGGGGACCGGTGAGGAAAAAGAATTCGTGGACATCCGGGGAACCGCCTTGTCCGGCGGCGGCAAGAAAGCCCTCTGGATCGAGAGCCCGGAAAGCGCCGATGCCGGTGGAGGCGGCTGTTTTACCGCTGACACCAGGGTAATGATGGCGGACGGCGGCTTCAAGCCCATAGCGGACATAAATTTAGGAGAGGAAGTAAGAAGCTTTTATTTTGAGGCGAACAGAGTTGTGAGCAACAAGGTAAGCAAGCTCTTTAAAGTGAGAGCGCCAAATTTCCTGATGATTAATAATCTGAAAGTCACCGGCAAGCATCCTTTCGCCGTCGGAAAAGGTGAGTGGAAATCCGCCGCGGAACTCAGGGCCGGCGACAAGGTTATCGGGAACAGCTTCACTGAAATAAAAAGCGTAAAGAGAGTTCCGAGACCGGTGGATGTCTTCAACCTGTCTGTAAATGGAACCCGGAATTATTATGTAACCGACGGGAAGAATATTTTCCTGGTGCATAATAAGGGCGGCGACGGCTAATCTTTTATTCGGTGAGGATGAGCGGGGTCACCCTCTAGGCGGAATCACGGCAAAAACTCCAACACCGCCTCGACCGGCTTGTGGTTCGAAATTTTGACGTCCGGCACGCTCGCGCTCCGGGCGCCGAACCCATCGGAGTAAAAAACGTGGTCCGCTCGCACTTTAAACAGACCCGAGGCGAAGGTGAAACCGAAGCCCATTTCATCGAACGCGCTTTTCATGGTTTTCAATAGAACGAGAAGATCCAGGCTGTACGGGGCGGCGTTCAGATCGCCTCCCAGAACGAGCGGATCCACCCCGCCGGCGGCGATCTGGCCCAGAAACTCGAACTGGGAGCGGCGCGCGTACTCATTGGCCCGGACGTTGAGCAGCCAGTCGCGCATTGTACCCGGCCTTATCCCGACCTCCCGGAGGTTCCGGTCCCGCCACTGAATCCGGGGCGGGCAAAGGTGGGTGGTGGCGACGCGCGCCGTCTTTCCCCGCACCTTGATCTTGGCGATCAGCACGAACGTCTGGCTGCACACCCCTTTCGTCACATGGCCCGAGGTGAGCTCCAACCGGCGCGCCTCCGACAAGGGGTACCGGCTCATGATCCCGAGACCGAATTGAAAGTCCCCCAGGATCGGACCCTCATGCCAGATCGAATGCGGATACCAGCTGCCTAGCGCGGCCAGCAGCCGTGGGCGGTCCCCCTTCCTTTCATTCCCGCGCACTTCCTGAAGGAAAACGAGATCGGTGCTTCGCCTTCGCTTGAGGTAGGCGATCGCCGCCGGGCGGCGGTGGACCTTCTGGCTCAGGTTGAGCGTCAAGACGCGGAGGGTCGGCCCCGTGGCCGGGGGCAGGCTTCCTCCCGGAAGCATCCGGCTTCCGTGGGTCATGGCGAGCGAAAGAACCAGCCAGGCGGTGGGTACATACCTCTGAGTCCGGGGTGAGTTTCGCGCCGCCAGCCCCGCGATCACGCCGGCGCACGAGATATAGAGCCAGAGATGGCTCGCGAAATTAAGTTTCTAGGAAAAATCGCCGCTGGCGCGAACGTACCAGAGCAGCAGGTCGATCAGGAAAAAAAAACCACAACGCCAATAACGAGAAGGCCGATGTCCAGCCCCAAAAACCCTCCGGTTTGATTCTCCTCAACCGGGGCGCCAGCCAGGCGCGGAAGCCGCGGGGGGTTCTCTTCCATCCTCCCTGAAGCTCCCTGATCGGTCTTTGAGGCCGACTCATTTACCGAAGCCCCTTCCTTCATTTTGGCGGGCGTTTTTCGGAGCCGCCACCGGGCAGTGACCTCCCTCCAATAGTTGTACCACTCCCTATGGGAATCCGGCTTCAAAACCTTTCATCCGAGATGGACGCGGTGAGGATATATGTCCGCAGGGCCGAGTTCACCGGCCACGCGAGATCGGCCGCCCGAGGGTTAATTTACCGGGCCTAAAACGGCGGCTTCTGGAGCCCCCTGTCGTAGAAATCGGCGGTATAGGCGAAGGGCATGGGGTTATAGGGCTCGATCTCGATGTCGATTTCAGCGTCCACCACAACGGGCCTTCCGGCCTCCAGGGCCTTCTTGAGAACCGGCCTGATGTCTCCCGGCTTCTCGAGCTTCATGCCTTCCACGCCCAGCGACTCCGCCATCTTCACGAAGTCGGGGTTCCAGAGCTCGCCGGTCGCCTCGATCTTGTAATCGCAGAAAACCTCCTTCCCGTAAAAATTCTTCATCCGCCGCTCGAACTGGACCGACCGGTTGTTGAGCACGACCCAGACGGCGGGGATGCCGTACTCGACCGCGGTCGCAACGGAGGTTCCCGTCATCATGAAGGACCCGTCGCCCACGAAGGCGATGGCCGGGTGAGCGGGGTTGGCGAGCTTGGCTCCGATGAGCCCGGGCACGCTCCAGCCCATGCGGATGAAATGATCGTTGTTGGTGCTGATGTTCCGCGAGGACGCTTTAAAAAACGAGGGTGCGAAGCAGAGGCTGGCGCCCGTGTCGATGAGTATCGAGGTCTCGGGGTCCACCTCCCGGACGGCTTCTCCCGCCTCGTGGTATAGCCTCGCGTAGTGGAGAGGCGAAGAGTCGTCCTCCCGCATATGGGCCACCTTCGCCCGCCACTCCTCGCGCCAGTCGTTGATTTGACGCATCCAGGAGCCGCCGCCCGAGCCCTTGAAGCGCCGCTCCTTCAACTCCTCGGTGAGCGCCCGCAGGGCGAGGCGCGGGTCCGAGACGATCGCGACTTCGGCGGGGTAGACCCGGGCGATCTCCTCGGGGTCCAGATCTATCTGAATAAGCTTGGTCGTTTCGGGGATGTCGTACAAGGTCCAGCCCGCGGTGGTGAGGTCGGTGAAGCGGTTCCCGATGGAGACGAGCGTGTCGCAGTTCCGGGCCGTCTGGACCCCATGCTCATCTCCGAAGCGCCCGGGGATGCCGACATAGAGGGGGTGGTCCTCCGGAAAGGCGCCCTTGCCCGCGAAGGTGGTCCCGACCGGGACCTGAAAGCTCTCGGCGAACTCGAGGAGCTCTTCGTATCCCCCCGCGTTCAAAAGTCCCGTGCTCACCAGGGCGAAGGGCCGCTCGCTCTTGGTGATAAGATCAGCCGCGCGCCGCACGCCTTCCATGTCCGGGCCCGAGGGATGGAAGTGGGCCCATTGGCGCGGATCGGGGATATCGAGCACTTCGGTTTCGGTGTTCTGGATGTCGAAGGGGACCTGAACCACCACGGGCCCCGGCCTTCCGGTGCAGGCGGTTTTATACGCCCGGACGAACATCTCGAGCGCCGTATCCGGCCGGTTCACCATGAAGGCCTTCTTGGAGATGGGCTTTACGATCTGCACCCACTCCTCCGGCCCGTAGCGGTAACTCTCCTGAATCCCGCCCCGGTCGAACCACTGCGTGGGACCCGCTCCCACGAGGACGATCATGGCCGAGTCCTCGTAAAAGGCCTCGGCGAGAGGGCCTACGATGTTGGTCGCGCCCGGTCCGCCCGTCGTGCACACGACGGGGATCGGCCCGCCGCGTCGCATGCGGAAGTAGCAATCGGCCATGTGCATGGCATGGTCCTCGCATCGCGACCGTATACCCTTGATCTTCGTCTCTGAAGCCAGGGCATCGAGAAGGGCCCAGTTCCCGTGACCCACATAGCCGAAGAAATATTCGGTCCCCGCTTTTTCAAGAAATTTTGCGATGGCCGTCGAAGTGCGCATCTTGACCATGAACTTTTCCTCCGCGAAAAAAAATCAGGCTCGTCTCTCGAAAAACGATCATCTAACCGAAAACGGATTATTCGAATGGCGGCGAAAGATCGCCCTTACTTTTTGGCCTCGGCCCCCTCGGCCACCTTTTCCTTGAACTCCTCGTTGTCGAGGACCCAACCGAAGGCGCGCATGACGTTCTGGAGCCCGAGGACGTGGAGATCGGGACCATACATGCTGGCGACGCAATCGGAGAGGACGACGACCCGGTAGTCGTAGTTGAAGGCGGTGAAGGCCGTGTTCATGACGCAGGTGTTGGTGTTGATTCCCATCAGGCAGACGTTCTTGACGCGGAGTGTATCGAGCAGGCCTTTCAGGTCGGTGCCCATGAAGCAGTCCAGGCGCTTCTTGTTGTCGATGACGTAGTCGCCCTCATCCACCAGGTCCGGGATCATCTCGGTGGTGACTTCGCCCTCGATGTTGTGGCCGTTCACCGTGCTCTTGCGGCCCAGGGTTTGGCGGTTCTTATCGTCCTGGATGTCGTGGAGCATCTTCCAGAAGGGCACGGTCATGCCCTCGCTTCCCAGGCCGGGAATTTTCCGCCAGACGAGCTTGACGTGAACGACAGGAATCTGGTGGGCGCGGGCGAATTGGAGAAGCTCGCTGGAGTTTCCGATAACCTTCTCGCAGTCCTCGTCGCTGGCGGGCATCGTCGCCACCTCCGGGTCCAGGTGCCCGCGGTGCATATCGATGGTGACGATTGCGGTCTCCTTGGGGTCGAGCCGGAGCAATTTCACCATCTTGTCCGTCATCTCCGAGCGATCGAGAATCTCAACCTGGGACATGGCGCGTCTCCTCTGCGAATGTGTGGAAGGAGGACAGCCTGGCCCTCCATGAGTCTCTTCTGGCTTTCCCGGCGTTCTTCCTCGGTCCGAAACCGATCGGTGAGGTCGCGGGCGTTGCCGGAGAAGGCGATGATCCCGGAATTATGTGGCTACTCCCCCTGTTTGGCAAATTCCGACCCTTTTTTCTCCTGTCGGCGGCGCTTCCCGCCGAGAAGTCTATAACCGGCAAAGGCCTTCGTTGCTTTCGAAACGACCCCTCCCAGCCAATAAGGAGAGCGGAAATAGTTTCAGGGGTCCTGGCGTGGGATAGCTTTCGCCTTTGCCAGCGCGGTTCGGGCCGGGCGAGGAAGGGAGGAGTGAAGTCCTCTTATTTCACCGGTGTCTTCGAGGAGGGAAACCGCCTAAGGCGCTCCGCGTTTTGGTGGGCAGGCGTTTTTTAAGCCCTTTGGCCCTGTTCCTCGCCGCAGGGGTCTTGTCTCCCGTGGGACGCCCGCCGCGTGAACCATGGGCCGCTCGTTGACGTGAAGGCGGAAGCCGCCAAGCCTAATGGTGGCCCACCGCCCAGGAAAAAGTAACGCCGTGGGGAGCGGCGCCGGTCTGGATGCGGTCGAGGACGCGAAACGAGCGCGCGTCGATTACATGGACGTAGTTCCGGTAGCGGCTGGTCACCCAGAGCTCACTGCCGTCCGGAGTGACGGACATCATATCCGGCCCGCCGGGGACGGAGATCTGCTTCTGGACGGCGCGGCTCGCGGGGTCCACCACGGAAACGGTGTCGGCGTTGCGGTTCGCGACGAATAGCGTTTTTCCGTCCGGCGTGAGGGCCAGGCCGTGGGCGGCTTTTCCTGTTTCGAACTTTTCTTTCAGCTCCAGGGTCTCGACATCGATGACCGCCACCTTCCCTTCGCCGTAAATCGCGACGAAGGCCTCTTTCTTGTGGGGGCCGAGATGGATGTCCACGGGCCGGGTGCCGACGGTGATCTGTTTTTTCACCTTCCAGGTCTTGGTGTCGACGGCGGAAACCGTCTGCGACTTTTCGTTCGTGACGAACATGATCGAACCGCTCTCGTTGAAGGCCAGATGGTTTGGCTCCTTCCCGGTCTGGACGCGATGGAGCTTTTTGAGGGTTTTGGCGTCGTAGACCTCGACGAACAGGTCCCGGGTGCAGGCCGTCACCATGAAGCGCCGGGTGGGGTCGTAAACGAGATTGTAGGGGTCGTAAATGTTCGGAATGGTGCGGACCGGGAGATGGGTGTGAAGGTCCACCACCGTAATATCGTCGCTGTGGGTGTTTCCGACGTAGATAAACTCTCCGTCGAGGCTGTGAAGCATGTGGTGAGGATGATCCCCCACGGGGAAGGTTCGAACTGGCTTCCGGCTCTTGCGGTCGATGACGGTCACCGAGTCGGCGTCGCTGTTGGAGATGTAGACCATTTCGTCGCCCGAGGCGTTCGAGGCGCCGGGCGTAGCCGCCACGCATACCACTGCCGCGAATCCCGCCACCGCTGCCCAGGCAAGTAACCGTTTCCCGATCATATGAGAATCCTCTTCTTTTTCGTGTTGACAGAAATTACCCAGTGAACGCCGTGCGATCCGTTTCCACTCTAGCCCGGTTCGGCGCCCCGACCCGGTTCGGGACACAGCTGGCTCCCGAATGCATCAAACCTTGGCCGGCGCGCCTCAGCCCCTTTCGCCCTGATCCTCGCCGTCGGGGTCCGCTTCCCAAGGAGCGCCCGCCGTGTGAACCACGGGAGGAGCGGGCCGCCCGTTGACATGAAGGCGGAATACGTCGGGGCGGGCGTAATGGCCCACCACGTCGAAGGCGTACTTGGCGCGCACGATTTCGTCGAGATCGATCTCCGCCGAGAGGATGGCGGGCCCCTCGAAGTTGGGTCCGGCGAGGATCTCGCCGGTCGGGGAGACGATGGAGCTGCCCCCGCGCATCAGGACGGTCTCGGGGTCGTCTCCCTGGAAGGCGTTGTAATCCTCAGGGCAGTCGCCGCGCGTGAGATATTGGCAGGTGGACAGGACGAAACAGCCGCCCTCCCGCGCGACGTGCTGCATGGTGGGCAGCCAGGTGTCGCGGCTGTCCGCCGTCGGGGCGAGATAGATCTGGACGCCTTTTGAGTACATGGCCGTCCGCAGGAGCGGCATGTAATTTTCCCAGCAGATGACCGCGCCGAGCCGGCCCAGCGGGGTGTCGGCCACCGTCAGCGTGGAGCCGTCGCCGTAGCCCCAGACCAGGCGCTCCATCGCGGTCGGCATCAGCTTGCGGTGCTTGCCGATGAGTTGGCCGTCCGGCCCCCAGAAACACGCCGTGCAATAGAGCGTACCGCCGTCCCGCTCGATGACGCCCACGACGAGGTGGAGGCCGTTCTCCCGGGCGGCGGCGCCGATGGCGGCGCTGTCGGGCCCCGCCAGATCGAGCGCGCTCTCGTGGTAGCGCCGGAAATCCTCCATTCCCTCGGGGGAGCGGCTCCCCATCCGGGCCCCGAAGTCGAGCCCAGTGGGATAACCGGAGACGAACGCCTCGGGAAATAAAACAAGCTTTGCCCCCGTTTTCGACGCCTCGGCGGTGAGCCGCGCGATCTTTTCGACGGTTTTTTTTCTGTCGAAGACAACGGAACTATCCTGCACCACCGCGACGGTGAATTTTTTCGGCATGGTCCATCCCCCCTTGCGCGCGAAATGACAAAGATGCTTTTTGTCTCGCCCGATATTTTATTCCGCCGCTTTTTTTAACCCGGAATCAGGCGGCAAACAAGGCTCCTGCCCCGATTTCGAATCGATCACTCTCAATTCCGGCTGCTTCCCCCTTTTTTGAGGCGCAATGCCCCCTGTTTTTTTGCTGTTATCGTCTTTCGGTTCTTCGCGTGGGCTCATTTCGACTTTGCCGCTCCGGTTCAGGCCGGAGCGAAGTCCCCCTATTTCGCCGGTAACTTCGCGGGGGGCAACCGCCAAAGGCGTTCTGCGTTCCGGTGGGCCAGCGCGTGCGCCGCGGCGGGGGGAAGGTCGGTCAGCGCTTTTCGCCAAAGCTCGATCTGGTCCAGATAAAAATCCCCCCAGTCGTCCGCCCATACGTTGTCGAAGCCCAGGATGAAGCGCTCCGGGTGCCGGATGATGAGCTTTTTCCACCGGGGAGCCAGATGGTTTCCCTTTAACAAGTTAACCCATGGCTGGCCCGGGGTGGCGCCGAGCGCCACCGTGTTGGCGCGCGAGGTCAAAAAGAAAACGTTGGGGTGCGCCGCGATCAGGCGGGCAACGTCGTCGGCGGGGAGCTGACCCATATGGATCAACACGAAGGGGTGCTTCGGGTTCGCGGCGGCCATGGCCTCGAACTTTTTCATGAATTCATCGCGGTCGAATTGAATCGCGGCGAATTCAATATGGGCGATAAAGGGCCATTTCCGCTCCAGGGCGATCTCAAGCGCCGCCATCGCCTGCGGCTCATCGGGGAGCACCGATATCTCGGGGGCCATATTTCCCTTTTGTGCGTGATACAAAATCACCTCGTCCAGCGCGGCGAACTCGGGTTTGCTCTTCTGCATCTTGAGCAGGCGGTAATACTTCCGCTGGTTGGCGTTGCAGGAAAAACCCTTCGTCCTGAGGGCCGGGGTGATCCGGTCCGGGTGCCGGGAAACCGCTGAAACAAACGGACCCACTTTCACTTTCGGCCTCGTCGAGAGGATGGTCCGTGCGATCCCGCCCTTGTCCATCAGTTTGATCACGTCTTCAATCTCGACACCCTCGTCCACCTGGCTGTGCGCGTCGATGATGGGCATCCGGGCCGCCCCGGCCGGGAGAGCCGCCGAGAGAATAGAAAACAGAAAAGATAATAATGCCACGGCAATAATCTTCATGATTGACTTCTCTCCTCTCTATTGCGCAGTAAATTTTCCCAAAGCCGGATCATTTTTTCCCGTTTCGCCGCGCGGATTCATTCAGGGGGTTCAGGCGCCCGGCGCCTCATTTTCCCCAGACGACCAGAAACACCCCGGTGACCGATAGCAACCCCCCGTACACGACCCAGGCGGTGATCTTTTCCTGTGTTCTGAAAAACAGCCAGGAGGTGAAAATCATCAGGAGGACCGCGATCCGGGTGACGGGGACCACCTGCACGAGTTCCCCCCGCCTGACGGCCGTCCAGAAGAGCAGAGCGGACGTGAAGTTGAACAGCGCCCCCGCCACTATACAAAGCAGGGGCCGCCGCCCCAAGGAACCGGACATTCTCTCTTTCGTGAAAGGTAAGATGACGATCATTGTCAGGACCGAGACGGTGTTGGAGATGCTCAGGCCGAGCGGTGCGGAATTGATCCAGAAAAAACCGAATTTGCGGAGCAAGTGAGATAGCCCCAGAAAAAACGCCGCCGCCAGCGGGATGAGGTAGTAGGCGAAGGGTGTCTCCGTAGGGTCCTCTTTCCCCCTGTGGACCAGGAGAATGGAGCCGGCCATGATCGCCAGCGTCCCCGCCCCGATCGCCAGGTTCAGGCGCTCGCCCAGCAGGACGATGGCCATCCCCGTCGACCAGACGAGACTCGTCTGCATCAGAACCGAGGTCCGGGCGAGGCCGATCTCTTTTATCGAAAAAAAACTAAGATAGCGGCCGCCCAGGCCCCCTAATATCCCGACGATCACGAACCAGGCAATGCCCTGAAAGGGCCAGTGTTCCACTCGGCCCGTAAAAAAATAAAAGATCCAGACGATGACGAGGGTAATAGAGCCCGAGGCCAGCGCCGTCGTGCCGGGGCCGAGGCTGAGCATCGCGCCCCGGTAGAGGGTTCGCGCTATCGCGATGTTGAACGCGGATATCAGCGCCAACAGACTGGGATGAAGCGTATCGAGCAAAGTGACCCCAGCGAGTAGGGAAGCGAAAAATCTATTATCGCACGGATTGTGGAAAGTGATGACGGCCGGAATGGGCTCTCAAAGGTCCCGACGCGATTTCGCCCGCCGAAAGGTCCCAAAGCCCAAAAAAGGGAGGGATTGCAGGTTGAGCCCCGGATGAGTGAAAAGGAAGTTGTGGCCCTGTGCCGGGTGGGTTCATCCCCCGCTGCAAGGGTCCGCGAGATCGTCGATGAGCTTCCAGGCTTCCTCGGAAATTTTAGGGGTTTCTCGGGGGACGCTGCACGGCATGGGGCTTCTTTTCTTGATGACCTTCTTCGGCGTGTCCGCAAGGCCGGTGGAAGTTTTTCCGGGAGTAAACGGCCCGGTGATTTGTGCCTGTCTGGGGGCATCGCTCCCATGAAAAACGAATCCCCAAAGCAGCACCGCCATTACGATAATCAGTCCCAACAATAGCCTATGGCCGCGAGAAAACATCTTCCCTTTCCCCCCTCTCCCGAAATTGGTAAGGCCAGCCCCGGAGGGCTGGCCCTTGCGGAGAAGCGAAGGGCTGTAAGCTGAACAGGTCAGAGAGATTCTGTATTGTGCGCCCAACCCACTTCCCAACTCCTGCTCTTGTATAAGGCAAAATAGATGCCACATTGGACAAAAAAAAAGAGAAGGGGAGGCCGGGGAAGGCCGGCCCGGCCGAAACACTTGATATGCGGTTGTTTGGGGGATGCGGGGGTGAAGGTTTCGGGAGCGGCGAAAGGCCCGAGGCCTTGCCGGTGCGGCAAAATGCCTTGGTTTCCGCGGCGCGCGGGTAAAAACGCCGCATTTTTGACGCCGCCGCCGCCTCGAAATGACTTCACTCGAAACGACTTCACCTCAAAATGGCTCCGTCTCGAAACGGCCCGCGGCGCGAGGGTCTTTCGGCTTCTAGTTCTTTTTCCTTGCACCTTCGCCGGCTCCGGATGCGGGAGGTTGGAGACTTGAGACGGGGAGGCTGGAGGTGGACGCCGGCCCGAACGGCGCGCGCGAGAACGACAAAGCGGCTCAACGCTGGCGGGGGCGGGCTGGATGGGCGATAATCGTCTCCTTCGTTTACAACCGAATTCCGGGCGGCCCGTCGCGCCGGATCGTTTTTCGACATTTTCAAGGAGAGCCAAATGATTATCGATCCACATGCCCATATCTCGCCGGAGAGTTTTATCGAGGATGTCCGCAAGAAGCGTTTCGGCCGGGCGGTGACGATAGAGAAGGGCAAGCCCTGGGAGCTGCTCGTCACGCGGACAAAGATTCTGGGCAAGGAGCGGGTCCACAAGAACCCGCTGCCGAAAGAGACCTACGACGTGGGTCTGCGCCTCAAGGGGATGAAAAAACAGGACGTGGAGAGGCAGATTCTCTCCGTCGTCCCGCCGATGACCTACTACGCGCTCGACAAGGGGCTCAACCGCGAGCTATCGGCCTCGCTGAACGAGGCGCTGCTCAAGATCGCCGGGGAGCGCCCGGACAAGTTCCGGTGCATGGCCCAGATACCCCTCCAGGACCCGAAGGCGGCGGCCAAGGAGCTCCAGCGCGCCGTCAAGGCGGGCCATCTGGGCGCCCAGATCGGCTCGAACGTCGCCGGGGGCAACCTCGACGACAGGAAGCTGGACCCCGTTTGGCGGATGGCGCAAAAGCTCGACGTGCCCATCTTCATTCACCCGACCGATGTCATGGGGGTGAACGACCGGCTCAAGGACTATTACCTGCGCAACTTCATCGGGAACCCGCTCGACACCACCATCGCCGCCGCGAGCCTCATCTTCGGCGGGGTCTTCGACCGGTTCCCGAAGATCAAGTTCCTGCTCTCGCACACGGGCGGTTTCGTGCCCTGGATCAGGGGCCGCTGGCAGCACGGCTACGGCGAGCGCCTCGAACCCAAGGTGAACAAGGCCAAGGCGCCCGAGAACTACTACAAGAAATTCTACTACGACACGATCATCCACAACGCCGACGCCTTCGAGTACGCCGTCAAGTCGCTGGGGGTGAACCGCATCCTCTACGGGACCGACTATCCCTTCGACATGGGCTATCTGAAAAAGGCGGGGAAGATTCCCGGCTTCTCGAAGTTTAAGAAGAAAGATCAGAAAAAGATGCTCTTCGACAACGTGAAGAAGCTTTACAAGCTCAAGGTCTGAGGTCTCAAGGTCCGAGGCCGGGGCCCGGCGAAAGGAGAACCCGATGGCCATCGATCCGCATACGCATATCCTGCCCGGGGATTTTCTCGCGGACATCCGCAAGGGACGCCTGGGCGAGACGGCCAGGATCATCAGCGAGGACGGGCAGGAGTGGATGGCTTTCCGGGTCCCCCTCTTCGGCAAGGACCGCGAGTTCCGAAATAAGCTGAGCGCGCCCTACTACGACGTGGGCATTCGCCTCGGGGCGATGGAGCGGATGGGGGTGGAGCGCCAGGTCCTCTCGGTTTCCCCGTTCATGACCCTCTACGCCATCGACGCCGGGCTGAACAAAGATATCTCGGCCTCGATCAACGACGGCCTCTCCTCGCTGGCGAAGAGCCACCCCGGCCGGTTTTCATGCATGGCCCAGGTGCCCCTCCAGGACCCGGAGGCGGCGGCCGACGAGCTCGAACGCGCCGTCAACAACGGCCACATCGGGGTCCAGATCGCCGCGAACATCGCCGGGGGCAATCTCGACGATCCGGGTCTTGATGTTTTCTGGGAGAAGGCGGTCTCGCTCGACCTGCCCATCTTCATCCACCCGCAGGGCCAGGCGGCCGCCCCCGAGCGGCTCGGGGACTACTACCTGCGCAACTTCATCGGCAACCCGCTCGACACCACCGTCGCCGCCGCGAGCCTCATCTTCGGCGGCGTTCTCGACCGCTTCCCGGACATCAAGTTCTATCTCTCCCACGTGGGCGGCTTCGTCCCCTGGATCAGGGGCCGCTGGCAGCACGGCTACGGCGAGCGCGAGGAGCCCAAGGTGCGCGGCGCGAAAGACCCCGATCAGTATTTCGGGAAATTTTATTACGACACCATCATCCACAACGCCGACGCCTTCGAGTACGCCGTAAAAACCCTGGGCGCCGACCGGATTCTCTACGGGACGGATTATCCGGCCGACATGGGCTACCACCAGCCGGCGAAGGAAATCCCCGGCCTCTCGAGGTTGTCCACAGCGGACCAGGAGAAAATCCTCACCGGCAACGCGAAAAAACTCTATAAGCTCTAGACCGTTCAGGAAAGCTCTGGGTTTCTTCAAGAAATCTTTTAGCCCCCATCCGGACACGCGCCGGGCGGGGAGGTCGGATGGCGGGGAGGCCGAACAAACAGGCCCGGTAATTTTTCGTGCGGGATATTCACCGGCGGGGAGGCGGGGGCTTCCCCGCCGTTTTTGTTCTCAATCCCCTCGCGCCGGTTCCATCTGTCCCAGCGCGGCGGCCAGGAGGCCGCCCAGGACGAAGAGCGCGGCCATCAGTAGAAACGCGCTGAGATAGCTTCCCGAAGCGTCGTAGAGCGCCCCGGTGGACCAGGCGCCCGCCGCCCCGAAGGCGCTGAAGATCATCATCACCGCCCCGTTCATCTTCCCGAAGCCGGGGCCCTCGAAATGGTCCGCCGCCAGGGCCGAGATCGTCGGGCGAATCAACCCGTTCGCGAAGCCCGTGACCGCCGCCGCCCCGTAAAACACCGCCGGCGAGGTCCCCTCCTCGAAGAGCCCCATCGTGATCGCCGCTCCCGCCCCGAGGGCCGCGCCGGTCAGGTAGGTGGGCGTTCGCCCGATCCGGTCGGATGCGCCGCTCGCGAAATTTCCCGCCATGATGAACGCGCCCCAGAGCAAGAAGATCACTCCCCCCTCGCGGAGGGTGAAGCCCTGGTCCGTCGCGTGGGGGACGAGGTGGACCACGGTGCCGACGAAAATAAAGGCGTTCAGGCCGTAAACTCCCGCGAGCAGGAAAAAGCGCGGCGAGAAAATACGCTCCCAGACGCCCGGCGGGGCGGGCGCCTCCATTGGCAGGGGGATCGTCCGCCGCGCGGCGAGGGCCATGCGTTCGTCCATGGGGAGAAAGGGCGCGTCCGGCACAGTGCCCTTCTCCCCGGGGTCGTCTCTTAAAAACCCCGCCGAGATCGGAAAGATGATGAACATCACGAAGAGGGCCAGGGCGACGTAGCTGGCCCGCCAGCCGAGGAGGGCGAAAAGGGGAGGCACCGCCAGGGTCAGCACGGTGGCGAACCCCTGGGCCGAGGTGGAGATGCCCATCGCCAGGCCGCGCCGCTTGCGGAACCAGTTCGAGAGGATGTGCACCTGCGGGACATAGGTGGCCATCGTGAAGCCCGCCGAGAGGAGGGCGTACATCAAATAAAGATGCCAGAGGCTCCGGATGAAGTACCCGAGCAGGAGGGCCGCCCCGGTGGCGAGAGCGCCCGCCGATATCGTCCACCTCAGATTCCACCGGTCGCCCATCCAGCCGGCCAGCGGGGAGGTGAACCCCTGGGCGATCATTCCCGCTGAGTAGGCGGCGGAGATCTCGGCGCGGTTCCAGCCGAACTCGCCCGCCATCTCCTTGAAGAAAAAGCCGAGCGAGTTTCTCGCCCCGATCAGGGTGGCCATGACCGCGAAAAGGGCCGCCAGCACCACCCAGCCGTACCAGAGACGAGGTTTCATCCGCGCCTCGAGGGAGCCGGCCATCTACGTCTCCTCCTCGCGGAGCGGTTTCATCCGCCCCAGCGCGGCGGCGAAAAGACAACTCAGGACAAATACCCCCGCGACCAGGAGCATCGCCTCGAGATAGCCGCCGAAGCGGTCGAACAGATAGCCCGTCGCCAGCGGGCCTCCCGCGCCCGTGAGAGCGAAGAGCATCATCATGGTCCCGTTCACCCGGCCGATGCCGGGCCCGGCGAAATGATCGGTGAGCATGGCGACGATAGTCGGGCGCACCAAGCCCAGCGCGAACCCCGAGAGACCCGCCCCGAGAACAATTTGGGTCCCCGCCGCCGCGCCGGCGATCCCCGCGAGCAGAAGCATGGCCCCCGCCCCCAGCATCGCGCCGGTGATATAGGTGCTGGTTCGCCCGTATTTGTCCGATATGCTGCTCGCCAGATTTCCCGCGAAAACCGAGACTCCGAAGAGGGTGAAGATAGCCGCGCCCTCCGCCGGGGAGAAGCCGCTGTCCGTCGCCAGGGGAACGAGGTGAACCACGAGGGTGGTGTAATTGTAGGCGATGGCGGCGAACAGGCCGAGCAGTAAAAAGAATCTGATCGAGAAGATCAGGTCGGCGGGAAACCCGCCCTGCGCCGCGTCTTCACCGTGGGCGGAACTTTCGGCCGCGGACAGCGCGCCGGGATCCTCCGGGCCGAGGTCTTCTGCGCCGAGAAAAGGAGCGTCGGCGACCGTCCCTTTTTCCTGGGGCCGGTCCCGCAGAAGCAGGGCGGCCAGCGGAAGCGTCCCCAAGAGAATCACACAGCCGAAGACCAGGTAGGTGAGGCGCCAGCCGAGCCCGGCGATGAGCGCCGAGGTGAGGACGCTCGTCGTGAAGGCGATTCCCTGCGCCGAGGAAGTCAGCCCGAGGGCGAGGCCGCGCCGGCGGACGAACCAATTCGAGAGGACCTGAATTTGCGGAAGGTGGGTCGCTCCCCCGAAGCCCAGCGAGAGGATGAAATACATCAGGTAGATATGCCAAAGAGCGCTCACGAAAAATCCCATGAGCATCCCCGCGCCGAAAAGAGACACCCCCAGCGCCATCGTCCAGCGGATGCTCCACTTGTCCAGTATCCAGCCGACGAAAGGCGCGCTGAAGGCGAAACCGAGCATGCCCATCGAAAACGCGCCCGAGGTCTCGGCGCGCGACCAGCCGAACTCCGCCGAGAGCCCCTTGAAGAAAACGCCGAACGAGGTGCGCGTGCCGATGAGAGTTAGCATGACGACAAACACCGTCCCGAGGATCACCCAGCCGTACCAGAGGCCGGGACGGACCTCGCCGTGCGTTTCGGGTGAGGGCGTTTGGGTCACTAAGCGGATTTTTCGAGAAGGCCGGGTTCGATGCGCTTCTCTTGGAGCGGGTGGGCGATCTTCCCGTCGGGGTAGTAGTGCATCTGCACTACGTTGCCCAAGACGAAAACATTATCCCGGATCATGCCGCGCCTCTCTCCGGGGGCAAGGCCCGGCGCTCGCGTTGAATACCCGGCGCTCGCGTTTAATAGAAAAGCGGCCGGCCGTGTGAGATACTTTCGCCACCGAAGATAGCACAAGCCTCCGGCGGGCGTCAGGAAGGCCTCCGCCGGTTTTTTTTCGCGGGAGCGCGCCGAAAATGTACTGGATATCCCTCTCTCTGGCGGCGGCGTTGCTTCAGGCGTCGCGCAACGCCGTGATGAAGCGCCTCGGCCACGAGCTCGACGAATACATCAACGTATTCGGGCGTTTCTTTTTTCTGCTTCCCTTCGCGGGCGTGGCGGTCCTTTTAACCGGCGTGCCCGAGGTTCGGCCGGATTACTACTGGGCCTGCTTTCTTTTCGGATTCAGCCAGACGGCGGCGACGCTGTGCCTCTCGAAGGCGCTCCTTTACGGAAACATCTCGGTGGTCATCCCGCTCTGGCGGACCTCACTCATCTGGCTCGTCCTGGTCTCGTTTTTCACGCTGGGCGAGGTGCCCACGGCGGTGGGTCTCGCCGGGATCGGCGTCACCCTCGCCGGGGTCTATGTCCTCAATATCTCGCGGGCGAGGATATCGCCCTGGGAGCCGATCCGCGTCCTCTTCACCGACCGGGGCCAGCGCTTCGCCCTCCTCTCGGCCGTCATGTACGCCCCCTCGGTGGTCACCTTCAAATGGGCGATCGTCAACTCCAGTGTTCCCTTCGCCACCCTCGGGACCTACGTCGCCGCGACGCTCTGCGTCCTGCCCTTCGCTCTGAAAAACTCGCGCCAACATTTCGCCCAGATTCCGCGCCTCTGGAAGAGTTTCGTCTCGCTCGGGCTCTTCGCCGCCCTGACGAACTTCACCCAGGGGGAGGCCTACCGGGTCCAGCTCTCCTCCTACGTCGAGGCGATCAAGCAGACCGAGATCCTCTTCGCCCTGCTGATAGGCTACGTTCTTTTCGGCGAGCGCGAGCGGATCAGGGAGATATCCGCCGGCGCGGCGATCATCCTGGCCGGGGTGGTCTTCCTCGTCCTCTTCGTCGGGTAGGAGTTTCAAGAAAAAACCGCAACCAGAAACTTCAATTAAAAGCCGCAGGCAGAATCCTCGAATAAAAACCTCGTGAGGGGAGAGGGTGGAAGATCGCCCCCCTCCCCGCCGCCTCGGTCCTGTCTATTTAGTGTTTCGCGTTCAAAGGTGATGCAGGTCACAAGTGCGCCGTTAATTAATGGCGAAATTTATAATAATGATTAAGCATATTAGAGGCCATTTCATAACCTCTTTCGCGGAATCTTCGTCCGTCAAAGGCCTTGATTTTATCGGCCTTCTCACAGGGGTGGAAACCTCGGGAATGGGTTATGAAATGACTTCTAGTGTTTTAAAATTGATGAAAAGTCCGTGGATTTGTTCCGGGGGAAAGTTATGGCAATAAATACGAGTATTTTATTCAATTGTCCGGTTATTCGTTTCCGTTTTTTTTTGACCTTGGCCCCGCGTTCGTTTCGCGGGGCCGCTCACCCACTCATGTAGAGGAGAGTCGTCATGCGAAAACGAATTTCTCACTTGATTGTCCCGGTAATCATGGCTCTGATGTTCATGATCCCGGCGGCGGCCCTCGGGGCCACCACCGAGGAGCGCGTCACCGACCTTAAAACCGATGTCCAGACAACGAGCTCCGGCCTGTTGGACCGGATGGACGACGTGGAGGACGAGAACGGAGAAAGCGGCTGACTCCCCAAGCAACTCCGCTGCCGGATCAAATATCTCGAAACCCTGCTCGCATGTTTGCACAGCTCCAGCACTTCGACGAACCTCGTTTTCAGGGGTTGCAACGTCAACGTGCAAAGCGGATCGGGAAGCACCGCCGGAACCGTCAACGGATATGGCAACCTGATCGTCGGTTATAACGAAGCACACACATCGCCAAGCCGGGGCGGGTCGCACAACCTCATCGTCGGCCCAAAGCACAACTTTTCGAGTTACGGGGGGCTTGCCGCCGGATACGAGAGCACGGTCAGCGGCACGTACGCCACCGTGAGCGGGGGAAACCTCAACACCGCCAGCGGCGACTACGCGAGCGTGAGCGCAGGCACCACTAACCTGGACTCGGGCGATTATTCCAGCGTAAGCGGAGGAGATACCAACACCGCCCGCCAGGTAGCCACCAGCGTGAGCGGAGGGCAAAGCAACATCGCCGGAACCACCACAGCGAATGTGGGCGAAGACGCCAACGTGAGCGGGGGGGGAAAGCAATACCGCCAGCGGCGACTACGCGAGCGTGAGCGCGGGAAGGCTCAACACCGCCAGCGGCGACTGGTCCAGCGTCAGCGGAGGCGGAGGCGGAGGCGATCCGGCTGAGTATGAGGGAAATGTCGCCTCCCACGCCCTATCCAGCGTGAGCGGCGGGCAGGGCAATGAGGCCAATGCATACGCTTCGAGCGTGACCGGTGGGGTTCACAATACCGCCGACGACCCCGGCCATTACAACACCGTCAGCGGAGGGGAGAACAACCTGGCCGACCGCGACTACTCCAGCATCAGCGGAGGGTCGGACAACACCGCGCAAGGCGTCGGCTCCGATATTAGTGGCGGGAAAAATAATTTGATCGGCACTTCCGGCGACCGCGCCAGCGTCAGCGGCGGGTCGACTCGTAGTGTGAATGGGCAGTACGACTAGCGGGGGGGCAGCTACTTCTCAACCAATTAACCGATCATCGTAATCGACCCACAATCCGCCCCCTCGGCCCCGCGCCGGGGGGGCGGTTTTTTTTTATTGGCGCGGCGGGCGGGATGATCTATCCTTGCTCTGGAGATGGATTCAAGGGAGTTACTCACCCGGCGAGCCGGGTTTATATGGAGCGGACGGATGGAAAAAGCGACCTTCGGGGCGGGATGTTTTTGGGGAGTCGAGGCGGCTTTCCGGAAGGTGAGGGGAGTTGGCTCGACGGCGGTGGGCTACTCGGGCGGGCACACCGATGACCCGAGCTACCGGGAGGTGTGCTCCGGCCGGACCGGCCACGCCGAGGTCGTCGAGATCGAATTCGACCCGGCCGCCGTCTCCTACGGCGAGCTGTTAGAGGTGTTGTGGCGGATTCACGACCCGACGACGCTGAACCGCCAGGGCCCGGACGTGGGCACCCAGTACCGCTCGGCGATCTTTTTTCACACCCCCGCGCAGGAAGCCGCCGCCGCCTCATCGAAGGAAGCCCTCGAGGCCTCGGGCTGGCTCGGGGGCCCCGTCGTCACCGAAATCACGCCCGCCCCCGCCTTTTACCGGGCCGAGGAGTATCATCAGTAATATTTCGAAAAAAATAGGGTGGCCCATTAAGGAGCGAAATATGACCCGCCGCGCACTGTCCCATGGCGCGGGCCGGTTTTGTGCGCCGCGCTCGCCGCCGCGATGATCTGGACGGCGGTTTCAGCCGCGTCCGCCGCACAGCGAGAAACCCGCTCCCGCCTCAAGAGTAAAATCGCCGCCGAGCGCTACGAGGCCGCGCTCGCGCTCGGCCGGGCGGGGGTGATGAAAGATACGCCCTCGCTCGCGCCGCTTCTGGCGGACTCTGTGGTCCGGGTCCGGGAGGCGGCGTATCAATCCCTCTGGAAAATCTGGTTGCGCTCGGGCGACCCGGAGATAGACGCAATCATGGGCCGGGGCGTCGAACTGATGAACGGGGGCCACCCCGCCGAGGCGGTCGATGTCTTTTCCGAGATCATCCGGCGAAAGCCCGTCTACGCCGAGGGCTGGAACAAGCGTGCGACGGCGCTGTGGATGGTCCGGCGCTACCGAGAGTCGATCGCCGACTGCATCAGGGTGGTCGAGCTCAATCCCTATCATTTCGGCGCTTTCTCGGGGATGGGGCTCAATTATCTCGGGCTCAAGGATTTCGAGGGCGCCCTCGACGCCTTCAAGAAAACGATCAGGCTCCTCCCGCACTCGAAGAGCACGGCGCGCTACATCGAAATTATCGAGAACGCCCTGGCGGACAAGCGCAAGAAGATTTAAGGTCGTGCGAGATGGGCGAGTGAGGTAGCGCCGCCTGATGCGGGTTTTCGAGGGGTTGATTTCTTGACACCTCCGGCGGCTCTCCTTATATTGCCCGGTGGCGAAGCGCCGAGCGAATTGACGGTTCTTAAATAAACAAAGCGATCTCATCGAGGTCTTGCCGTGCCTCAGGAATACTTGCCGATTTTCCTCCTTCTCGCGTTGGCGGTGGGATTCGCCGCCGTGAGCCTGGGGATGTCCTTCTTTTTCGGCAAAAGACGCCCCACACCCGAGAAAAACGCGCCCTACGAGTGCGGAATCGTCCCCGAGACGAGCGCGCGCGGGCGGGTTTCGGTGAAATTCTTCCTCGTGGCGATGCTCTTTATCGTGTTCGACGTCGAGACCATCTTCCTCTTTCCCTGGGCGGTGGTGTTGCGGGAGCTGGGGGGCTACGCCCTCGCCGCGATGCTGCCCTTCATGTTCCTGCTCGTGGCCAGCCTGGTTTACGAGTGGAAACGGGGAGCGCTGGAATGGGACTAGAAGAAAAACTCGAGGGCCAGGTCGTGCTCGGCCGGGCCGCCGATGTGATCAAGTGGGCCCGTAAAAACAGCCTCTGGCCCGCGCTTTTTGGCCTCGCCTGCTGCGCCATCGAGATGATGTCCGCCTCGGCGAGCAAGTACGATATCGCGCGGTTCGGGGCCGAGGTGTTCCGCGCCTCCCCGCGCCAGTCGGACCTGATGATCGTGGCGGGCCGCGTCTCGCGGAAGATGGCCCCGGTTCTCAGGCAGATTTACGACCAGATGCCAGAGCCTAAATGGGTGATTTCGATGGGCGCCTGCGCTTCGACCGGAGGGGTTTTTAACAATTACGCCCTGGTCCAGGGGGTGGACGAGGTGGTCCCCGTGGATATTTACGTGCCCGGCTGTCCGCCGCGCCCGGAAACCCTCCTCGATGGAATTCTCAAGCTCCAGAAGAAAATCGAATCCGAGGGACTTTACCCGGAAAGGTCCGGAGCAGCCTCCGCCTGATCGAGCGGAGCGTCCGGAGCCGCACCCGGGCGGATATTTATGGACGGAGGCTTGTGCTATTTTTCACAAAATTTTGCCCCGGCGGGGCGACCCATAGGATGTCACTCCCAAGTCGCCATCGGCGAGTCGCCTGCCCGGGAAGAGGATGAATCGTGCCGGATGAGACCGAATTAGCGCCAGACGGCGAAGAGAGCCCCGGAGAGAGCGACGAGGATCTCCTGGCGCTCCGGGACCGGATCGGCGGCGGGGTGCGGGCCGCCCGGCTTCACCGGGGCCAGCTCTCCGTCGAGATCGCGCCCGCCTCGCTGGAGGAGGCGGCGATGTTTCTCCGCGAGGAGCGCGGGTTCGCGATGTTGAGCTTCGTCGCCGGGGTGGACTGCCTCGAGCTTCCGGTCCCCTACCGGTTCAAGGCGACTTATTCGCTCCTCGATCCGGCGCGGGCCCGGCGGATTCGCCTGGAGGCGCCCTGCGAGGACGATCTGGAGCCCCGCCTCCCGAGCGTAAGCGGGGTCTGGCCCGGCGCGGCCCCGCACGAGAGCGAGGCCTACGACCTCCTCGGGATAGTTTTTGACGGAAACGAGCAGCTTGAGCGGATCCTCACCCCCGAAGGTTTCGTGGGCTATCCGCACAGAAAAGATTTCGACATCTCCTCCGAGCCGGTGGCGTTCTCCTTCCGGGATACGCCCGCCGGCAAGCCGGAGGCGAGGGAGTAGCCGCCCCGCCGGCGGATGCCCCCGACAGGAGCGCATGATGAGTTCCGAGGCCGAACAGGCCGCCGCACCGGACCGGGATATTCTCGGTCCCATTCGCACCGAGACGATGACCCTCAACATGGGTCCGCAGCACCCGAGCACCCACGGCGTCCTCCGCGTGCGGCTCGAGCTCGAGGGCGAGATGGTGCTCGCCTGCCGCCCCGATATCGGCTATCTCCACACCGGCTTCGAAAAGAACATGGAGGAGAAGACCTACAACAAGGCGCTCCCCATGACCGACCGCATGGACTACCTCGCGCCCATGTCGAACAACCTGGGTTTCGTCCTCGCGGTCGAGCGGCTTCTCGACCTGGAAATCACGCGGCGGTGCAGCTATCTGCGCGTGCTCCTGGCCGAGTTGACGCGGATCCAGAGCCACCTCGTCTGGCTGGGGACCCACGCCCTCGACCTCGGGGCGATGACGGTGTTCCTCTACTGCTTCAGGGAGCGCGAGGCCCTCCTCAAGATTTTCGAGAAGGTCGCTGGGGTGCGGATGATGACGAGCTACTTCCGCGTCGGGGGCGTCTCCCGCGAGCCCTACCTCGAGTTCCATGCCGACTGCCGGAGATTTCTGGACGAATTTCCCGCCAAGATGGACGACTACGAAGAACTCCTCACGGACAATCCGATTTTCAGGGGCCGCACCCGGGGGGTCGGAGCGATTTCGGCCGAGAAAGCCCTAGCCCACGGCGTGACGGGGCCGCTCCTCCGCGCCTGCGGAGTGGACTACGACATCCGGAAAAAAGAGCCCTACCTCGCCTACGAGGAGTTCGATTTCGGCGTCCCCCTTGGCGAGACCGGCGACATCTACGACCGCTACCTAGTGCGCTTAGCCGAGATGCGCGAGTCGCGCGAAATCGCCATCCAGGCGATCGAGGGGATGCCCGAGGGACCGCTCATGGCGGACGATCCCAAGGTGGTCCCCCCGCCCAAGGAACGGCTCTCCACCGACATGGAAGCGCTGATTCATCATTTCAAAATCTTCACCGAGGGCTATCAGGTTCCCGCCGGCGAGGTGTATCAGGCCACCGAGTCCCCGCGCGGGGAGATCGGCTACTACATCATCAGCGACGGAAGCCCCAGCCCGTATAAAGTGAAAGTCCGCGCCCCGAGCTTTTCAAATCTCTTTTCGATGGCGGAGATGGTGAAGGGCGGGATGTTTGGCGACGTGGTGGCCGCGCTGGGAAGCGTGGACATCGTTTTGGGAGAGATCGACCGCTAGGCGGCCGGTTTCCAGAGGAGCAGGGTTTGTCGATAGAGCGGTTTCCGCATTCCGCGAAAGAGGAAAGCTTCGAGTTCGCGCCCGAGGTCCGGGCCGAGTTCGACCGGATCGTCGAAAAATACCCGGTGAAGCGCTCGGCGCTCATCCCGGCGCTTCAGCTCGCGCAAAAGCAAAATGGCTACATCTCGAGCGCCGTGATGCAGCACGTCGCCGGTATATTCGACATCTCGGCGATGGATGTCTGGGGGGTGGTGAGCTTTTACAGCATGCTCAAGACCCATCCCATCGGGGAGTATCATTTTCAGCTTTGCAGCAATCTCTCGTGCAACTTGCTGGGTTCGGGCGCTCTCCTCAGGCGGATCGAGGAGCGGCTCGGAATCAGGGCGGGCGAGACGCGGGCGGACGGCAAGTTTTCCCTCGAGAGGGTCGAGTGCCTGGGCGCCTGCGGAGGGGGGCCCTGCGTTCAGATCAACGTGGATTATTTCGAGTGCGCAACGCCCGAAATGATCGACGGGATTATCTCGGCCCTGGAGAAGGGCGAGTATGTGCCCCCCGTCGGCGCGGACGAGGTGGCCCCGCCGCCAGCTGCCGCTGCCGAGGCGGCGGCGGCCGGCGATGGGACCGCCAATGTAGCTGGAAAAGCGGAAGGCTAGGGAGAGACTGCGCGAATGAATCTGCGTCTGGACGCACTGGTTACCGAGAAGATCGTCTCGGCCCGCTTCGGCGACGCCGGGGCGGCGGATATCGGCGGCTACGAAGCCTCGGGCGGCTACCGGGCCATCCGCAAGATTTTCGGACAGACCGGCCCGAAGGATGTCATCGAGATCGTCAAGGCCTCCGGCCTTCGCGGGCGCGGCGGCGCTGGCTTCCCCTGCGGGCTCAAGTGGAGCTTCGTGCCCGACATGGACGGACCCAAGTACCTCGCGGTCAATGCCGACGAGGGCGAGCCCGGTACCTTCAAGGACCGCGAACTCATGCTCCGCGATCCGCACCAGCTCATCGAGGGCATCCTCATCGCCTGCTACGCGGTGGGAATCGAGAAGGCCTATATCTTCATCCGGGGCGAGTTCGACGCCCCGGCGCGATCGGTCAACAAGGCGCTGGCCGAGGCCTATGAGGCGGGCTACATCGGGGAGAACATCCTGGGCAGCGGGTTCTCCTGCGACATTTACACCCACATGGGCGCCGGGGCCTATATTTGCGGCGAGGAGACGGGGCTGCTCGAATCCCTCGAAGGAAAGCGCGGCCACCCGCGCCTGAAGCCGCCGTTCCCGGCGATTGTCGGGCTCTACGGCCGGCCCACCGTGGTGAACAACGTCGAGACGCTCTCGAACCTTTCGCACATCATCGAGCGGGGCGCGGATTGGTACGCCGGCATCGGGATCGACGAGAAGAACACGGGCACCCGGATGTACTGCGTTTCGGGCCACGTGGAAAAGCCCGGTCTCTACGAGTTGCCCCTCGGGCTCACCCTCGAAGAGATCGTCGACGGGCACTGCGGCGGAATGCGCGGCGGAAAGGCGCTCAAGGCGGTGATCCCCGGAGGGGCAAGCGCGCCGGTGCTGACCACGAAGGAGATCCGCGAGGATAAGATCCGGATGGATTTCGACGCCCTGGCCCGGGCCGGGAGCATGGGCGGAAGCGGCGGGGTGATCGTGATGGACGAGACGACGTGCATGGTCCAGGCGGCCCAGCGGCTGGCCCTGTTCTATGAGGAAGAATCCTGCGGGCAGTGCTCTGTCTGCCGGGAGGGGACGGGCTGGGTGGCCGGGATTTTCTCGCGGCTGGAAAACGGCCGGGGCGTCCCCGACGATCTGGGGACGCTCGAGTCGATCGATGTCAACATGAGAGGAAACACCATCTGCGTTCTCTCGGACGCCTGCGCGATGATGTTCGGCGCGTTCGTGAAAAAGTTCCGGAGCGAGTTCGAGGCCCATATCGAGGGCGGGCGCTGCCCGCTCGGGAGCCCGTATCCCGCTTGAGCGGGGCGGTTTTTTTGAGGCGAGTCGATGCCTGACGCTGAAATCACGTTTACCCTGAACAGACGGGAGTTGAAGGCGCGAAAGGACGAGAGCGTCCTCGGCGCCGCGTTGCGCGCCGGGGTGCACATCCCCCACTTCTGCTACCACAAAAATCTTTCCGTGGTGGGCCAATGCCGCGCCTGCCTGGTGGAGATCGTGGACCTGGGCAACGGCAACGGCCTCCCCAAGCTCCAGCCTTCCTGCGCGATGAAGGCGGGGGAGGGAATGGTGGTCGAATCGGCGAACGCTCGCGTCAAGGAGGCTCAAGAGACCGTCTTCGAGTTCCTGCTCAAGAACCATCCGCTGGATTGCCCCGTCTGCGATCAGGGAGGCGAGTGCCCTCTGCAGGATCAGACCATGGCCTTCGGCAAAGCGATCAGCCGGACGCACGAGCTGCGCCGCCTCTATCCCGAAAAAGAAATCAGCCCCTATATCAAGCCTCAGATGAATCGGTGCGTTCACTGCACCCGGTGCGTCCGCTTCTCCGGCGAGATCGACGGGGGCGGCGAGTTCGGTTGGGCCGGCCGGGGAGACCGGACCGAGGTGGGGATTTTCCAGGACCTTCCCCTGACGAGCATCGTCTCGGGCAACGTCATTGATATCTGCCCGGTGGGCGCCCTCACCGACAACAAGTACCGCTTCACCGCCCGGGTATGGGAGATGAAGGATGTCGAGGGGCCCTGCACCCACTGCAGTGTGGGCTGCAGCCAGCGGGTCTGGAACCGGGAAAATGAGATCATGCGCGTCACCGCCGGGGAGAACGTGGAGGTGAACGATACCTGGATCTGCGACGTGGCCCGGTGGGGCTGGAGCGGCGCTGGGAGTAAAGAGCGCATCGACGGCCCCATGATCCGCGAAGGGGGCGAGCTTCGCTCCGCCGGCTGGGACGAGGCGCTCTCACTGGTTGCCTCCCGCCTGGACGGCATCCGCTCGGAGAGCGGCGGCGCGGCGCTGGCGGGGCTGGGCGGCGCGCGCTCGACGAACGAGGCCGCCTACCAGTTCGGTGCGCTTTTCAGGTCGGTTTTGGGCACCAATAACATCGACTGCCGGGTTCATCCGCGCGACACAGCCCAGACCGAGGCCCAGCGAGAGGGGCTTGGCGCGGCGGGCGGCTTCGGCTCCCTGACCGGCCTCGCCGAGGCGAGGGCGATCCTGCTCGTGGGCAGCGATCCTTTCGAGGAGCATCCGATCCTGGCCCTTCAGGCCCGCAAGGCCCACCGCGCAGGGGCCAGTATCGTCAGCCTTCATCCGAGGCGGATCGATCTGCGCATCCTAGGGCGGATGCACCACCTCAACCCGCTGCCGTGCGAGGAGGCCCGCGCGCTCACCGCGCTGGCCAGGACCCTCCTCGACGCGGGCGCCGCGCCGAGGGGCGATGGCGCGGGTGACTACCAAAAAGCGCTTGCGGGAGCCGACACGGACGCTCTGTGCCGGGAATCGGGCATCAATGCCGACGGCCTGGCCGCTGCGGCCGGGGCGCTCCGCCCGGAGGAGGGCGGCGTGGCCGTAGTCGTGGGTCCCGGAATCGGGGACGAGGCGGCGGCGGCCGAGGCCGTGAACATCGCGCTGATGCTGGGTGCCGAGATTCTCTTCGCCTCGGGCGCGCCCAATCTCCAGGGGGCGCTCGACATGGGTCTTCACCCCGGGTTTCTTCCGGGCGGCGGGGATGCGGCCAGTGACGCCGCCCGCCAGGCCGTGGCCGGTGTGTGGGGCAGGGAGGCACCGGCGTCTTCCTGCCTCGGGACGGACGCCATCCTCGAGGCCGCCGCCGGGGGAGAAATTCGCGGGCTTTACCTCTTTGGGTGTGACCCGCTCGCGGAGCACCCTAACGGCGATCTGGCGCGGCGCGCCCTCGATCGGGCGGAGTTCGTAGTGGTTCACGCCTCCCACCGGAGCGCGGGCAGGGAGTTCGCCGATGTGGTGCTCCCCGCGCCTACGCTCTACGAGGAGGAGGGAACGGTGACGAATATGGAGCGGCGCGTTCAGCGGCTCAGGCGTTCGGTGAAGCCGGACGGTCCGGAGGTCCGGGAGGCCTCGCGGGTCATCGCCGAGCTCGCCCGGCTCATGGAGCGCCCCCTGAAGGCCCAGGGCGCCGCCGCGATTCAGGCCGAGGTGCGTCTCCTCGCCGAGGACTACGCGCCCGCCTTCGGACGGATGCCGGAGGGCGGGGCCCGCCTCGGGCGGGTGCCGGTGGGCGCTTGTCGGGCCGTGGAGCACGCGCTGGTGTCCGCCCCCGTGGACGGGCTTCAGTTGATACTCGCTCCCACGATTTGGCTCTCTGGCGCGCTGATCGCGTCGGCGCATCACCTCTCTGGCAAGCCGGGGGCCGCTCTTCGCCTCTCGCCCACCGACGCCGGAAGGCTGGGCGTCGCCGAGGGTATGGAGGTCGGCGTAGAGCTGGGCGGCGAGACGATCCACCTGCCCGCGCGGGTGGACGAATCGCTTCCGGTGGGCGTGGCGCAGGCCCCCGAGGCCTTACCCGGCGCTCTACTCAACCGCGGCGGGGCGGTGATTCGCGTCTCGCCCGCCGAGAAAGAAACGGTGGGGGCGTAATGGCCTGGCTTGCCATCATCATCATAAAAGTTGTCGTCGCCTTCGGGGCGCTGCTCCTGATAGCAGCCTATATGAGCTGGATGGAGCGGCGCGTCTTCGCTCTCGTTCAGGTGCGCTACGGCCCCAACCGCGTGGGCCCGGCCGGGCTGTTTCAGCCCATCGCGGACGGGATCAAACTGATGTTCAAGGAGACGGTGGTCCCGAGCCAGGCGGACAAGTTCGTATTCTTCATCGCCCCGGCCCTCACGCTGATTCCCGCGCTCGCGGCCTTCGCGGTGGTTCCCTTCGGCGATGCCGTCACCTTGTTCGGGCACAAAATCGACCTGGTGGTGGCCGATGTGAACGTCGGCATCCTCTATATCTTCGCGCTGAGCGGGATCGGCATTTACGGTGTGGTGCTCGGCGCCTGGGCCTCGAACAGCAAGTATCCCCTGATGGGGGGGCTTCGCGCGTCGGCCCAGCTCATCAGCTACGAGCTCTCGCTGGGCATGTCACTGCTCGGAGTGGTGATGATCTCCGGCTCGCTGAGCCTCAAGGACATCATCGCCGGGCAGGTGGACTATCCCTTTATTTTTCTTCAGCCGCTGGGCTTCATTTTGTTCGTCGTTTGCATGCTTGCCGAGACGAACCGGACGCCCTTCGATTTGCCCGAGGCCGAGAGTGAGCTCACCGGCGGTTTTCACACCGAGTACTCGAGCATGAACTTCGCTGTCTATTTTCTGGCCGAGTACTGCAACATGATCACGCTCTCGGCGGTGGCGGCGACGTTTTTCCTGGGCGGCTGGCGTGGCCCGTTCCTGCCGCCGGTGCTGTGGTTCCTGATTAAAATCATCGCGTTCATGTTCTTTTTCATGTGGCTGCGCGCGTCGAGCCCCCGCCTTCGCTACGATCAGTTAATGGCTTTCGGCTGGAAGGTGCTCCTTCCGCTCTCGATACTGAACGTAGTGGTGACGGCGGTTTTCATTTACTTGATGGATTCTTGAGCCGCGGGGCGGGAGCTCCGCTCCCGCGATGCGGCCTATGGAGGAGAGGCCATGCTGGGCGAGGTATTTAGAGGACTGTGGGTGACGATCAAGCACTCCGTCCGTGCCCGGGAGACGGTCCAGTATCCCGAGGTGCGCGAGGAACTTCCCCCCGGCTACCGGGGGCTTCACAAGCTTCTTCTCTGGGAGGACGGACTGGAGCGCTGCGTGGGCTGTAAGCTCTGCGCCGCCGCCTGCCCGGTGGAATGCATCTTCGTCGAATCCGGGGAGAACAATCCCGCTAGGCCGGTCTCGAAGGGCGAGCGCTACGCGCGCGTTTACGAGATTAACGAGCTGAGGTGCATTTTCTGCGGCTATTGCGAGGAGGCCTGCCCGGTCGGAGCGATCGTTCTGGGCGAGGAATACGAATTCTGTGCGGACAGCCGCCAGAAATTCATCTATGGAAAGCGCGATCTGCTCGTGAAGCGGCCCGACGAAATTCCCGAGCTTCAGAGGCGCTATAACGAGAAAAAGCTGCTCACCTATGTCTAGGCGCGGGCGACGGGCGGGCGAGGTTCCGCCGGAGGGACCAGAGGGGGAGGTTTAGTGCCGGGTTTGTTCCTGTTTTATCTGACGGCGGCGGTGACGATCGCGGGGGCGATGGGGGTCGTGTCCCAGCCGAACCCGCTCTACTGCGTGTTGAGCCTCATCGCCGCTTTTCTCGGGCTGGCCGGGCTTTATCTTTCGCTGAGCGCCGAGTTCATCGCCATCGTTCAGGTCGTCATTTACGCCGGCGCCATCATGGTGCTTTTCCTGTTCGTGGTGATGCTGCTCGATCTGCGCCGAGATGAGTGGATTCCCCTGCGCCTGCCGATCCAGAAGTTCACCGGCGCGCTCATCGGGGTGGGGCTCTTCGCCGTTATCTTGAAGGTGATATTTTCGGGCTCGGTCCTCACCGGTGCGAAGGGGGAGTTCCCCGCCGAGCGCGTGAGCGAAATCGGAAACACCCAGATCCTCGGGAAGATTCTTCTCACGGATTATCTCCTGCCCTTCCAGGCGATGGGGGTGTTGTTGTTCGTGGGAATCATCGGCGCGGTGGTGTTGGCCCGCCGCAGGGCGGACTGAGCCCAAGGAAAGGGAACCGAGCGTGGCTCCACTGGAACATTATTTGATCGTCAGCGCCCTGCTCTTCGCGATTGGGGTGGTGGGCGTCGTTGTGCGGCGCAACGCCATCGTCGTCGTCATGTCGATCGAAATCATGCTGAACGCCGGGAACCTCGCTTTCGTCACGTTCGGCAGATTTCTGGATTCGATGGACGGCCAGCTTATTGTGTTTTTCGTGATGGGCGTGGCGGCGGCCGAGGCGGCTATCGGGCTCGCCATCCTCATATTGATATACAGAAACCGTGAGTCCACCGACGTGGACAACCTGAACCTATTGAAGCTTTGATGATGAAAACGATCCTTTTCATATTATTGCTCCCCGTGGCCGGGGTATTGGTGAACTTGATCTTCGGCTGGCGGCGGGGAGAAAAGTTCGCGGGTCAGGTCGCGGCCGGCGTCATGGCGTTGGCCTTCGCGGCCTCGGTCGCCGGATTTGTCCAGCTTCTCGGGCTGCCGGAGGACCAAAGGCTGATTCGCGCCGATCTGTTCGAGTGGATAGCCGTCGGGACCTTCCGAGTCAGCGCCGGTTTCATGCTCGATCCGCTTTCCTCGGTGATGACGCTGATCATCACCGGGGTCGGCGCCCTCATTCACATTTACTCGATTGGGTACATGCACGGCGACCGGGGCGCGGTGCGCTACTTTATTTATCTCAACCTGTTTGTTTTCTTCATGCTCACCCTGGTTCTCGGCTCGAATTTTCTCGTCCTCTTCGTCGGTTGGGAGGGCGTGGGCCTGTGCAGCTACCTCCTGATCGGATTCTGGTTCGAGCGGCCCGCCGCGTCCGAGGCGGGCAAGAAGGCATTTGTCGTCAACCGGATCGGCGATTTCTGTTTTCTGATCGCGATGTTCATTCTCATCGGCATTTTCGGAACCCTCGACTTCGGGGAAATCCTCCAGGCCGCACCGGTCAAGCTGGCGGCGGGCGGCGGAACCATCACCTTGGTTTGCCTCCTTCTCTTCGGCGGGGCGACCGGCAAGAGCGCGCAGATTCCGCTCTTCGTCTGGCTTCCCGACGCGATGGAGGGCCCCACGCCCGTCAGCGCGCTGATCCATGCGGCGACGATGGTGACGGCGGGCGTCTACATGATGGCGCGGACCTATTTTCTCTTCGATCTCTCCCCCGCGGCGATGAACGTCGTCGCGGTGATCGGGGCGGCCACGCTTCTCGTGGCGGCAACCATCGCCATGGTGCAGACCGACATCAAGCGTGTGCTCGCTTACAGCACAGTGAGCCAGCTCGGCTACATGGTGATGGCCTGCGGGGTGGGCGCCTACTCGGCGGCGATTTTCCATCTCATGACGCATTCCTTCTTTAAGGCACTTCTGTTCATGGGGGCGGGCAGCGTCATTCATGCGCTCGACGGCGAGCAGGACATGAACCGCATGGGTGGCCTGAGTGCGGCGCTCCCCTCGACTAGCATGACCTGCGCCGTCGCCGCTTTCGCCATCGCGGGCGTGTTTCCGCTGGCGGGTTTCTTTAGCAAGGACGCCATCCTGTTCGCGGCGATGACCTCGGACCACGGCGGGATCGGGTTCTGGCTGGCCGGCGCGGCGGGCGCCCTGATGACCGCCTTTTATATTTTCCGGCTGCTCTTCAAGACCTTCTACGGCCGCTGCAACCTCTCGATAGAGGAGCAGAATCACCTGCACGAGTCGCCCGACGTCATGACAAGGCCGCTCAAGGCGCTCGCGGTGCTCTCCTTCGCCGGCGGCTGGGTGGGGATCCCCATCATCGCGGGGGCGAACGTGTTCGACGGCTTCCTCTCGCCGGTGTTCGGCGGCGGCGGCGAGGCGCACCACGAGATCATTTTCGAGCTGGCGATGATGGCGGTTTCGCTTGCCATCGCTGTTTTGGGAATTTATATGGCCTATAACTTTTTCGTTCTCAGCTCGCGGGGGGCCTACGCCTATGCCGAGCGCTGGCCGGGGCTCTACCGGCTGGTTTTAAACAAGTACTACATCGACGAGCTTTACGATTTTCTGATCGTCCAGCCCATCCGGCGGCTCTCCGTCCGGCTCTGGAAGGATTTTGACGACGGCCTGGTGGACGCATCGGTGAACGGCGCGGGCGGTTTTGTGCGCCTGATCGGCTCGGCGGCCCGGCAGCTTCAGACGGGCTATGTAAAAAGCTACGCGGTGATGATGCTGGCGGGCGCACTGGTGCTGGCGCTCTACCTCACCGCAGGGGCGAAATAAAGGAATGGGAATTTGAGTGAACTGCCGTTGACTACCCTGATGATTTTCCTTCCGCTGGCGGGGGGGCTCCTCCTTCTCTTCGTGGGGGACGCCGACGAAGCGGGCCGGGGGCGGGTGCGAGCGATTTCGATGGCGTTCGCTCTGGCCGCCCTTGCGGTCTCGGCGGCGGTTTACGCCGGGTTCCGCGAAAATTTCGCCGGGATGCAGTTTATCGAGCGGGCGGAGTGGATACCCCGGTTCGGAATTTCCTATTACGTGGGTCTCGACGGCATCAGCCTGCCCCTCATTCTACTGACGACGTTTCTCACCCCGATCGTCTTGCTTTATTCGTGGGATGAAGTGGAAAAGCGGGTGCGGCTTTATCACATGGCTCTTCTTTTCCTCGAGACAGCGATGCTCGGCGTTTTCGTCTCGCTCGATTTTTTCCTCTTCTATGTCTTCTGGGAGGGGATGCTCATTCCGATGTATCTGATCATCGGGGTGTGGGGCGGCCCCCGGCGCATTTATGCGGCGGTTAAATTTTTCCTCTACACGATGGTCGGCAGCGTGCTCATGCTGGTGGCGATCCTCTGGCTTTATTTCGAGACGGGCGCGGAGACCTTCGACATCCTGGTCCATCTGGACAAGCCGGTTCATTACGCTTTGCAGGGCTGGCTCTTCGCGGCCTTCGCCCTATCGTTCGCGATCAAGGTTCCGATTTTTCCGTTTCACACATGGCTGCCCGACGCCCATGTCGAGGCGCCCACGGCCGGCAGTGTAATCCTCGCCGGGGTGCTTCTGAAGATGGGGACCTACGGGCTCATGCGGTTGGCGATGCCGCTATTTCCGACGGCGGCGCGCGATTTCGCCCTCTTGTTCATGACCCTTGCAGTCATCGGGATCATTTACGGCGCGCTGGTGGCGATGGTTCAGGACGACATCAAAAAACTCGTCGCTTACTCCTCGGTGAGCCATCTGGGTTTTGTCGTCCTGGGGCTCTTCTCCTTCAACCTGCTCGGCGCATCGGGCGGGGTACTTCAGATGGTGAACCACGGTGTGAGCACCGGGGCGCTCTTCCTGATCGTAGGAATGATATACAGCCGCAGGCATACGAGGCTGATCGCCGACTTCGGCGGCATCGCGCGGGTGATGCCGGCCTTCGCGGTCTTTTTCGTGATCACATCGCTCAGCAGCATCGGCCTTCCCGGTCTGAACGGGTTCGTCGGTGAGTTTACGATTCTGGCCGGCGCCTTCAGCCGGAGTCCTTTCTTCGCCGTCGTGGCGGCGTCGGGGGTGGTGCTCGCGGCGATCTACATGCTGTGGATGCTCCAGCGCGTTCTCTTCGGCGGGGACCCGTCGCCGGCCAATCTCGGTCTCCGCGATTTGGGGGTGCGCGAGTGGTGCGTGCTGGTGCCCCTGGTTGCGTTGATGTTCGGTATGGGCCTTTATCCCAAGCCCATACTGAGCAAGATCGAGCCCTCCGCGAAGGCATGGGTCGAACAGGTGAACCGGCGGGTGCTCCATGTGCAAACGCCCCCGGAGGCGCCCGCGCCCAGGCTGGCGAGGACGCGCTCCCAAAAGACGGTGAGGCCATGACTCCGACTTTTCCTGTGATTCATTGGCCGTATTTGCTTCCGGTGATTTTTGTGGTGTCCGGGGCGGTGGCCGTTCTTCTCTGGGATACTTTTTTCCGCTCCCGGGATCGGACCTTTCTCGCCGCCCTGACCCTGGCCACTCTAGCGGCCGCGGGGAGCGCCACCCTCTCGGCTTTGCCCGGCCTGCCCGGCGGCGCCGTCTCCTTCGGTGGCATGTACATCTTCGACCGATTCACGGGGTTTGTATTTATCCTGGTCCTGATCGCGAGTTTTATTTCCGTTCTGATCGCCTCCGCTCAGATGAGCCTCGACGAGACCCCGGCGGGCGAATATTTCGCCCTTATCCTCTTCGCCACCTCGGGGATGATGCTCATGGCGGGGACGCGGAATCTGCTGATGATTTTCATCGGCCTCGAGATTCTCTCGCTTTCCTTATATGTATTGGCCGGCTATCTCAGGTTCGATCTGAGGGGGAACGAGGCGGCGCTGAAATATTTTCTGCTGGGATCTTTCGCCGCGGGCTTTTTGCTGTTCGGAATGGCCATGATTTACGGCGCTGCCGGCTCGGTGGACCTGTCCCGGATTACCACCCACCTCAACGCCCACCCCCTTTCGCGGAACCCGGCCTTCATGCTGGGGCTGGGTTTCATCATCGTCGGCTTGGGTTTCAAGGTGGCGGCGGTGCCCTTCAACATGTGGACCCCCGACGTCTACGAGGGAGCGCCCACGGCGGTGACAGCCTTTATGTCGGTGGGGCCCAAAGCGGCCGCTTTCGCGGCATTTTTCAGGGTAGTGCTCATGGTGGCGGGCTATGCCGGGGAGAATTTCACCACCGTCCTCTGGGTGATGGCGGCGCTCACGATGACGGCGGGCAATCTGGTGGCCATCTGGCAGACGAACATAAAAAGAATGCTCGCCTTCTCCAGTATCGCTCATGCCGGATACATTCTGGTGGCCCTGGTGGCGGCCCAGAAGGGCGCAGCCCTGGCCACTGGGGGATTTCTCTACTACTTGCTTGTTTACTCGTTTATGAACCTGGGTGCGTTCTGCGTGGTGGTGGCCTCTGGCTGGGGCGGGGGGGAGAGAACCGGGATAGCGGATTACGCCGGGATGGGCTATACCCGGCCGGTTCTGGCCGCGGCGATGGCGATATTCATGGTGTCTCTGGCGGGGCTGCCTCCGACCGGGGGGTTTGTCGCCAAATTATATATCTTCAGCGCGGCCATCAAGGCGGGCTATGTCTGGCTGGTGGTGGTGGCCGTCCTGAACAGCGTTGTCGCGGTTTACTACTACCTCCGTCTGATCGTGGTGATGTACATGCAAGAGCCCGCGGACGGGGAAAATCAGGCTGCGGCGGGTTCGGCGCGCGTAAGCTCCTATGCGTTCGCCGCGCTGCTTCTGGCGGTGATCGGCACGCTTGAACTGGGTATATTCCCCGGCGCGGTGATGGAATTCGCCCTCCGTTCGGGTGTCCTTTTGAACTAGCCGAGCGGTTCCAATATGCTTGGATTTGGCCTGTGCCCATGGTATAGTCACTGGCCGTGGAATAAAGATATACAAAGATTTAGACCCCTATCGCCCTTGGGGCGTGGCTATAGCCTGCCGGGCCTGTCCGAAACCATGCGAGTAGACTTCCGGAGCCCGCGGACCTTTTTTCTAAGCTGAGTGAGGATCGGTTTGCAGGAATTCATATCTGCGTTTTTTGGCGATTACAACGTGATCAACGGCTATGTGCCACTGTTCATTTTTCTGCTGGTGGCTTTGGGGTTTGCCGGGGGCACGCTGCTCGTCGCCCTGATCATCCGCCCGAACAAGCCCGACCCCGAAAAGATCGCGCCCTACGAGTGCGGAATGCCCCCGCTCATGGAGGCGCACGAACGTTTTTCCATTCGTTTTTATCTTCTCGGAATTCTGTTTCTCCTCTTCGACGTGGAGGCGATGTTCCTCTTCCCATGGGCGGTGAAGTACGACGCCCTCGGCCTCTTCGGTTTCATCGAGATGATGTTGTTTATCGCGATTCTGCTCGTCGGCTATTTTTATGCCTGGCGGAAGGGAGCGCTGGAATGGGCTTAATCGACGGAAAGCTGGGCGACAACTTTATCACCACTAGATTCGACAGCCTAGTGGCCTGGGCCCGTAAAAGCTCGCTTTGGCCGATGACTTTCGGGCTGGCTTGTTGCGCCATCGAGATGATGGCCTCGGGCGCCGCGCGGTACGACTTCGACCGCTTCGGGGTCATTTTCCGGGCGACGCCCCGGCAGTCCGACGTTATCATCATCGCCGGGACCGTCACCCATAAAATGGCCGATGCGATCGTTCGGGTTTATAACCAGATGCCCGAGCCCAGGTGGGTCATTTCGATGGGGAATTGTTCGACCTGCGGCGGACCGTATGCGAACTATGCCGTTGTTCAAGGGGTGGACGAGATCATCCCCGTCGATGTGTATGTGCCGGGATGCCCCCCCCGCCCGGAAGCCCTGATGTGGGGCGTCATGCAGCTACAGAAAAAGATCGAGCAGGAAAGGTTCGTCCGCAAGAGTAAATCGGCGGCGTAGACTCCCAAAAATGGCAGACGAAGTCGGAACCGAGGAAGCGAACGGGGAAACTCCTGAAGAGGTTGAAGCGCCGAAAACTCCTCCGGGGAAGGCGCTCAGGGAATTGGTCGATGGGGAGTTTCCAGGAGCGATCCTCGAGCAAACGGCATACGAGGACCGCGAGGACGAGGTGACGTTTGTCCTCAAGGACGACGCCCTGGTGGGGGTGGCGACCTATCTGCGCGATCATCCGGCCACGAGCTTCAAGATACTGACGGATCTGACCGCCGCGCATTATCCCGGCGAGGAAACGCCGTTCCAGGTCGTCTATCAGCTGGTCAGCGTCGATCACGGCCGCTTGCTTCGCCTGAAGGTGAAGGTCAGGGAGGACCAAGAGGTCCCCACCGTGTCGGAGGTTTGGTCCAGCGCGAACTGGATGGAGCGGGAGGTCTACGATTTGTTCGGCGTCCGCTTCAAGGACCACCCGGATCTTAGGCGTATTTTTCTTCCCGACGATTGGGGAAGTTATCCTTTCAGGAAGGACTATCCTCTCGAGGGCCGGGGGGAGCGCGTATACTCGAAACCCACGCGCAAGGAAATCGGCGACTAGGGCCTTCGCCGCCCGGCGGCGTGGCTTTTATTTGAGTTGAATCGGGAGATACCCTGATGCTCGGAGCGGAAATCTCGTCCCGGATTGAGCGGTCCAGCACCGTCCCCGGCACCGAGGAACTCGTCATCAACATGGGGCCCCAGCACCCCAGCACGCACGGGGTGCTCCGGATTATCCTCAAGCTCGACGGCGAGACGGTCAAGGACGTCGATTGCGATATCGGCTACCTCCACCGGGGCACCGAGAAGATCGGAGAGAACATCACATACACGATGTTCATCCCCTATACGGATCGGCTCGATTACATCGCCGCCCCCTCGTGCAATCTGGCCTGGGTCCAGGCGGTCGAATCGTTCTTCGACTGGGAGATTCCGGACCGCGCTCTTTTCATCCGCTCCATCGTGGCCGAGCTTTCGCGGATCGCGAGCCATCTTCTCTGGCTGGCCACCCACGCGCTCGACATCGGCGCGATGACGGTTTTTCTGTGGTGTTTCCGGGAGCGGGAGATGGTTCTCGATTTGTTCGAGAGGGCCTTCGGAGCGCGGCTCACCGTGAACGCCTTCCGCCTCGGCGGGCTTTATCAGGACGTTCCTCAGGAATTTCTCGACGACGCCCGGAAGTTCATCGAACTTTTCCCGGACCGGGTGGACGACTACGAGACGCTGCTGACCGAGAACCGCATCTGGCTCCAGCGCACGCGAGGGGTCGGCGTCATTTCGGCCGCGGACGCCCTCGACTACGGGCTGACGGGGCCGATCCTCCGCGCATCGGGGGTGAAGTGGGACCTCCGCCGGGCGAAGCCCTACGCCGCCTATCCGTATGTGAATTTCACGATACCCGTCGGTGAGAACGGCGACGTCTACGATCGTTATCTGGTGCGGCTCGTCGAGATGCGCGAGAGCGCGAGCATCATCGGGCAGTGCCTCGATATGCTCCCGGGGGGGCCGGTGAGCTGCAAGACCCCTCGGACGATTAAACCCCCGGCGGGCGAAATTTATCACGGCACCGAAAATCCGAAGGGGGAATTCGGATTTTACATCGTGAGCGACGGGACGGAGACGCCCTACCGGGTCCGTATCCGACCGCCCTCGTTCATCAACCTCGCGGGCCTGAAAAAGCTGTGCGTGGGCGAGCTTTTAGCGGACGTTATCGCGATCATCGGCAGCATCGATATCGTCTTGGGCGAGTGTGACCGCTAGCGCGCGCCGAAAAGGATTCTTGACCGGAAATGATTGCTGAACTAATCGCCGCTTTTTTGAAAATCGTTCTCGTGCTCGGGACCATCTCTCTCGTGGTGGCTTACCTGACCTATCTCGAGCGCAAGATCATCGGGCATATCCAGATGCGCATGGGGCCGATGCGGGTCGGCTGGCACGGGCTGCTCCAGCCCATCGCCGATGGGCTCAAGCTCTTCCTCAAAGAAGACATCATCCCCTCGAAGGCGGACAAGATCGTATTCGTCATCGCGCCGATCATGGTGCTGGTGCCCGCGTTCGTGGTCTATTCCGTGCTGCCGTTCGATGAGAATTTCTATATCACCCAGGTTAACGTGGGCCTCTTTCTCGTCCTGGCGGTGAGCTCGCTGGGCGTTTTCGGCATCGTCATGGCGGGCTGGGCCTCCAACAGCAAATACAGCCTCCTGGGGGCATTTCGCAGCGCCGCTCAGATGCTGAGCTACGAGATTTTCCTGGGCTTCTCTCTCATCGGGCCGCTCATGCTGGCCGGCTCGCTCAACTTCCAGAACATCGTTAAAGCCCAGTCGGACGTTTGGTTTGTCTTCTATCAGCCTCTCGCGTTCATCGTGTTTTTCATCGCGGCGCTCGCCGAGACGAACCGAATTCCTTTTGACCTGCCCGAGGCCGAGACGGAGCTGGTGGCCGGGTTCCACACCGAGTACAGCGGGATGAAGTTCGCTTTCTTCTTCTTGGCCGAGTATGCCAACATCATGGCGGTCTCCACCGTCTGCATCGCCGTTTTCTTCGGAGGCTGGGGCGGGATCGATGCGATACCTCTGCCGGGCATCGTCTGGTACCTGTTAAAGATGGCGGTCCTGATTTTCGTGTTTATCTGGATACGGGCGACGCTGCCCCGCTACCGCTACGACCAGTTGATGCGGGTGGGGTGGAAGTTCATGTTCCCGCTCGCGATTTTGAATATATTTGTCACTGGATTGGTGAAGTTCCTGTTTCTCTAACGGCGAGAGGCATCGGTTTTGGAACTGCTTTTCTTTTATTTATTCGCGGCCGGAATCATCGGGGCCTCGCTCCTGGTGGTGACCCGCTCGAACGTCATTCACGCGGCTCTGCTGCTGGTGCTCACGTTCTTTTTCATGTCCGGGGTGTTTGTCCTGGCCGGGGCCGAGTTCCTGGCGGTGGTGCAGGTCCTGCTCTACGCCGGCGGAATCATGGTGCTCTACCTTTTCTCGATCATGTTGATGAACGCTGAGGTCTCCGTGCGGCTCAGGCAGTTTCACCGCCAGAGCTTTTTCACGATCGTCGTCTCGCTGATTCTGGCGGCGGAGATTTGGTGGAAGGTTCTGGGCGGGGGGGCCGCATATCCGGCCTTCAAGGGTTTTTCGTGGACGCTGGGGACGACGCCCGGAAACGTCGAGGCGCTCGGATCGATTCTTTACACGAAGTACCTGTTTCCGTTCGAGGTGGCTTCGATTTTACTGCTGGCGGCCATGATCGGCGCTATCGTTCTCGCCAAACGGACGATAGACCGCTAGGGCCCCGGGAGGAGACAACGGGATGGTTCCTCTTTCTCATTATCTGGCGCTGGGCGCGGTCGTGTTCGTGATCGGGGCCGCGGGCGTCCTGATGCGGCGGAACGCCATCATCATCCTGATGAGCATCGAATTGATGTTGAACGCCGTGAACATCACTCTCGTCGGCTTCTCGCGCCAGTGGGGGGACCTGACGGGCCAGGTGCTCGCCATCTTCGTCATCACGGTTGCGGCGGCGGAGGCGGCCGTGGGCCTGGCCATCCTGATCTCCTTGAACCGAGACCGGTCGGTCCTCAACGTGGACGAAGTGAACCTTTTGAAGTGGTAGGGAACGAATGATCAAACTCGCGTGGCTCATACCGTTGTTCCCGGCGCTCGGCGTCGTCATCAACGGCTTCTTCGGCTCCCGCTACACCCGGGACAAGGCGGGGCACATCGCCGCCCTGATGGCGGGTCTCTCGTTCCTGGTCGTCCTCGGAATCGCCTTCGAGATGATCTTCGGAAGCGGCGGCAAGCACACGATCCACCTCTGGGACTGGATCTCGGCGGGCAAGTTCTCGGTTTCCGTCGCCTTTTTGATCGATCCGCTAAGCACCATCATGCTCCTCGTCGTGTCGGGCGTGGGTTTCCTCGTCCATGTCTATTCTGTCGGCTACCTCCACGGCGACCCGGGTTATCCTCGGTTTTTCACCTACCTGAACCTGTTCATGCTCTCGATGTTCCTCCTCGTCCTCGGGGACAACTACCTGCTCATGTTCGTCGGGTGGGAGGGCGTCGGACTCTGCAGCTACCTCCTGGTCGGTTTCTGGTACGAAAAGCAGTCGGCCTCGGACGCCGGGAAAAAGGCCTTTATCGTCAACCGGATCGGCGACGCCGGCTTTTTGCTCGGCATGTTCATGATCTGGGTTCTAACCGGCAGCCTGACCTATTCGGAAGTATTTCATGCGGCCTCGAACATCACGGAAGCCGGGGCCACGGCCATCGGCCTTTTGCTCTTCATCGGGGCCGCCGGCAAGAGCGCGCAGATTCCGCTCTACGTATGGCTTCCCGACGCGATGGAAGGCCCCACGCCCGTCAGCGCGCTGATCCACGCGGCGACGATGGTGACGGCCGGAGTTTACATGGTCGCGCGGACGAGCCCGATTTATGTGATGGGCCCCGGCGCCCTCGAGGTCATCGCCCTCGTCGGCGCGGTCACGGCGATTTTCGCTGCCTCGATCGGGCTGGTTCAAAACGACATCAAGCGCGTCCTGGCCTACAGCACGGTGAGCCAGCTCGGGTTCATGTTCATGGCGCTAGGGGTGGGCGCGTTCGGGGCCGGTATTTTCCACCTGATGACCCATGCCTTCTTTAAAGGTCTCCTGTTTCTGGGGAGCGGGAGCGTCATCCACGCCCTCCACCACGCCCCGGTGGATCAGCAACAGGACATGCGCTACATGGGCGGATTGAGATCGAAGATGCCCATTACCTACTGGACGTTTGTGATCGGCGCGGTGGCGATCGCCGGAGTTCCGCCCTTGGCGGGCTTTTGGAGCAAGGACGAGATTTTAGCCAACGCCTTCTTCACCGGACACCACTTTGTCTGGGTCCTGGGCTCTGTGGCGGCGTTCATGACGGCGTTTTATATGTTCCGCCTGATATTCATGACCTTCCACGGCGAGATGCGGGTGGACCACCACGCCAGAGAGTATATTCACGAGTCCCCCTATTCGATGACGGTGCCACTGATGATCCTGGCGGTCTTGAGCGTTGTCGGGGGGATTATTCCGGGCTTCCCGCCGGAGGGCGGCTGGATTCACACCTTCCTCGCTCCTTCGCTGGCCAAGGTCGGCGCCGGGGGGCATGCGGCGAATGAGGCGGTCCAGTTTGTCCGTGTGTCGGCCGGGAGCGGCGGCGGCCACGGCGGCCCGGCGGCGGTGATTCTCATCATCCTGGCGATTGCCATCGCCGTGGGCGGAATCGCCCTGGCCTGGTTCATGTACATGAAGAATACGGCGGTGCCGGACGGCCTGGCCTCCCGCTTCCCGGGCATTCACAGGCTCTTGCTCAACAAGTACTACATCGATGAGATTTATCAGGCCTGTATCGTCAAGCCGATTTACCGCCTGATGAACAGTCTTTGGTCTTTCGACGCGAATGTCGTGGACGGCGCGGTGAACGGAAGCAGCCTCATCACGCTCGTGTCGAGCCGCTTTTCGGGAATATTCGATCTAAAGACGGTGGACGGCGCTGTAAACGGCGTCGCCTCCGTGACGAAGTTTTTTTCTCAGGTTTTCAAGTTCATACAATCGGGCATGGTGCAAAATTATCTTTTCGTGATGCTTCTCGGTGTTTTCATGATGCTGAGCGCATACTTGTTCCGGTAGGCGTCTCTGGGACCAGGAGAGTCAGATGGAGAATTATCTGCTTACACTGATCACCTTCATTCCCCTGGCGGGGGCGGTGATCGTCATGCTCTTTTTCGAAAAGGGGCAGACGAAAGCCATCAAGGGATTCGCCACGGCGGTGACGATCGTGGACTTCCTTCTTTCGATTCCGCTCTGGACCCAATTCGACACATCCGAGGCGGGCTTTCAGTTCGTCCAGAAGGTGAGTTGGATCCCGACCATCGGGGTGAGCTATTTCGTGGGGGTGGACGGAATCAGCGTCCTGCTCGTCCTGCTCACGACGATCACCATGATCGTCTCCACGGTTTGCTCGTTCTCGGCCATCGTCGATCGGGAGAAGGAATACTACGTCTGCCTCCTGTTGATGTCGACCGGAATGCTCGGAACCTTCATGGCCGTCGATATATTCCTGTTCTACGTTTTCTTCGAGATCACGCTGGTCCCGATGTACTTCCTGATCGGAATCTGGGGCGGGTCGAGAAAGCTCTACGCGGCGATCAAGTTCTTCCTCTACACCCTGTTCGGCAGCGTGCTCATGTTGCTGGGGATCCTGGCGCTCTATTTCGTGAACCTCAAGCTCGGAACCGGAACCCTTACTTTCGATCTGACCGAGCTCTATGCGGTCGGCCCGAAAATCCCGATCGGCCTTCAGAGCTGGATCTTCCTGGCCTTCTTCGTCGGATTCGCCATCAAGGTGCCGATGTTCCCGTTCCACACCTGGCTCCCCGACGCCCATGTCGAGGCGCCGACGGCGGGAAGCGTCATCCTGGCGGGAATTCTCCTGAAGATGGGGACCTACGGCTTTGTCCGCTTCGTGCTTCCGCTGCTTCCCCAGGCCAGCCAGTTGTTCGTGCCCTTCATGGTCCTGTTGTCGATTATCGGGATCATCTACGGCGCCCTGGTGGCCATGGCCCAGACCGACGTGAAAAAGCTGGTGGCCTACTCTTCGGTGAGCCATCTGGGGTTTGTCATGCTGGGCGTCTTCGCCCTTAACCAGCAGGGTGTCCTCGGCGGCCAGCTTCAGATGATCAACCACGGCATCAGCACGGGGGCGCTCTTCCTCCTGGTGGGAATCATCTATGAGCGCCGCCACACGCGCCAGATATCGGATTTCGGCGGTCTCTCGACCCAGGTGCCAATTTACTCGACGATCTTCGCCGTCACGATGCTGAGCAGCATCGGCCTGCCCGGGTTGAACGGGTTTGTGGGCGAGTTCCTGATCCTCGTCGGCGCCTTCAAGGCGAGCTATGTGTATGCCGCCTTCGCCGTAATCGGAATCGTACTCGGCGCGGCCTATATGCTCTGGCTGTTCCAGAGAATGTTCTTTGGAACCCTCGACAACCCGGAGAACCAGAAACTGACGGACTGCAACACCCGGGAGATTCTATATCTGCTTCCCATGGTGGTGTTGATGTTCTGGATCGGTCTCTATCCCCGGCCCTTCCTCGCCCGGATGGAGGCCAGCGTCGGCAAGGTAGTGAAAATGGTCAACGTGGCCGCGGCGCCCCATGACAACAAGGCCGCGGCGCTTCCGGTGGAGTTGCGCTCCCGGTTGAAGGCGAAAACTTATTAGGGCCCGGCCTTGAATTCGCTCTATGAATAGGATCTGATCCGATGCCGCTTGTGATTCCCGACATATCGCTTTCCACCGCCGCTCCCGAGGTGGGGCTTGCGATCTTGATCTGCGTCGTGGTGGTCGCCGACTTGTTCACCTCTATGGAAAACAAGGCGGGGATGGGAATCCTGAGCCTGGCGGGGGTGGCGATTCTGGGGCTCATCGTGTTGTCCCAGTGGGGCGGGGGAGTCCGGACCACGTTCAGCGGGTTCTACATCGCGGATAATTTTAGCTCCTTCGTTAAGATGGTCGTCGTTGTAACAACGGCGTTCACGATTCTCCTCTCTCTCCAATACACCAAAATGGAGAAGATCAACTACGGCGAGTTTTACGTGATGATCCTCTTCGCCGTGTTCGGAATGCTGGTGATGGCCTCGGGCAACGATCTCATCTCGATTTATCTCGGCCT
>PVBE012066204.1_pt1 | contig 49251 bp, 47 predicted proteins | sample 1631181 | NCBI WGS metagenome assembly PVBE01 (sample SAMN08397723, study PRJNA350692) | Marine metagenome, whole genome shotgun sequencing project. | isolation source: water | place: Pacific Ocean | collected 2012-04
GGAACACTTACCGCATGGTTAAGATAAGAGGAAAAAGCAGTGGGTAGCGGACGTATAGTAAGTGTCATTGGTGCCGTCATTGATGTGGAGTTTCCCCGTGAGGAAGTTCCAAAGGTCTATGATGCCCTGACGGTTGAGGCAGCTGAGCTTACGTTGGAAGTACAACAGCAACTGGGTGATGGAGTCGTCAGAACGATAGCAATGGGTAGTTCTGAAGGTATCAGTCGTGGACTTGAAGTAAGTAATACGAAAAATCCAATCTCGGTTCCGGTCGGTGAAGAGACACTAGGCCGAATTATGGATGTACTGGGCAATCCAATTGATGAGCGTGGACCCATTGGTGAAAAGCAACGTATGCCGATTCACCGTAAGCCACCTTCCTTCGAAGAACAATCCGGTGGTCGTGATCTGCTGGAAACCGGAGTAAAGGTGATTGATCTGATCTGTCCTTTTGCCAAGGGCGGGAAGGTTGGTTTGTTCGGTGGTGCTGGTGTGGGTAAAACAGTAACCATGCTTGAGCTCATCAACAATATCGCCACAGAACATAGTGGTTTATCTGTATTTGCTGGGGTTGGAGAAAGGACCCGGGAAGGTAATGACTTCTACCACGAGATGCAGGAAGCAGGCGTTATCGACAAGATAGCGATGGTATTTGGGCAGATGAACGAACCACCTGGAAACAGACTTCGGGTAGGTTTGTCCGGACTGACTATGGCCGAGAAGTTTCGTGACGATGGTAAAGACGTACTGTTATTTATTGACAACATCTATCGTTACACACTGGCGGGAACGGAGGTTTCTGCACTACTGGGACGCATGCCGTCTGCAGTGGGATACCAGCCGACGCTGGCCGAAGAAATGGGTGTGCTGCAGGAAAGAATTACAACGACTAAAGACGGGTCAATCACATCGATTCAGGCAGTCTATGTTCCGGCTGATGACCTGACAGACCCATCACCTGCAACGACATTCGCGCACCTTGACTCTACTGTTACTCTGTCACGGGATATTGCATCCCTTGGCATATATCCGGCAGTAGATCCGCTGGATTCAAGCTCTCGCCAGCTCGACCCCCTCGTTGTGGGTGAAGAACATTATGGTGTTGCGCAGGGAGTGCAGGGTGTTCTGCAAAAATACAAGGAATTGAAAGACATTATCGCTATTCTCGGTATGGATGAATTATCTGAAGAAGATAAATTAACCGTTTACCGGGCGCGGAAAGTGAGCCAGTTCTTTTCACAACCCATGCACGTGGCGGAAGTCTTCACTGGGCAACCCGGGGAGTATGTACCACTTGCGGACACCATCAGGAGTTTTAAGGGAATTCTTGAAGGTGAATACGACGATCTGCCCGAAGCTGCATTCAGTATGGTTGGTAACATTGAACAGGCTGTTGAAAAAGCGAAGACGCTTTAGCAGAGAGCAGTCGGGGAAATAGGAACTATGGCATCTACCGTTAATTGCAGCATCGTCAGCGCCGAGGAGGAGATTTTCTCGGGGCAGGTCGAGATGGTTGTCGCCACCGGGACTATCGGGGAACTCGGGATACTACCGGGTCATACACCACTATTAAGCGGTGTGAAACCGGGCCCGGTTCGACTAATACTTGAGGGCGGTGAAGAGCAGATCTATTTTGCCTCCGGTGGTTTCATAGAAGTCCAACCAACGTCGATTACCATTTTAGCTGACACTGCCCTGCGCGCAGATGATCTGGATGAGGCTGCGGCACTAGAGTCACAGAGAAGAGCCGAGCAGGAACTTGCGGATCAGAAATCTGATGTGGACTTTGCCAGGGTGTCATCGGACCTGCAGGAGCAGGCTGCCATGTTGAGAACCATCCGTAAATTTCGTGAAAGGAAAAAGTAGCCCTAAATGGGTATCTGATGAAGGCGGCGAAAGTCGCCTTTTTTGTGATTGGCTTAAAAGCAGTCACTTTTTCTGTCGGAAGGCACATATAAAGGTAAACTCTCCAGATGTCGGATAAAAGCATCGAAGTTTGCATTCTAGCCGCTGGAAAGGGATCCAGGATGCACTCCCAGCGACCAAAAGTTCTTCACCAATTTGCCGGCCGACCACTACTATTTCATTTGTTGAGAACCGTCAAAGCCTGTGGACTATCCCGCGTTCATGTTGTTATTGGTCAGGAGGCAGAGCAGGTCAAGTCAGCGTTCCCGGAAGAAGATGTTAACTGGGTCATGCAGGAGAAAAGACTCGGTACGGGACATGCTGTGGTGCAGGCAACGGAGCATTTTGCCCCGGATTCAAGGGTAATCATTTTGCTTGGTGACGCGCCGCTCATTACATCCACCACCCTAGAGGCACTGGTGGGACTAGAGTGTGACCTTGGCGTACTAAGCGTTGATATGATTGAACCCTTCAACTATGGAAGAATTGTGAGGGATGCGACTGGAAACGTTTCAGCGATTGTCGAGGAACGTGATGCGACGGAGGAGCAAAAGGCCATCAAAGAGATCAATACGGGCTGTATGATCGCAACTTCGTCTCTATTACAAAAATGGCTCTCAAGTCTGGATAATGACAATGATCAAGGTGAATATCTGCTGACTGATATTGTCGCGATCGCAGCAAAATCTGGTTGCAGGGTATCCGCCCACAAAGCTTCGGAGGCAATTGAAGTGACAGGAATCAATACTTTTGAACAACTGGCGGCATTGGAAAGAGAGCACCAGCTCAAAAATGCCCGCGAGTTCATGGATCGGGGTGTCCACATAATCGATCCAAACCGGTTCGACCTCAGAGGTGAATTAACGGTCGGCAAGGATGTTGTAATTGACGTCAATGTAATCCTAGAAGGAAAGGTGGAAATCGCGGATGGCGCCACAATAGGACCTAATTGCGTAATCACGGACAGCAAAATTGGACAAGATTCTGTTATCAAGGCTAATTCTGTAATTGAAGAAACGACGATAGATAATGGTTGCAGGGTTGGCCCTTTCGCCAGGCTACGTCCCGGAACTCATTTAAAAAGCGAATCGGCAGTCGGCAATTTTGTCGAAGTTAAAAAGAGCACACTGGGTGAAGGGACGAAGGCCAGTCACCTTTCCTACCTTGGAGACAGCACTATCGGGCGCTCAGTGAACATAGGCGCGGGAACCATTACCTGTAACTATGATGGTGTGAACAAGTTTGAGACGCATATCAAAGATCATGTTTTTGTCGGTTCTAATACTGCTCTTGTTGCACCCGTTACCATTGGAGAAGGATCGTCTATCGGCGCAGGCTCTACTATTACAAGCAATGTTGATGATAATGTGCTGGCGGTTAGTCGTACCAGGCAAAAGACAATCACTCAATGGAAGAGACCAAAAAAGCGATGAGATTAGTGCCTCATCCTTGTTCTTCTTTGGACCGGTAGCGTGTGCGGAATTGTCGGAGCAGTCACGCATCGCGATGTAGCAGGCATTCTGTTGGAAGGGCTGCAAAGACTGGAATACAGGGGATATGATTCAGCGGGTCTTTCCGTATACGGTGAAAGTGCCGGCCTGCAGAGAATTCGAAGATTAGGCAAAGTCAGTGAGTTGCACAGCGCCTGCCAGGACAATAGACCAGGTGGACATGTTGGCATCGCCCACACACGCTGGGCGACCCACGGCAGCCCCTCTGAGAATAATGCGCATCCACATGTCTCCGGAGACAAGATCAGTGTTGTTCATAATGGCATAGTGGAAAATCATGAAGCACTCCGAGCTGAGTTGCAGCAGGATGGGTATTCCTTTGTTTCAGAAACTGACACGGAAGTAATCGCGCACCTTCTCGCCCGGGAAATCGAAAAATGTAGTGATTTCAGAGAAGGTGTAGATGCTGTATTGGATAGGCTGCATGGTGCATATGCCATTGTTGTCCAGCATACGGACTATCCTGGTATTTTGCTGGCGGCCCGAGTTGGCAGTCCGCTGGTAGTTGGTCTTGGCATTGGAGAGAATTTTGTAGCGTCGGACCCGCAGGCGCTTCGCCCTGTAACCGATCGATTCATTTTCCTTGAAGAAGGCGAAATTGTTGAATTATCAGCGGAAGAGATTTCTATTTTTGGCCATAACAGGGCCTCCGTTGAAAACAGGGCAGTTAAACTTGATGATCAGCATGAGACAGGTGACAAGGGAAATTACCGCCATTTCATGCTCAAGGAAATTTTCGATCAGCCAGATGCACTAAGACAGACTCTTCAGGGAAGGATTTCAGATGGGCGGGTCTTGGATAGTGCATTTGGTGTTGGTGCAGGTGATATGTTTGCCAAGGTCAAGGCAATTCGGATAGTTGCCTGTGGGAGCAGCTATTACACGGGGCTGGTGGCGCGATACTGGTTCGAACAGATTGCAGGGCTTCCCTGCAGCGTTGAAATTGCTAGCGAGCTTCGTTACCGGAAGGTAGCCGTTCTTGAGGATACATTGCTGGTTACGATCTCCCAGTCAGGTGAAACCGCTGATACGCTGGCTGCGTTGCGAAACGCTACTGACAGTCGATACCTGGCCAGCCTTTGCCTGTGTAATGTTGCAAATAGTTCGCTGGTTAGAGAATCCGATTTTTGTCTGATGATCAAGGCGGGGCTAGAGATTTGTGTTGCGTCCACGAAGGCATTCACAAATCAGCTGGCTGACCTGTTGCTGCTTGTCGTTGCGCTGGGCAGGCATAATGGATTGTCAGAGGACGAACAGAAGGAGATTGTTGCAGCCCTATCGGAGACACCGGATTTGCTTGAGCAGGTTCTGAAGCTGGATAGTCAAATTGAAAATATCGCCGAAAGATTTGTTGAGAAACACCATGCTCTCTTTTTAGGCAGGGGAACCAACTACCCCATTGCGCTGGAAGGCGCCCTCAAGTTGAAGGAAATCTCGTATATTCATGCGGAGGGCTATCCTGCTGGTGAACTGAAACACGGACCCCTGGCGCTGGTAGATGATGACATGCCCGTCATAGCCGTTGCGCCGGATGATGATCTACTGGAGAAACTCAAGTCGAACCTTCAGGAAGTCCGCGCAAGAGGTGGAGAGCTCTATATTTTTGCCCATGAAAGCAGTCGATTCCCTGATGATTCGAATACGACCATTCTTCATTTGCCGGCATGTCATAACATCATTTCACCACTTACCTATGTCCTGCCTATGCAGCTCCTGGCGTATCATGTTGCTGTTTTTAAGGGTACAGATGTCGATCAGCCCCGAAACCTGGCCAAGTCCGTGACGGTGGAATAGGTTCTTTATGGATTTTTCGCATATCCTGGATTCACTCAATGAAGCTCAAAGAGATGCCGTAGCCGGTCCGCTTGGGAGTGCTCTGGTTCTAGCGGGAGCAGGGAGTGGAAAGACCAGGGTATTAACGCATCGAGTCGCGTGGCTCATTCATACTGAGGATGTCTCTCCCTATAGTATTCTCGCAGTCACCTTTACTAACAAGGCAGCAGCGGAAATGAGAGGCCGCATTGAGTCACTGCTGTCGATGCCGGTGCGGGGAATGTGGGTTGGTACATTTCACAGTATTGCGCACAGGTTGTTGCGCATGCACTGGCAAGAGGCAGGTTTACAGCAGAACTTTCAGATCCTGGATGCAGATGATCAATTGCGTCTCGTAAAAAGAGTCATGAAAACTCTCAATCTTGATGAAAAAAAGTGGCCAGCTAGCCAGGCAGTATGGTTCATCAATAACCAGAAAGATGAAGGACTGCGACCAAAAAATATAGAAGACTACGGCGATCTGTATATCAAGACCCATCTGGAGGTTTACCGCGCATATGAAGAAGCATGTGAGCGTGGTGGCATGGTGGATTTTGGTGAGCTGCTGCTCCGAGCCCATGAGCTTTGGTTGAATAACGACGGATTGCTGCAGCACTATCAGGACAGGTTTGCGACTCTGTTGGTGGATGAATTCCAGGATACGAATACCATTCAGTATGCCTGGCTTCAGGTTCTTGCCGGCAAAAGAGACGTCCTGACCGTAGTGGGGGATGATGATCAGTCCATTTACGGCTGGCGCGGCGCAAAAATCGAAAATATTCAGCGGTTTAGCAAGGACTTTCCAAATAGTCGCACCATACGGCTCGAGCAGAATTATCGTTCTACAGGAAATATCCTAAAAGCTGCCAATGGCCTGATCGATAAAAACGCTGGCAGGCTGGGCAAGGAGCTTTGGAGCGATGGTAATGATGGTGACCTCATCAGACTTTATGCAGGTTACAACGAGATTGATGAGGCGCGATATATCGTTGAGTGTATCAAACGGTGGTCACAGGATGGTAATCGCTTTTGTGATGCTGCAATCCTGTATCGCTCAAATGCTCAATCGAGGGCTATGGAAGAAGCGTTGCTTCGATCACAGTTTCCCTATCGCATCTATGGCGGCCAGCGCTTTTTTGAAAGGGCTGAAATTCGAAATGTGCTAGCCTACATGAGATTGATTGCAGGGCGAGATGCAGATGCTGCTTTTGAACGCGTTGTTAACACCCCTAACCGTGGGATCGGTGGTCGGACCGTGGAGCAAATTCGCATTTTGGCACGCTCTTCCAATATCTCAATGTGGCGGGCCGCCTGTGGCATAGCGCAGGCGGGTGATCTGTCAGCGAGGGCAACAAATGCAATAGGCAGTTTTATCAAGTTGATTAGCTCACTTGATGAGAAGACGAAGATATCGGACCTGCCGGAACTGGTAGAAATTGTCATAGAACAGTCCGGACTCAAAACCTTCTACGAAAAAGAGAGAGGGGAACGGGGGCAGGCAAGGCTGGAAAATCTGGATGAATTGGTAACCGCCGCAAGGACCTTTGACCCGGAAGAAGAGCTCTCATTTGCGGAAGTGACTTCATCAGGTTCCGCATCGGAAGAGACAGCCGAACCCGTGGAGCTTTCGACTCTGGAGCAGTTTCTTAATCATGCTGCATTAGAGGCGGGAGAAGGCCAGGGCGATCCGAACCAGGATTGCGTACAGTTGATGACACTACACAGTGCCAAGGGACTTGAATTTCCATTGGTTTTCCTCACTGGCATGGAAGAAGGCCTGTTTCCCCATAGGATGTCTATTGAGGAACCCGGGCGTTTGGAGGAAGAGCGACGACTATGCTATGTGGGTGTTACAAGGGCAATGGAGCAATTGTACCTGACCTATGCTGAGGCCCGGCGGATGCATGGCAGCGATACATACAATAGGCCATCAAGGTTTGTCAGCGAGATACCGGAGCAACTGATAGAGGAAATCAGGTCCCAAAATACACTGGTAAGACCAGTCTCACCCGCCATGCCAAAGAGTCTGACCAGCTTTGCCAGAGATGCGGACGTAGATGGAACAGATCTAAAGTTGGGGCAGCAAGTGATACATGCAAAATTTGGAGAAGGCACCGTCGTTAACTACGAAGGTGCAGGAAAACAGGCAAGAATCCAGGTCAACTTCGTGGGAGCAGGCAGCAAGTGGCTGATGATGGCCTATGCCAAACTGGAGTCGGTTGGATAGGATAACGATGGATTCATTTTAATGTGCTGATGAGAGATCATTGGAGCAGCGAGAACAGAAAGGAACGAGAAGTGAAAATTAGATATTTGGTACTTGTAAGCATATTGTTTTTGTACAGTTGTGGTGGGTCCGAGGGTCCTACTGCTTCATCAGTCTCAGGGCAGGCACAAACCAAGGAAATCTACAACTGGCGGATGGTTACAACCTGGCCAAAAAATCTGCCGGGTATGGGAGTCGCACCTGAAACCATAGCAGATATGGTTCGCAAGATGAGCGATGGAAGGCTGGATATCAAAGTCTATGGAGCCGGTGAGATAGTACCGGCTCTTGAGGTATTTGAAGCTGTCTCTCAGGGTGCTGTACAAATGGGACATGGGGCAGCCTACTATTGGAAGGGCAAGGTAAAGATTGCGCAGTTTTTTACTGCCGTACCCTTCGGGCTGACAGCCCAGGAAATGAATGGCTGGTTGTTCCATGGTGGTGGAATGGAACTTTGGCGGGAGCTCTATGCCAGATATAACCTCGTGCCTATTGCAGCCGGTAATACCGGAGTGCAGATGGCGGGCTGGTTCAACAAGGAGATCAATTCCCTGGCAGATATTCAAGGTATGAAAATGCGTATACCCGGACTCGGTGGTGAAGTCTTTCAGAAGGCTGGCGGTATAGCAGTTGGTAACATCGCAGGTGGTGAAATTTTTACCAGTCTGCAGACGGGCGTCATAGATGCCACCGAATGGGTCGGTCCTTACAATGACCTGGCTTTCGGTCTGCATCAGGTCGCGAAATACTACTATTACCCTGGATGGCAGGAACCAGGGCCAACCCTTGAGGCTATCGTAAACAAGGAAGCCTATGACTCGTTACCAGAAGACCTACAGGAAATATTGCGGGCGGCTATTCTCACTGTAAATAGTGATTTGCTGGCGGAGTATACTGCGCGAAACAATGCCGCCTTGCGTGAACTGGTAGACAACCATGGCGTAGAACTAAGAAAACTCCCTGACGATGTTATTAAGGAGCTAGCCAGACTCTCAAAGGAAGTGACCGCCGCTATCGTGGATGAGGATCCACTGAGTCACAGAATTTATGATTCCTTTACCCAATATCGAAGTGATGTTGTTGAGTATCAGAGAATTTCAGAGCGGGCATATGGGAATGCCCGGTCACTGCTGGAGGATGACGACTAGCTCTCTTCAACAGGCTGCTAATGATATAGCAGTGATGGTAACCAGGTCGCAGCCGCTGGTTGCCAGGCAATAATGAGTAGTACAGATAACTGAATGATGATGAAGGGTACAACGCCGCGATATATTGCAGTTGTAGCCACTTCTGGTGGAGCTACCCCGCGCAGATAGAACAGGGCAAAACCGAAAGGTGGTGTCAGGAAAGAGGTCTGTAGGTTTATGGCAATCATGACGCCAAGCCAGACGGGGTCGACTCCCATTGCCATCAACGCTGGGCCGACAATCGGAACCACGACAAAAGTAATCTCAATAAAGTCGAGAACAAATCCCAGCAGAAAGATGACCAGCATGACGATGACGGTGGCACCGGTAACACCACCAGGCATATCAAAAAAAAGCTGACCTACAAGTTCATCACCACCATAACCCCTGAAAACAAGTGAAAATAGCGACGCTCCTATCAGGATAAAGAACACCATCGAAGTAGTCTGCGTCGTTGACCGGGTTACTGCCTTGAGTTTTTCGATGGTCAGAGTCCTTTTTATGATGGCTAGGATGAACGCCCCCATGGCACCCACACCAGCTGCTTCGGTAGGCGTTGCTATACCGGCAAGGATAGAGCCGAGGACTGAAATGATGAGGATTAGTGGAGGGATAAGGCTGCTGAGAATATTTGGCGTGCTTTCTGTCCCGGTATGAGTGGGCGGCGCCTTTAGGGGCCTCGTCAGGGCTGTTATCCAGATATAGGCCGCATAAATGACAACCAGCATCAGCCCTGGAATGATTGCAGCAGCGAATAAGTCTCCTACAGATATAGTGCGTGGGCTAAAAATTCCCTGGCTAAGCTGTGCCTGCTGGTAGGCGTTAGAAAGAACATCTCCCAGGAGTACAAGGGCAATAGAGGGAGGAATGATCTGTCCAAGGGTGCCCGTGGCACATATTGCTCCCGTGGCAAGGGCCGGGTCGTACCTGGCTTTCAGCATGCTTGGTAGGGACATCAAACCCATGGTTACTACTGTTGCACCTACGATACCGGTGCTAGCTGCCATCAGCATGCCGACAAGCGTGACCGCAAGTCCTAGGCCGCCTGGCAGCGGGCCAAACAGGGAGCTCATCGAATCGAGTAGATCCTCTGCAATTCTGGATTTTTCAAGGATGACGCCCATCAGTACGAACAGCGGTACCGCGATCAAGGTTTGATTGGTAACGATACCGAACAGGCGATTCGGCATAGCGACGAGAAAGGTTGAATCAAATATACCTGCAGCGATACCTATCGCTGCAGAGATAAGGGCAGTACCAGCCAGTGTTAAGGCGACTGGATACCCAAGCAGCAGCAGTGCGAAGACCGCGGCGAACATGATAAGGGGTATGAATTCAACCATTCAGCCAGGCTCATCCCTGTTAACGATGGTCTGTATTGAGCGGCCCAATTCTGTTATACCCTGGAGCAACAAGAGAAAGGCCATCACCGGAATCAGCGTTTTTAAGACAAAGACGCCCGGCAACCCTCCAGGTTGTGCTGACCCTTCTTTCAAGGTCCAGGAGAAAGAAACGTAGTCGAGGCTGGAGATGAAGAAAAACAGTCCAATTGGAAACAAAAATAGTAGTGTGCCAAGGCTGTCTACCATTGCCCTGGTTTTGACATAGAATCTTGCATAAAAAATGTCTACCCGGACATGCCCCTGGTGTTTCAGGGTGTAGGCGATACCCAGCATAAAGACAGTACCATGCAGGTACATGACTGATTCCTGTAAAGCGATTGAGCCAACATTAAAAATGTATCTCGCCATGACCACACTACATGTGGTGATCATCATTACCAGGGTTAACCAGGCCACGGATGTTCCGATCAGTTCATTGACCGCATCCAGAAATCGCACGAAACGCATCATAGTGTAGAGCGAGACCCACAGGGAGATAATTCAGCATAAAATACTATCATATCGATCGCTCCTACCCCTGACGATATGTACTTTTCGAGGGGTGTTCATCCGGAGTGAGCGAATTTCTGCTGATTTGCATCGATCATGGGCAATCTGAGAAAGTATTACTACTGACGCTGGAGCAATTTCGATGCATGAGAGCAGGGATTTTCACAAGGAGCTGGAGCGGCTTTTGTCTGGTGATCTTGTACCGGGTCAAGCCCCGACTGAAAGAGACTGGAACAACCTCTGGAAGACATCCAATGTGAGTGATCATGAGCCCCTGGGGATGTCCCTGGTTGGGGGAGCACTTGCTGATCGTTTAGCCTGGGTTTTCCATGCAGGCTACCAGGGCATGATTCGCTATGCCTTTCCCCACTGCCCGAGGGAAGGTTGGGCCAGCTATCTGGTGGCGGAAGACAAGACAGGGGGAAAGCCGGGAACGGCCTTAACGAAAACGGGGGCGCGTGTCAGCCTGTCCGGATTCAAGAGTTGGGTTGCCGCATCTGAGCATGTAGACCATCTTGTTGTCAGGGTGAAGAATTATGATGAGGATATAGCGGTGCTGGTTGAACGTGATGAGCCGGGGGTGAAGCTAAGCAGTAGAGAAGAAGCAGGTTTTCTAGCTGAGCTGAGCCAGGGCTACGCTCTTTTCGAGGATGTTTCAGTCGATAGCACAGTGATTGTGGCAGATCTGCCAGCTAATTTCGCACAATCTGAGCCGCACCATGTGCTGACCTCTCTCAATGCCTTCATGATCTCAAATACTATCAGACTTGCTGGAGGTCCTGAAGTTGTTGGTGCAGCCGGCAGGGCTCTACAGCTTGCTGGAGACCTATTGCAGTCAAGTGGTGATAACTTTGTCCTGGGTATTGCTGATCTCGATGCCGCAACAACTGAAAATGCGCGACTTTTCGAAGCGTTGGTGATGAGCAGGGATAAGGAGATGTATCAGCGCTGGCAGCGGGATCATGGGCTCATCAATATGTTTTCTCGAGGCCTCCAGAAAAAAAGGGCGGCTAAGTTACACGAGCAGTAGAAAACCAGCTCAGGAAAAGCGGAGGTAGTATTGGTCATCATAAGCCATCACCTCGCCGATGATGGCAGCAGCTTCGAGACCGGCTTCAGCCAGTTCTTTGATAATGCTATTGGCCTGATCTCTTGGAACCGAGACAAGCAGGCCACCACTGGTCTGAGGATCTACCATTAGTTCTCGACTGGTCGCTTCAAGCTTGCTGAGATCGCAGGTTTCTTCGATCATTTCCAGATTGCTGGCGCTGACGCCGGTTGTGAATCCGAGGCGGGACATGGCCTCAGCTTCATCGAAAACTGGAACTTTGCTGTAGTCTATGGCAAATGTAACTTTTGATGCACGGGCCATTTCGAAGCTATGACCGGCGAGGCCGAAACCTGTGATATCCGTTGCAGCGTTAATCTCATAGTTGGTGAGAATCTCAGATGCAATCCTGTTAAGTTGAATCAGTTCACTGATACAGGATTCCATCGCTTTCGACGACACGGCACCCTTGAGATTGGCATTGAATAGTAGTCCGCTGCCGATCGGTTTGGTTAAGAGGATCAGGTCCCCGGGTTGGGCACCCTTGTTAGCCCAGTATTTCTCCGGATGAACAAGACCAGTGACTGAGAGTCCGAATTTTGGCTCGGGATCCTCAGTACTGTGTCCCCCCGCAAGCACGGCACCGGCTTCAGAGATCTTGGAGATAGCACCCTCGATAATTTGGTGAAGAATAGACTCATCGAGCTTACCGGTGGGAAAGCACACGAGATTCAGGCAGGTAACAGGTTTACCGCCCATAGCGTATATATCGCTTAAGGAGTTGGCTGCAGCTATCTGGCCGTAGATATAAGGGTCATCAACTGGTGGTGTAATAAAATCAGCTGTTGTGACCAGTGCCTGGTGATCACTGATCCTGTACACACCTGCGTCATCAGAATTTTCAAATCCCACGAGCAGGTTGGAATCCTCCGTTTTTGGCAGAGTCTTGAGTAACCTGGACAGTTCGACCGAACTGATTTTCGACGCTCAGCCGCAGGTTTTAGAGATGCTCGTAAGCGTATTTTTCCTAAATATTGACATCTAGTTAGTTCCTGATCGTAGATAGGTAAATTCTGCCATATATCACAACCCTACAATACCGTTAGGTATGCAAAACAAACCTTTGCAAAGGAACTAGTCCGCTCAGTGTTAGAAAACGGACAAGATCTAGTGGGAAAGAGCCTGTTGGGTCGAGTTGTGGCAAAATCGCCAGCGGCAGAGTGTATCCTGTAAGGCTTCTGCTGACCAATAGCAGGGGGTATTCTTCTTATTCTTGGTAGCGATAACAATTCAAGGATACACTTGAGATCTCGATTTTTTTAGGACAACTGGAACCATAGATGCAAAGACCCGAGTTATTGTCGCCGGCGGGAACCATTAAGCATATGCGCTTTGCCTTTTCCTATGGAGCGGACGCCGTTTACGCTGGTCAGCCTCGCTACAGTCTTCGTGTGCGCAACAATCAGTTCAAGGAAACCAAAATACTGGCCGGGGCAATCGATGAAGCCCATAGAGCCGGAAAACGGTTTTATATTGCTTCCAACCTATCCCCTCACAATGACAAGGTGAGGAGCTATCTGAAGGATCTAGAGCCGGTCATTGAGATGCAGCCGGATGCCCTCATCATGTCTGACCCCGGTCTGATCATGCTGGTGCGAGAGAAGTTTCCTGATATGGCCATTCATCTTTCGGTACAGTCTAATGCCGTAAATTGGGCGACGGTGAGGTTCTGGCAGCAGCAGGGACTGACCCGGGTAATTTTGTCGCGGGAACTTTCACTTGAGGAAATAGAAGACATTCGTCAGAAAGTGCCTGACATGGAGCTCGAAGTGTTCGTTCATGGGGCACTATGCATAGCATACTCCGGTCGCTGCCTGCTTTCGGGCTATATGACACACCGGGATTCGAATCAGGGTGCCTGTACGAATTCATGTCGATGGAAGTATCAGGCTCATGAGGCGAGTGAAAATGAAACCGGTGAGCTTGTACCGCTGAAAGCCGTCGAATGGGAAAAGGAACCGGCCTTTTTGCTGCAGGAACAGGGAAGGCCCGGAGAGTATATGCCTGCCTATGAAGATGAGTCTGGTACCTACATCATGAACTCAAAGGACCTGCGTGCGGTTCAGCATGTCTCGCGGTTCTGTGAAATGGGGATTCGTTCATTGAAAATCGAGGGTCGAACTAAATCACACTACTATGTCGCACGAACCGCTCAGGTATACCGTCGTGCTATAGACGAAGCCGTACAGGGAAAACCATTTGATATGCAGATGATGGAAGACCTGCAAGCGCTGGCGAACAGAGGATATACGGAGGGATTTTATCGCCGCCACCCTCCAGCAGAGTATCAAGGTTACGAAAACCAGAAGCAGCCTACCGGCCCGCAGCGATTTGTGGGTGAAGTAATTGATGTTAAGAACCGATTTGAAAAAGGTGAGACTCTGCAACTGATGACGCCATCGGGGAATACAAAATTTGAACTTACGGCCCTGGAAAATGCGAATGGAAATGCGATAGACGTGGCGCCCGGCTCAGGACATCTTGTTAAGCTTAGAAAGCCAGCGGAACTGTCAGTACAGCAGCTGGAATACGGGTTACTGGTACGAGATGAAAATTAACGATTAATAACTAATCCACTCCACCATTAGTGATGTATACAATAGATCTAAGTAGTACACCGGATTGACTAGCTTGGTACCTAATCTTCTATGGCCTCGGCCATCCATGGCCGGGTCCCGCGTCCGTCCATGGCGCTAGCCACGTCAGATCAGGTACCAGACTAATCAATCCTGATTACTGAAGTTCGTCGAACTAGTGTCAAATCATGGCTAGTCTCACCTGTGACTAAAAACCCGTCAGTTGGCCTGGCCTTGATCTCAAGAGTTTGAAGCGGTGAAAACCCAGGTCTTGGAGGTGATCCAGATCAAAATCCATCATACCTAGAATATCCCGGGGTTTGATGGATTGAGAACATTTCCACAAACTCTTGTCACCCTCCTTGTTGGCCTTGGAGACGCTCGTATAGCATATCTTAGCGGGGCAAGTCATCGCGCAACCCGCATTTGCAAATAGCATGATGCGTTCCTTTTCTGGAATAGACTGCAGAAATTCCTCATCCTCATTGGCGTCCATCGGCAGAATAACCGTATCGTAAAGTTCATAGGCCTGTATGACTTTGGGCAGGGTGTTGATGTTCTTAATCACACTTGCCTCAACCCGGTAGTCGGGAAAATCAGCCCTGATCCATTTAGCCAGATCGTCGTTGGTGATAATCACCGAGTTGCCGGGTCGATAGTGTTTTTCCAGGAATGGTATGCAAGCCTTGTATTCGTCCACCGTTGCATAGTGATTCGTCAGCGGTATCCGGTAATTTATGTTCATCTTGTACATTGAGCGCAGGTCATACCGAGTGAGTTCGCTTTGCGTAAAAACCCTACCCCCATAAAGGGTGCATGGTTCGGTGAAACCAAAGAAGCTTTCAATCTGATCAATCGGAATATCAGTGAAATTTTGTTTGATTAATTGCTGTATCGGCTGTGCTGCAGGTTTACTACGTGCTGAGATTGTGAATTCCATAGGTCGGGGTCCTCCAGCTAATTTTGAAACCAAATAGATTCCGGATGGGTTGATGAGGGTAAGTTCACAATAGTCAGGCAAATTCTACAGTAATTCCAGATACCCTGGTTAGTCTGGAATATCAACTTAGACTGTACCGCCACTAGCGCTTACGCCGGCGCCCCGCTCGACCGCGACGACCAGCTACCGCCCCCTCTTCTGCGGGCTCGGGCAAGGGAGAAAGTTCAGGCAGATCTGTCTGGTTCTTGAACCCTGAGGACACAAGGTTTCTCAGCGCCTGATCAACCTCAGGGTCGGTGGCTATTGGTCTATAGGCCTTGAGCCTGTGGTCTACCTCTTCAACAGCACGCTCATGGAGTTCTTTGGAACCTGCTTCCTGCCATTTTTCGCGATTGAATCGGTCAATAACCGAATCCGTAAGATAAAGCTCCTGGGGCCAATGTTTCAAGGTATGTTGTGAGGTGAGCAGATGATCTTCCTGCAGGAGTTCCTGTACAAGCTCATCTGAGGGCAGGTCTTCCAGCACTTCTATTTCACGCACAAAATGCAAGGCCTGACCACAGAGGTCGTTGTCAAAGATGAGCTTGGGCAGACTGAATGTCAGGACAAAATCCAGCATGCCAGGGCCGGAGATCGAATTGACACCAGCTATCGCTGCCAGCAGAGCACTGCTGAAAGTTTCAGCACCAGCCTGGGCGTCAAGGGACTTGGCATCACTCAACGCCATATAGGCCTGGGTCGGCAAGCCAAGAGACTTTGCGATAGCAACGTAGGCGACATTGAGGTGTTGCGCCTCAATGGCCACCATAGGTGAGCTTGCTGCTTTCATATGAAAGGTTGCCGGCGCTCCTCCAAAAAGTACCGCTGCACCTGGCCGAACAATTTGCACCATTGTTATGCCGGTGAGCACGTCAAAACAATGGAACACCAGTGCACCTACCAGGGTGACGGGCGCAATCAGTCCCATTAAAGTGACCGGTACAATTTCCACCGGGATACCAGCTTCGACGCAATCAAGGAGGTTCTGGCATGAATCTTCGCCATAACGGAAGTTCCCGGTCGCGGTGATGGTGAAGATTGACATGGGTTTGGAGATGAGGTCCGCCTGGTTCTGGCGAAACATCTGCATCATCGCTGCCATTCGAGGCACGCCATTTTCACTAAAAGCACCCGATACTATGGGCTTCTTGGAGTTGGTCAGCGTCAGATAGAGCCGCCAGGCATCGGACACCTGTGACTCTATATCATCGTTAGTCGAAAAAGCAGTAGCTAGGTATGAAATGTGCTCCAGCCCATCACACAGGCGCACATACTCGACATAGTCATGTGAATTTGCCAGGCGGCATTGCCCGCTCCGGTGGTCGAGGATTTTGAGCCCACTCGAGCCGGGAACGAAGTGTACTTTGTCGCCACCGATTTCGGTGTAAAAATCACCACTCCGATCAAAAAGAGAAAATGAACCTGGTGCATCTGCAATGGCCTTGTCAACAAGGTCCTGTGGGAAGAGAATGCGTTTCCCAGAGGCGTCTGGCTTCAGCCCATGATCAAGCAACCTGTGTCTCAAGGTTTCACCGCGGATCTCCATGCCCACCTCAGCCATCAGACGCTTTGCTTCTGTCAGAATCCGGTTGATGAGTTGATCGTCAAGCGTGGAAAGTGTTGGTCTCATATGTTCCTTGCCGCTACTCTACTCAAGTGCTGCAATTTCTCGTTTGCGCCTCGCGACATAGTCCTTTAGGGCTTCTTCCGTATCGGACTCAATGGCAGGGCGTTCATATTCATTTAGGAGTTTTTTCCATATGGCGTTAGCCCTGGCTGTCACATCCTGATGCCCCTGTTCGCTCCAGGTTTCAATATTCATCCGGGTTGAGAGCATACTTGGATAAAAGGCAGTTTCGTAGCGTTCAAGGGTGTGCTCGGTGAGAAAGTGGTGCCCACCGGGCTCAACTTCTGCGATAGCATCCAACGCCAGTTCCTCATCGTTGACAGTAATTGTCTTTAGGGTCTCAGCCATCATCTGCAGCATCTCGGCGTCAAGGATCAACTTCTCGAACGATGCCGTTAAGCCGCTTTCTAGCCACCCAGCCGCATGATTGATGAGGTTGGCATGACCCATTACTGACCCCCAGAGAGACATCTGACTCTCATAGGCTGATTGTGCATCAGCACAGTTGGATGTCGTTGTGTTGCTTGATCTGCTGGGTAGTCCGAGGCTGCGGGCTATCTGACTACTGGCAAATGCCATTTTGGTGTACTCAGGTGTACCAAGTGCAGGTGCACCGGATTGCATGTCTATATTTGAGGCAAAGGAACCATATATGACAGGAGCACCGGGCCTGACCACCTGCGCAAGGGTGGCTACGGCTAGAACCTCGGCTGTTTGTTGTACAAGCGTACCGGCAAGTGTGGCAGGACTCATGAACCCTGCCATCGTAAAGGGTGTAATACAACTGACCTGGCCCGCTGCTGCCAGTTCCAGAACTGCTTCGGACATTGGAATATCTACCTGCCGCGGGGAGTTGGTATTGATAATGGCAAGTATGCAAGGCTTTTTATCAATTTCGCTACGGTTGATACCCTGAGCAATACAGGTCATCTCGATGCAGTCCAGGGTACGCGTTCTGCCAAGGGCATAGGCTTGCGCATTTTTGTCCAGCAGAGTTGATTGAGCGAGGTACAGGTCGAGATGTCGCGATTCCGGTGGCAGATCCATGGCCTCAAAGGCACCGCCCCCTTCTTGATGAACGATATTCAGACTCTGGACCAGCTTCAGATAGTCACACATATTTTCATATGTACCTGGGCGTCGACCCCTGTCGAGGTCGGTACAAAATGCTGGGCCGCCTACGGAAGTAAAGACGATGTTGTTTGCGCCGATCTTCAGGTCACGAGCCGGGTTTCGAGCACTTAGTATGAACTCAGACGGAGCCTGTGCAATTTTCTCCATAACGAGATCACGATCAAATCGTACCATCTGCTGGGAATCGTTCACTTCAGCCCCAGCCCGTTTTAGCAAGCGCCGACTTTCATCATGCATGAAGCGCATGCCATGGGATTCAAGTACCGTCAAGGCAGCGCTGATTATCTTCTGAACCTGACTATCATCAAGGACTTCCAATGGCGGATATGGATTGGTGAGGCCTCTGAAGGGTAGCTGCTTGATGGCATTTGCATCACGCTTCTTACGATGGCTTTTTCTAGCCATGCTGATTCCTGTGCATATTGGTTACTCCTGGATGGAGAACCGGAGGGTACTTGTTGACAATTTGACGCACCCTATCTGCCTCGTTTTCTTCGGCGCCTGCCAGATGTTGCCGGCTCATTGATTGGCAGTTTGACAACCTTATCCAATTCTGTGAACGGGTCAGACTGGTGTGGTATACCCATAGCTGACACATAGTGGCGCTGGAAACTTTCCTCGGTTGCGGTTTCAATTTTTTCAACGGCTCGTACCTGCTTTTCTATGAGCGGTCTGGCGTGTTTGTCGAGAAGAGCGATTCGGGCGCCTGTCCCGGCAGCGTTACCCGCGGAGGAGACATTTGATAAATCACAGTCTGGAATCATCCCCAGGATCATAGCGTACTTGACATCGATATTGGCGCCGAAGGCGCCGGCAAGTCGTATTCGTTGCACTCGTGCTACGCCCAGCCTGTCCATAAGTAGACGAGCGCCCGCATAGAGTGCAGCTTTTGCCAGTTGGATTGCGCGGATGTCATTCTGCTCGATGCGAACACCGGGCTCGCCCTCAACCAGTATGTAGGTGAATGTTCGATCCTGGCTTACGATACGCATCGAGCGATCCGCTGCTTCGGCCAGAACGACGCCTTCAGCATTTATTACGCCAGCAAGATATAGCTCCGCTATGGCCTCAATTATACCGGAACCACATATTCCAGTGATGCCCGTGACGGGCATCTGATCGTTAAATGCAGGGTCATCAGACCAGACGTCGCAACCTACCAGCTTGAACCTGGGTTCGAGGGAGCCGGGATCAATACGCACCCTCTCCACCGCGCCAGGAGCTGCTCTTTGGCCAGCGCTGATTTGCGCACCTTCGAAGGCGGGTCCCGTGGGACTTGATGCGGCAAGCAAGCGATCTCGATTGCCGAGGAACATCTCAGCATTAGTGCCGACATCAATGAGCAGGGAAATCTCGTCTCGATCATAGGGAGCTTCCGCGAGTAAAACAGCGGCTGCGTCAGCGCCGACATGGCCGGCAATACAGGGCAATACGTAGGCGTACCCACCCGGGTTGATATCAATGCCGATATCACCCGCCCGGACACTGGTGGCAGCATCAGTCGTCAGGCTGAAGGGGGCAGTACCGAGGTGAACCGGGTTAAGGCCAAGGACTAGGTGCTGCATGATAGGGTTACCGACAATGACTATTTCAACTATATCTAGCAGCTGCAATCTGGCTCCGGTAGCGGTTTCCGCCAGTAGCTCTGAGATCGCTTCCCGTACGGCCTTGATCAGTTCCGCCTCCCCGCCACTATTCAACATGATGTAGGAAACCCGACTCATCAGATCCTCTCCATACCGAATCTGAGGATTCATACGACCAGCACTGGCCAGTACGTCCCCGCTGCTCAGGTCGCAGAGATGTGCCGCGATTGTAGTCGTGCCCACGTCAATAGCGACACCGTACAAAGACTCCTTCAACCCTGGAAAGACAGCAACAATCTCGGTTGAGTCTTTTACCGCCACGGTGACTTGCCAGTTTGCCGCCCTGAGCATTTCAGGCAGAGAGCGCGTTACGGTCAGGTCACAGATAAGGTTGCCAAGCAGCCAATCATTCTTAAGTGCGGATATCAGTCGTTCGAGGTCGCCCCTGGGGTCACTCAGGTCCGGTTTGGTTACTTCAACGAAATAGGCTTGTACCGTGGGACTAATGCTAATAGCGCGGACTTCATGGTCTTTGCACACAAGCTGGCGGTGGATCTGGCTAGTGCTCGGCACATCGATGGCAACGTCACCTGCAAATTGGGTCTGACAACTCAGGCGGTGACCTTCCTTGAGCCTTTGTTTATCCCGACAGCGGGATTCTGCATCAGTCTGAGCCGATAGGCTTGCCGCGTCTGAAACGATGCCATCCTTTGGAAACGCCCCCTCAGAAATGGTTATCTGGCAACGGCCACATGTTCCACGTCCGCCGCATACGGAGTCGATATCAACTCCCAGCTTGCGAGCAGCTTGCAACAGGCTCGTACCAGCGGGAAATTGTCCACGCTTTCCGGAGGGCGAAAAGATGATTTTTGGGTCCTTACCGCTAGCCATGGTTCTTAACTTGTTCCTGGGTAGGTGGTCGGTTACTTGGTCCTGCGAGAACGGCGACCACTGCGCCTCCCCCGCTTTACCGCTGCCCCTCCCGGTTCCCCTGCTGAGTTGTCTCGATATGATTCAATCCAGGTGGTACATTCGGCATCATGCCCCATCACTACATCGGCGCCTCTTACGGCCTGCATCAGATTAGGTTTTAGTGGGTTGGTAATAGCAGATGTCATACCGCTGCCAATTATCATGCTGATGAAGGCGCTATTAAGCCCGCTTCGGTTGGGCAGGCCAAAACTCAGATTTGAAGCTCCACAGGTGGTGTTAACACTCAACTCGGTCCTTAGTCGCTCTACCAGTGCCATTGCCTGTCGGCCAGCAGTACCGATTGCTCCGACGGGCATTACAAGGGGGTCGACCACGATATCGCTGTTGGCAATACCATGGTCCGACGCCCGCTCGACTATTTTTTTGGCGACCTCAAAACGTACGCCAATGTCTTCTGAGATGCCGGAGTCGTCATTGCAGATGGCCACGACTGCACAGCCGTATTTTTTAACCAGTGGCAGCACCCGCTCCAGGACCTCATCTTCACCCGTAACTGAATTCAGCAGTGCCTTGCCCTGATAAACTGCAAGTCCGGCTTCAAGTGCTTCGACCATTGATGAATCGATACACAGGGGCACATCACTAATGGACTGCAGCAGCTTGATGCAATCTGCCAGTATCGTCGGTTCATCCGCCAGGGGTATCCCAGCATTCACGTCAAGTATTTGAGCGCCCGCTTCAATCTGGGCCAGTGCATCAGTCTGGACACGGGAATAGTCGCCAAGTTTCATTTCTTCCGACAGTATTTTCCGCCCCGTTGGATTAATTCGCTCACCGATAACAACAAAGGGTTGTTCGAAGCCAATGACGACCTCTTTCTTGGCAGAACTGATTATCGTATTGGTCATCCCGTGTTCCTTCTGAGTCCATCCAGGTGATACTCACCAGTTTCAAATTAGATGGCTGCTAACTTTGCACAAGAATTGGCGCTGCCGCCAATGCCCTACCTAAAGGTTCAAGACCCGTATAGTGTTCACTGTATTCAAGCCCCAGATAATTGGCATGTTCACGGGCCAGAATTGACAGGTTTTCTGAGTGTGTCTGCGCCAGATACATCACCCGCTTGTAGTTGCTGAAATATGCTGGCAACAACTCAGGGTGAGCATCCAGGCCGAGGCCAGTCTTGATAAGTCGGTCAAAATGGCGCACGAGAAAATCCGTTAGATAGTAGGTGCCTATTTCCTCAGTGCAGAGTCCATCGAACACCTCCGGGCCGGAAAAAAACTCGTAGCAGTGGGCACCAGGCAGGCGCTCAAGACCGTATTCATCAAGTTTGGCGTCAAGTAGGCCACCGGTTCCGCAATCAGCGTAGGCGACTAGGATTTGGTCATATTGGCTTTGCCACCTTTCAACCAGTAGGCCAACTGCATCTGGTATTTTCTCCGGGGTATTGTGTAATCCTGCAGGTAGACACTGAAGTTTAATGTGTGCCCAGTCATTTCGCTGTTGCAATTCACGCAATTCCCACGCAATAGCGCCACACCCGAGCAGCAAAATACTGGGTGGAGAGCTTTTCACCGAGAAATAGTCACTGTGAGATAGCGAATATCTGGTCAGCCAGCACGCCGCTTCTGCACCAGGTCTTTCGCGATTTCAACTGCGGTAGCAGCGTCGCGACAATAAGCATCAGCACCTATCGCATTGGCGAACTCTTCGTTTATCGGGGCACCACCAACCATAACGATGTAGTTATCACGAATATTGCGCTCCTGCATTTTCTCGATGACGACTTTCATATAGGGCATGGTTGTAGTCAGGAGTGCTGACATACCAAGAATATCAGGGTCTTCCCTGTTGAGCGTTTCAATGTAGGTTTCGACGTCTGTATTGATACCAATATCAATGACTTCAAACCCTGCGCCTTCCATCATCATGCCTACCAGGTTTTTGCCAATATCGTGGATATCACCCTTAACGGTGCCGATAACCATCTTGCCAACTGGCTTTGCGCCAGCCTCGGAAAGAATAGGCTTTAGAATTTTCATCCCGGCTTTCATAGCATTGGCCGATAGCAGTACTTCCGGTACGAACAGAATCCCATCCCGAAAATCTACACCAACTATATTCATGCCACCAACGAGCGCTTCATCGAGCACCTTTTTGGCTGACCAGCCTCGATCAAGCAGTATTTGTGTCCCCTCAGCAATTTCGTCTGCGAGTCCGTCGTAAAGATCGTCAAAAATCTGTTCCACCAGCTCTTCATCATTGAGCTCAGATAGAATGATTTCATCGTCCTGTCCATCATCATCTTGTGACATATTTCTATTCCACTGCTTTGTTGTTGCAAGGATGCCCTAAAATAGCAAGAACTCCCAGGGGATCCAACCCGTGTTTACCATCGCCCATTTCCTCGCCGCATATCAATCGATTCCAGCATAATGGGAAAATTCTCACGAATTCGGGCATCAGTTTTTGGCTCAATATACTGTGGATAGTAGTCCTTTAACATATCGCCTACTCGATCATGAGCCTGTTCATATAGTGTTTTGCTTCCCAGTTCCTCCCAGACTTCCGGCGCTAGCCTGTCGGCCATGCTAGGGTAAAAGTATTCCGTTTCCATCAGTTCAAGGGTCTGCTGACTTCCAAGATAATGGCCACTGCCGGTGACCGTCTGTTTGATAAGGTCATAAGAGAGGGTTTCTTCAGTTACCTCTATTCCTCGCAATATACGCTGTATGTTACCTATCATGTCATTGTCGATCACCATGCCCTCAAACGACTGGCCAATCAAGCTACCTACAATTCCAGGATAGGCTGCAATCAGATTGCATCCAGCGAGCGCCGCCGTGACGGTTGTCAAAGCCTTTTCGTATCCGGCCTGAACGTCCATGGTTTTTGCGTCCGTCATCCCCGCACCGACACTCGTAATAAAGCCGAAGTGATTGCACAGTTGTGTTGTTGCGGCCATGACGAGCGCCTCCTCGCCGCTACCACCGGAGAAGGCTCCGGTACGTAGATCAGAAATAAAGGGCCACATACCAAAATTGATAGCACTGCCGGGTCGAACCAGATTTACCACACACATGCAGGCAAGGGTTTCTGCGAAGCACTGTACCAGGGTTCCTGCCAGTGCAGCAGGAGAAGTCGCCCCTGCCTGGGGAGCGACTGCAACATCTGCGTTTAGGCCCAGTTCGGCGACCTTCACCAGTACCTCGGCATTGTCCTTGCCGAATCGTAAAGGCGATACGATTGGGCATCCGCCAAAGGTGCAAAACGGTCTCTTTGTGAAAGCACCCTCATCCCCGAGGAAAGTATCAAAAAGTTTGATCAACGGCTCTATGTGATCGACTTCAGCTATACCAAGCGCAAAAGATTTCTGCGTCCCCGCAAGCTGCGCGTAGGCAATATTAATATTGTGGACAAAGATATCCCCGCTGTATTCAGCGGCGATAAAGGGCTGGCCGAATGTGTGAATATGTTCGAGTTGATCCGCGAGCCGGCTCGCATCGTATAGATCGACGAGGCGTGTTGGCCTGAATCGCTGAGATTCGTAGTCCAGTATAGAAACTGCTTCACCTGATGAACCGAAGAGGACATCGCGGCCGCGTACCGTAAGATCATTTGCAGGATCTTGTGAATGGAGCACATATTCCTTTGCAGAAACATCAATTAGCTCCTCCACTAGGCTACGAGGGAAGCGCAACCGGTTGTCCGAATCAAGTGTGCAGCCCTTTGGCAGGGCATAGTGAAGAATTTCCGGAATCGGGTCGCCAATCCCTATTTCCTCCAGGACCATGAGTGCCGTGTCGTATATACGTCTGATATCATGATCAGATAGAGGTTGATACTGGCCGCCCGCCATACCAGGCCTGACCGCGCTCGCGGTATTGCCGTTGCTGCGAGTCTTCCTGCGTACCGAGCGACCACCGCTGCGTTTTGCACGTTTGCCGGTCTGGTTAGTGTTGTTGGATTCAGTCATAGTGAAGCAATATTCCCTGTGTTGGGTACGCTACTCCGGTTGCTATCGATTCTGTCAGAGATCGGTTCTTTCAAAGATCAATGTTACAGTGCTGGTCTGAGCAGATATGCTTGCGTTGATCGGGATTCTACATAAGGTCTCCTTTGGTGGGAAGACGTACTATTGAGCTGTTGCGAACGAATTGAGAGGTGAAGGTCTTGCGTCGAACTAGAAAAAGAAGCCAGGAAAAGAAGCCGCCCAAGGCAGTGATTGCGGCTGGAATGCCTGGTGGAGGCTATCGCCCACTGGGAGAATCAGATCTTGAACGCATTCACCAGGCAGTTTTAGAGGTACTTGAAGTCATCGGTGTGGGAGATCCCATTCCTATTCTCCAGGAGAAAGCTGTTAGTCGCGGCGCCCGGATGAATGAGCGTGGCCGACTTTGTTTTCCGCGGGCACTGGTTGAAGACGTTCTTGCCAGTACACCCAAAGAAATGGAGTTTCTCGGGCGTAGTCCTCAACATGATTTAGAGCTTGGCGGGCAACGTGTGCATACATATGGAGGCGGTGAAGCCGTTAACATGCTGGACGTAGGTTCACTAACCTACCGGCCTTCAACACTTTTGGATATCTATGATGCAGCCAGGCTAGTCGACAGACTTGAGAATATACATGCCTTTTCCCGATTGATCGTTGCCACTGAGATTCAGGATCAACTTACCTGCGATATCAATACGGCCTATGCCAGTGTGGCTGGTACAACTAAGCATACTGCTTTGACATTCAATAGTGCCAGTCACATAGAACCGACTCTGGAAATGCTGAAAACGATTGCCGGCGGTGAAAAGCGATGGTTTGACAGGCCCTTCTGCCACGGTGGTGGATGCCCGATTGTTTCGCCTTTGCGGTACGCCCGGGATAACAGCGAAGTTTGCGTTGAATCGGTAAAGTTTGGTTCTCCAGTATGGATCGTAGTCGCCCCACAGGCTGGTGCGACAGCACCGGCGGCACTTGCGGGCGCATTGGTTCAATGTGTTGCTGAGGCGCTTGCCAGCCTGTTGCTGGTTGACATGGTGTCACCTGGTTATCCGGTTATAGTTGGAGCCTGGCCTTTTGTGTCCGATCTGCGTACTGGTGCTTTTACCGGGGGAAGTGGAGAAGAAGCGGTGGTGAGTGCTGCTGCAGCTCAGATGATAAATTACTATGGCCTCGCTAGTTCTATTGGTGCAGGGATGACCGATGCGAAGACTCCAGATAATCAGGCAGGATTTGAAAAGGGCATTAGTGTTGCCCTGGCTTCACAGGTTGGCGCTAACAATGTATCTGAATCCGCCGGAATGGTAGGCGGCCTGATGGCGCTGTCTTTTGAAGCTCTGGTGATTGACAACGATATGCTTGGTTCGATTTTGCGTACCGTGCGAGGCATAGAGGTAGACGATGCCACTCTTTCCCTGGATGTCATAGCTGATGTAGTGCATGGTGATGGCCACTATTTGCGTCATCCCCAAACTCTGGAACTTATGCGATCGGCATTTGAGTATCCTTCAATTTCTGATCGCAGGCCTCCTGAAGGCTGGGAGGCGGCCGGGTCACTTGATATTCGTCAACAATCCGGTGAACGGGTAAGGTCGCTGCTCAGTGACCACTACCCTGACCTGATTGATGCGGATACGGATCGAAAAATACGTAATGTGTATCCGATCATGCTTGAACCAGGCGTCATGCGCCCGGGAAATGGGCGCTGGTAACTTGTCCCGGCGGTCTGGCGAAATAGTAAATATCTGAATTGGGTTTAAACAAGCTGATAGTGTGCAAACAGCCCTATAAAGATGCTCAAACCAACCAGATGGTTGTTGAGGAAGGCCTTGAAACATCCCTCCCTCAGCCGGTTTCTGATTAGAAACTGCTGGTAGACGATCAATCCAGAGGCAACGACAAGCCCGAAATAGAAGGTCCAGGATAGCTGCTCGGATCTTGCAATCAGAAAAAGTGTTCCCAGGAAGGTTAGCTGCAATATCCCAATCGCAAGTTTGTCCAGTTCTGCGAATAGGATTGCTGATGATTTGAGGCCAAGGCGGATATCATCGTCACGATCTACCATGGCGTACTCCGTATCGTATGCTACCGTCCATACCAGGTTAGCGATGACAAGGAGCCAGGCTACCTGAGGAATAGACCCCTGGGTCGCGGTGAAGGCCATTGGGATGCCACAGGAAAAGGCAATGCCCAAAATAACCTGTGGCAGGTAGGTGTAGCGCTTCATAAATGGGTAGATTGCACTGACGGCGGTGCCAAAAAAGGCAATACCCACGGTATAGATGTTGGTGCTAAGTACCAGCATAAATGCACAGAAGGTGATGGCCCCAAGAAACATGAATGCTTCATGGACGGACAGTTTCCCGGATACCAGCGGTCTTCCCTTTGTTCGCTTTACCTGCCCATCAAAATTCCTGTCCGCGATGTCATTGATAATGCAGCCCGCAGAGCGGGTAAAGACGGTGCCAAAAGTGAACACCAGGAAAAGATGCCAGCCCGCAAAGCCTTCAGCGGCCATCCACAGTGCCCAGAGTGTTGGCCACAGTAACAGGTAGATTCCAATGGGTCGGTCCAGGCGTGTCAGCGCGATCAGATAAGGAATCTTGGGGTATCGGGCAAGCAAGGAATCCGTAAATTGTCTGATTGAAAGTATGGCTGAGCGCATTTCTACCGCGATAAGAGTAAATCAGTTAGTATACTTTGCTTGCCTGGCCCTTCAACCGCCGGGCTTGAATCAGACTTTTCGTTGCTGGGAAAGGCCCGTTTAATTATGGATCGAGGTAAGTTAACCAGGAATATCGTAATTGGCATGGTGCTGGGATTTGTCCTTGGATCAGCCGCTCACATGTTAGTCCTCGCCGATGATGGGATAGTTATGGTCTATCTTATTGATGGGCTGTTCGATATTGGCGGCAAAATCTTTATAGCGAGTTTGAAGTTGCTGGTGGTGCCACTGGTCTTTGTGTCATTGGTTTGTGGGGCGAGTAATCTCTCCGATGGTTCCAGTATGGGACGCATTGGCCTAAAAACCATGGGTCTCTATCTGTTCACAACGGCGGTGGCAATTTCCCTGGCTCTCATCGTTGCGACCACAATTAATCCTGGAGAAGGAATTAACCTGGCGGCACAGAGCGAATTTGCTGCCAAGGATAGCCCATCCATCAAGCAGGTTTTGATAAATATCGTTCCGACTAATCCGTTTAGGGCAATGGCCGAAGGCAATATGCTGCAGGTTATAGTTTTCGCCATACTCGTTGGCGTTGCTATCAACAAGTGTGGCGAGCAAGGACAGAAAGTCCGGGCTACACTCAATGACTGGGATGCCGTCATCATGCGTCTCATTATGATGTTAATGACGGTAGCGCCCATCGGGGTTTTTTGTTTGATGATCACCCTGTTTGCCAATATGGGATTCAGTGCGATCGCTGATTTGCTGAAGTATTTCCTCACGGTTGTCCTGGTTCTCCTTCTGCATTTTAGTGGAACTTTCAGTTTGTTGATTAGATTTGCTGCTAATCTCAATCCCATAATATTTTACAGTAAGTTTGCGCCTGTGATGGCTTATGCATTCAGCATGGCGTCCAGCAATGCCACTCTTCCCGTCACGCTTGAACATGTTGAGGACAGGCTTGGTGTAAAAAATGAGGTCGCATCCTTCACGGTACCGCTTGGTGCTACGATCAATATGGATGGCACGGCTATTATGCAGGGTGTAGCGACGGTTTTTATTTCCCAGGCTTATAACATCGAAATCTCCATGACTGGTTATCTCATGGTTGTGCTCACGGCAACGCTGGCATCTATAGGAACGGCGGGCGTTCCCGGCGTGGGCTTAATAACCCTTGCCATGGTGCTGACCCAGGTTGGCTTGCCGGTTGAGGGTATTGCGCTAATCATTGGTGTCGACAGGCTGCTCGATATGCTTCGAACAACTGTCAATGTTACTGGTGATGCCGCCGTGTCCACCGTGGTTGCAAAAAGTGAGAATCAGTTTGATGAATCCATCTTTTACGACAAGACCACCTAGCTACGTTAGCTCAGCGACTTGATACCAACTATGCCTGGCTAAATTCGTCTGGAGATACGATCCAGCGTTCAATAATTGCCCGTGCTATAGCCTGGTCTTGTTGCAGCAACTGATTTGCAATGCGAGCAATATCATCGAGCATATGATGGTCGCGAAGCAGATCAGCTATTCTGAATTGTAAACTGCCGGACTGTCGGCTGCCGAAAAGCTCGCCGGGGCCCCTGATTTGCAAATCTTTTTCTGCTATATGAAAGCCATCGTTACTCTCGCGAAGTACATTCAATCTTTGTCTGCTGGTTTCGCCGAGGGGGGAGTGGTAGAGCAAGAGGCAATGGCTTTGAGTCTTACTACGACCGATACGACCACGAAGTTGATGGAGCTGTGCCAGGCCAAGCCTTTCAGAATTTTCAATTACCATTAGGCTGGCATTGGGAACATCAACACCAACCTCTATCACAGTCGTCGCCACCAGCAGATCGATATCACCGGCCTTGAATTGATTCATCATCTCTACTTTTGTTGCCGCAGGCAGCCGTCCATGAATCAAGCCTACCGTCAGTCCTTGAAGTTCCTTTGACAGGTCGGCGGCGGTCGCTTCAGCGGCCTGGCACTGAATGACCTCGGACTCTTCGACCAGTGTACATACCCAGTATGCCTGGGCTCCTGACTGGCAGGCTGATTTCACGCGTGTGACCACGTCGCTGCGACGTGTATCCGGAAGAACATTGGTGGTGACCGGAGATCTTCCCGGAGGCAGTTCATCAATGATGGAACAATCCATATCAGCATACATGCTCATGGTGAGGGTTCTCGGAATCGGCGTGGCGGTCATGATCAGCTGATGAGGCATAAACCTGTCCTTGTTGCCTTTTTCCCTGAGGGCCAATCTCTGATGAACGCCGAAGCGATGCTGCTCATCAATGATGACCAGCCCGAGGTTGCTGAAATGAACATCTTTTTGAAACAAGGCGTGAGTGCCGATAACGACACGGGCGTTACCGCTTGCGATGGATTCCAGTTCTTCTCGACGTCTTTTCCCTTTCACTTTTCCTGTTAGCCAGGCAGTGGTGATGCCCAGGGGTGCTAGCCAGCTTGAGAGGTTGATGAAATGTTGCTCAGCTAAAATTTCAGTAGGCGCCATCAAGGCACACTGATACCCGTTTTCATTAGCATGTACAGCAGATAGGGCCGCGATCACTGTTTTCCCGGAACCCACATCTCCCTGAACTAACCTCAAGGTGGGTGAAGCTTTTTCCATATCGATGGCGACTTCCCGAGCAACACGGACCTGTGCACTTGTTAGCTTGTACCCAAGGGAGGAAATGAGGCCCTTGTGGTCGGCTCCGGGGCTTTGAAAGACTGGGGCTTCAAGCCTGTTGATCTCATCTCTCGCCAACCGCAAACTCAATTGGTGAGCTAACAGTTCTTCAAAGGCGAGTTTTTGCTGTGCTGGATGCTTGCCCGCTAGCAATGCATCCATGTCAACATCATGTTGCGGGTTGTGTACTAGATCTAGCGCGTAGCTAATACCCATTTCTAAAGGATTCTCTACGCCGGCCATTAGCTCGTCCAACTCGTCGCCCCTACTCATCAGGTCGAACACCTGGGAAACAATTTTACGATAGCGCTGTTGGCTGACACCTTCAGTACCAGGGTAGACAGGCGTAAAGTGATTGGGAAGTTCAGCACTGAAATTCTGACTATATTCGGGATGGTAGATTTCCAGGCCGGTAGCACCAGGTCGAACTTCGCCAAAGCAACGAATTTGCCTGCCGGACGCTAGATTCTGTTGTTGTGCCTTGGTGAAATGGAAAAACCTTAATGCAATTCTGCCGGTGCTGTCCTGCAGGTACACCAACAGGCTGCGCCTCCTTCCATAGGCTATATCAGTGGATACAATCTCCCCCTGAAGAACAGCTGTCTGTCTAGGGGTCAGCACGCCAATTGGAGTGATGCGTGTTCTGTCTTCGTAGCGAAATGGCAGGTGGAACAAGATGTCCTGCAGGGTGAAGATACCGATTTTTGCGAGCTTACTCGCCAGCGCGGGACCGACGCCTTTAAGAGAGCTTACCGGAGATTTATCAAGTCCCATTTTATGCAAAAGCCCTAGAAAAAAATCAAAGCGACATGATTGCGTCTACCTCCACCATGGCTCCTTTTGGTAGCGCAGATACTTCAACTGCGGCACGAGCCGGGTAGGGTTTGTTCAGGAGTCTTTCCATAACGGAATTCACAGTAGCAAAGTGTTCAAGGTCCGTCAGGTAGACAGTAAACTTTAAGATAGAGTTGAGGTCTCCCCCCGCTGCCTGGCAGATGCCCTGGAGATTGGAGAATACCTGTTCAATTTGCTCAGTTATCTCATCACTGATCAACAGCATTGTTTCGGGAACCAGCGGGATTTGTCCGCTGATATAAACGGTGTCCCGGTGCACAATTGCCTGGGAGTACGTACCTATTGCTTTGGGCGCATCAGCAGTTGAAATGTGCTTCTTTGTCATGTTTCGGTCCACCCAGTTTAGCTTCGAACCCTGATGATTCTGTTTATGACCTTGATGGTACGTAATCTTCTGATGACATTTGCCAGGTGAACCCTGTCTCTTACAGAAAGAACGATATTCACCGTACTGAGCCTGGCATCCTTTTCCAGCATGTTAATTCGTTCCACATTGGCATCCGCCGAGGAGATGGTTGAAGCCAGAATCGCAATTATGCCCTTTTCGTGTTCTAGCTCTACCCGAAGTTCTACTGAAAATTCCTGGTCCACTTCTGGATCCCACCGGGCTGGCATGATTTCTTCGGGTTTTTTTTGCAGGTCCTGTATGTTCCTGCAATTGTCTGAATGAATAACGATACCGCGCCCTGCACTGATATGCCCCACGATGTGATCCCCTGGAATGGGTTTGCAGCATCGAGCATAGGTTACCACCATGCCCTCGGTACCCATGATGGCAAGCGGTCCGTGGTATTCGTTTTTTTCGCTGTTGTTCGGCAGCGTTACCAACTGCCCCGTTATGACATGCGCCATCTGGTTCCCTAGACCTACTTCGGCCAGTAAAGACTCCAGGTCAGGCACCCTGCGTTCCTCCAGAAGCTTATCTAGTTTGGCGGGTTCAATATCAGCGAGTGACTTCTGGTGGGTTTGCAGTGTTCGCTCGAGCAGCCGTTTACCCAGTGTGATTGATTCACTCCGCTGCTGGTTTTTAAGCGCATGGCGGATACCGCTTCTGGCTTTGCCAGTTATAACGAAACCCAGCCATGCGGGGTTTGGTAGCGCCCCCGGAGCGGTGATGATCTGGACCGTTTGCCCGCTTTCCAGCGATGCGCTGAGTGGGGCGAGCCTGCGATCAATGCGACAGGCTACACATGTATTACCAATATCCGTGTGAACGGTGTAGGCGAAATCTATTGGCGTTGATCCTTGTGGAAGCTCATAAATCTCACCGAGTGGCGTGAAGACGTACACCTCATCCGGAAACAGGTCTGTCTTAACATTTTCGATAAACTCAAGGGAATTGCCCGCGCTTTGCTGGAGTTCAAGTAGTCCGTGCATCCATTCTCGCGCTCTTTTGTGACTCCCAGAGGCGGTTTCATCACTAGATTTATACAGCCAATGCCCGGCGATGCCGTTGTTGGCTACCATTTCCATTTCGTGGGTCCGGATCTGTATTTCTATGGGCAGGCTATGCATACCAAATAAAGTGGTGTGCAGAGATTGATATCCATTGGCCTTTGGAATTGCCACATAATCCTTGAACCGACCGGCAACAGGCTTGTACAGGTTGTGCACCGCTCCTAGTGTGCGATAGCAGGTATCCACACTGTCGACAATAATCCTAAAAGCATAAACGTCCATAATTTCATGAAAGGACCGCCGCTTGGATCTCATCTTGTCATAAATGCTATATAGGTGTTTCTCTCGGCCGAAAACCTTTGCTTCGATTCCTTCGTGTTCAAGGCAGTCAGCAATGGATTGTCTCACATTGCTCACGATTTCCTTTCGATTGCCCCGGGCCTTCTTGACGGCTCTTTCGATCATGGATGACCGTAAGGGATAAAGGGCCTTGAACCCCAATTCCTCAAATTCAATGCGAATATTGTTCATACCAAGTCTGTTGGCGATGGGAGCATAGATTTCAAGGGTTTCACGCGCAATTCTGCGTCGTTTCTCGGGTTCGAGATGGCCCAGAGTTCGCATGTTATGAAGTCGGTCTGCCAGCTTTACCAGAATGACACGAATATCCTTTGCCATTGCGAGGGTCATTTTCTGGAAGTTTTCAGCCTGCGCTTCAGCGCGGGATTCGAAGATGCTTTTCAGCTTGCTCACACCATCAACCAGTTCCGCAACCTGGTCATCGAACTGCTTGCTCAAGGTATGCTTGGGAACGCCAGTATCTTCGATTACATCATGTAGAAGGGCCGCCATCAGGCACTGATGATCCATGTGCATGTCAGCCAGTATGGAGGCTACTGCCAGGGGATGTGAGATGTAGGGTTCCCCGGACTTTCTGGTTTGTCCCTGGTGCGCAGTATCTGCGAAGGAGTAAGCTTCTTTGATCTGATCTACTTGAAGAGGCTCAAGATAGGATTCAAGGTCTGAGGCGAAAGTATCAATCGTTAGCACAGCGTTCGCCTGCTAACGATTGGCCTTTACTGTAGTGGGTAAGGGTATCAGAACTCTGGATTGTGTTGCTCAAATCCATCCTGTGCTGCGCTTAGCGCTAAAGCCTCTGTTTCTTCCTGTGTGGGCTCCTCCAGAATTGAGGCACTAACGTGACCTCCCGCGATTTCTCTCAATGCCAAGACGGTGGGCTTGTCATTCTCCAGTGGAACCATTGGCTCTTTTCCAAGCATGGCTATTTGTCTGGCTCGTTTACTGGAAACCATCACCAACTCGAATCTGTTATCCACATTTTCAAGGCAATCTTCAACGGTAACTCTAGCCATCTGATCTATTCTCCGGGAACGAATTCTGTGTGCCAATCCCCGAGTTTTAACCACACCCAGGTACTCACCGACATTTAGGGCCGCACAGTTTAGCGATAAAGTGGCTAACTGACAATATTATGGCACGAATAGTGGCAATTATTGTTGTCACAATTCAATGTGCCTGATCACATCCGCCCTGTAGGGCTGAAATGAGCGGAGCCAGCTTACCTACTTGTTTAGCTCGGCTAAGATGGTTTCCCCGCCCTGCTACAACCGCTTTCATCTCATTCAGAGCCTGATCAAAGTCATCATTGACAATCAGGTAGTCAAAATCCATGTAATGGGAGATTTCGCTGATGGCAGTGCTCATTCGCTGATCGACCGTGTGCGGATCATCCTGGGCACGTTGTTCCAAGCGATCTCGCAATGATTCCAGGGATGGCGGCAGGACAAAAATGGTGACCGCCTGCGGCACTTCGAGACGAACCTGTGCGGTGCCTTGCCAGTCTATCTCCAGGACAAGATGATCGCCTCCGCTCATGATGCGCTCAGCCTCCTTCTTGCTGGTGCCATATAGGTAACCAAAAACGCTGGCACATTCGAGGAATTCATGGCGGTCAATCATTTGCTGGAACTCGGGCTCTTCGATGAAAAAGTAGTTGAGCTTGTCGATCTCGCCTGGGCGTTTTGGGCGGGTCGTATGTGAGGTGGCCACCTCTACATTGGGGGATGTATCGACCAGCGCCTTCACTAGGCTCGTCTTCCCCGCTCCGGATGGTGCTGCGACTACAAACGGTTTACCAATTTCCAATACTTCACTCCAGATTCTGAATCTGCTCTCTCATCTGTTCGATAATAACTTTCAGATCGACAGTTTGCAGAGATGTATTCGCGCTGGTTGCCTTCGAGGATAGTGTATTTGCTTCTCGATTGAGTTCCTGCATCAGGAAATCCAATCGTCGACCGATTGGGCCTTTTTGATTCAGGGTATTTTGGACTTCTGCAATGTGAGTATCGAGCCGGTCAAGTTCCTCCATCGTGTCTGATTTCTGGGCCAAGTAAACAAGTTCCTGTTCAAGCCTGACACCATCTACATCAGCCTCGATTTGTAGCAGCCTGTCCTGTAGCTTGTTTCGCTGATGCTCGACGATAGCCGGCGCCTCCAGGCGCACCTGATTGACGATAACTGCAAGCTCGTCGAGTTGAGCTAAGACGATATTTTTAAGCTCCTCTCCTTCCCTTTGCCTCATCTCCACGAGGGAATTGACAGCATCACCAAAGGCTTTTGTTATATTGACCTGCTCAGCTTCAACATCTAAATCATCTTCGAGAATTACGCCAGGCCATCTTAATAGTTCCAAGGCATCTATTTGATTCTTTTCCCCGGTTAGGGCATCAATTTTTTGGACAACAGCTCCTAGTGACTTAACCAGTTCACTGTCGATGGCCAGTGGTGTCCCTGCTTGTTCCTGGTCGATTTGCAGGACGCAATCAAGCTTGCCCCTGTGAAGCTGATGACGCAGAGAATTTTTTAGCTGTATCTCAAGCGCCCTGTAGGTGTCAGGCATCCGGAACGAAACATCCAGGTAGCGCTGGTTCACGGATCGAATTTCCCAGGAAATATTCTTTGTCTGTGAGCGTGCAAACGCTGTCATGCTTCTTGCCATACTATCTACTTTCATCAGGATCAATTTTTGACAACCCAAGTATAATGGAGATTGACATAACATTTCATAAGCTAACGCCGGTATAGGCGGGGAAATATTAATGGTAGAAACATTTTCAAGGAGCGGTGGTCGGCAGTTGGATCAATTGCGGCCGGTGGAGATTCGGCGTGGATATAGCAAACATGCCGAGGGGTCCGTACTGGTCTGCTTTGGTGATACTCAGGTAATTTGCACAGCCAGTGCGGAATCAGGGGTACCTCCATTTCTTAGGGGGAGCGGGCAGGGGTGGATCACCGCCGAATATGGAATGCTTCCCAGGTCTACGAATGAGCGAATGGGAAGAGAAGCCGCCAAGGGAAAGCAGGGGGGACGAACGCAGGAAATTCAGCGGCTCATTGGTCGCTCGTTGAGAGCGGCGGTTGATATGAAAACACTGGGTGAGAATACTATTCGCATTGATTGCGACGTTATTCAAGCAGATGGAGGGACCAGAACCGCGTCTATTACTGGGGCATGTGTTGCTCTCTTTGATGCCATTGACTATCTTGATCTGAAAACCAGGCCAGAAAGGCAGCTAATCGCCTCAGTATCGGTCGGGGTTGTAGAAGGCCACCCTGTTCTGGATCTTGAATATGTAGAGGACTCTGGAGCGGACACCGATATGAATGTTGTGATGACTGAAGACGGCAAATTCATTGAAGTTCAGGGAACGGCTGAAGCCGACCCCTTTGACCGGCAGCAGCTCGACATAATGTTGTCCCTGGCTGAGAAAGGTATCGTCGAGTTGAATGACATACAGAGGACTTCCCTGGGGGTATCTAAGTGAGTGGGGATTATCAACATAGGTTTCTGGAATTTGCCATTGAGACCGGAGTGCTGACATTTGGTGAATTTGAGCTGAAATCCGGTAGAACCAGCCCCTATTTCTTCAATACTGGCTTGTTTAACAGTGGTCGTACCCTGACCAGGCTTGGGGAGTTTTATGCTGCCGCATTGCTTGATTCCGGCGTCGAGTACGATTTGTTGTTCGGTGCAGCCTACAAGGGCATCCCGCTGGTTTGTACCATCACCACTGCGCTTTACCTGAATCACGGTATTGATTGCCCCTATGCCTTCAACCGCAAGGAAGTGAAGGATCATGGGGAAGGCGGTCAAATGGTTGGCGCACCATTACAGGGCAAGGTAGTCATAGTTGATGATGTGATTACTGCCGGGACCGCGATGAGAGAAGTAATGGGCCTGCTATCGGAAAGCCCTGTCGAGGTAACCGGGATTTTGCTCGCCATCGACCGACAGGAAAGAGGCGGTGGAGCGTTTTCGGCGATTGAAGAAGTGGAGCAGGAGTTTGGTGTTACCGTCGCCAGCGTCGTAAAGTTGAAAAATATCATTGATTATCTTGAAGATAATGGTGGTTTTAGCAGGGAACTGGAACTCATTGAGCGCTACCAGGTGGAGTATGGAACGGGTTAGATTATGAGAGGTCATTCTAACATCGCAGAAAAATTCCTTATTCAACGCATGTTGATGGCCATGCTTATTGTGCTGGCTCCTTGCGCAGCAGCAGAACTCTACAAATATGAGAACGAAGACGGCATAACTGTCTTGGACAGCTATGTACCGGTCCGCTATGTCAAAAATGGTTATACCACACTTAGTCTTGATGGCCGGGTGATTGAAGTTGTACCGAGAGCGCTTTCTGAAGAAGAGATTCGTGTACGAGATAGCGCGCTTGCAGAACAAATGGAAGCTGACAGGCGGTAAAGGGAACAGAAAATCGCTGATCAGAATCTGCTTCTTTTGTATAGTATCCCTGACGATGTGATCAGGGCGCGGGACACCAAGCTACGGAGTATAGAAAGTTTTATCACCACTCAAAATGGCAATTTGCGTCGTCAGGTAGATCAAAAACGCCAGCTGGAGGCAAGCCTTGCTGACATTGCGAGGTCGGGTGGAACCATCAGTAAGGACCGGCTGGATAGAATCAAAACGGTTGAGGCCGGGATGGCACAGATCAAGAGAGATATTCAGGGCAAGCATGATGAGATGGAAGTGTTGCGGGCCAGTTATGCGACTGATCTGAAGAGAGTCCGTGAACTCTATGGTAAAACTCCAGAAAGCTAGCCGTCCAGTATCGAGGTTTGTTTAAAAATCACCTGTTGAAGTACCTGCCATTGGCTTTGCCAGTAGAGGGTCGGCAGCTTTTCAAAATCGCTACGCACGTATTGGCTTATCTTTCCCTCCACTGTCCTCAACATCAGGTTGGCGGCCATGTTTATATCCAGTGGCGTTTGATGATTGTCCCTGATTTCTGCTTCCCGCAAGATTTGTCTAAGTTGTGTCTCCATGCGTTCAAAAAATTGCGATACCCGCATACGTAATCGTTCAGATTCACCGGACAGTGGATCTCCGGTTAGGATTCTAGTAATGCCCGGGTTGCGCTCAGAGAAGGTCAATAGCAGGGTCAGAACCTGGTTGCAGCGAGTTTCCGTAGAAATTTCCTCAGTTAAGATGATGGAAACACGTGAAAAAATGGCATGTTCTATAAATTCGATCAGCGCTTCGAACATCTTGGCCTTGCTGGGGAAGTGCCTGTAGAGTGCAGCTTCCGACACGCCGACCTGTTTGGCGAGCCCCGCGGTTGTAATACGGGCTCCCGGACTTTGCTCCAGCATCACCGCCAGGGACTGGAGTATTTGCTCTTTGCGTGAAACTTTGGGTTCCTGTTCGCCTGTCATTTGATGGTCAATCAGTTGAGGGTTGACGAAGAAATGAAGGTGCCGACACCCTCATCTGTCAGGACTTCCAGCAGTACAGCATGCGCAACTCTACCATCAATTATTTGTGCGCTTGTTACCCCACTGTTGACCGCATTCAATGCACAATTTATTTTGGGGAGCATCCCGCCTGAGATGGTGCCATCCTCTATTAGTCGATCTACTTCAGCAACGGATAGTCGGGAAAGTACATTCCCGCTTTCATCGACAAGGCCAGGTACATCCGTTAGCAATATGAGTTTTTCTGCCCCCAATTCCTCGGCTATTTTACCTGCAACCAGATCAGCGTTGATATTGTATGTCTGATTGTCCTCACCACTGCCAATTGGGGCAATGACAGGGATGATGTCACTCTGGACGGCTATATCAAGGACTTCGCGATTGATACTTACAACTTCACCAACATGACCGATATCGACTATCTCGGGCGTTTGTAACTCGGGCGAGGAGTTTTCAATGACCAATTTCTTTGCCCTGATTAGGGAAGCATCCTTACCGGTTAAGCCGACAGCCTTCCCGGCATTTTGATTGATGAGACTGACAATATCCTGATTAACCAGACCACCTAGAACCATTTGCACGACATCCATTGTCTTGCTGTCTGTTACGCGCATGCCATCAACAAATTTTGACTCTATTCCAAGCTCTTCCAGGGCTGATCCAATTTGTGGTCCACCGCCATGAACAACAATCGGGTTCATTCCCACAAGTTTCATCAACACGATATCCCGTGCAAAATTCTGGTTCAAATGATGGTCTGTCATCGCATGACCACCATATTTGATGACGATGGTTTTGTCCGTAAAACGTTGAATATAGGGTAGTGCCTCGGTTAGCACCTTAGCGATATTCATAGCAGAATCGCGAGAAAGGGTCATTCAGGTACCACTTCGCATTTGGCGGCTGGTGAGTTAGTCAAAATTGATACTATTATCGACAGCATGAATTTGTTCTCTGAATACATTTTTAATTCTTTCCATAGCAGAATCATCAAATGATGCTGGCGAGTGCCGACTCCTCAAGGGCCCTGGCCGAGTCATCTGTGTCCGCAACTACCTGCGCCAGGTGGATACTGGTCGCTATGCTTGATAGCTGTAACTTGATCTGTGCCAATTGTATATTCAGTTGCTGTTGCAATCTATCAGCGTGGATGCCTGCTACCCTGGTTCTGTGATCACTGTTTGTGCCCGCCCAAACCACGAAAAGCACACTCAGGACCGCCAGGGTGAATCCTGCACCAACACTGGCAAAAGGAATCAGTCCAAAGTTGGTACCCCCAGTCTTTTTAGTCATGATTTGAGAACCAGCTGAATTTTGAACTGCTTGAGTACATACAATTTCTCCTGAAGACTACGCAAAAATCTTTCTCTAATCGTACTTGTATCTGTTACATCTCGCTACGGTTTGGCATAGCTCACTATTTCTTGCCTGAAGACCCAAAGCCTCCCGTACCTCTCATTGTTTCAGTGAATGCATCTACAACATTGAATGCCGCCTGGACAACCGGTACCAGGACAAGCTGTGCTATTCGGTCGCCCTGTTTTATATAGTATGAATCTGTGCCGCGGTTCCAGCACGAGATCATGAGTTCGCCCTGGTAGTCAGAATCAATCAGACCCACCAGGTTCCCCAGTACAATGCCGTGTTTATGCCCCAATCCAGATCGTGGCAGAATAATTGCTGCAAGTTTTGGGTCTTCGATATAGATGGCGATACCGGTCGGTATGAGCAGCGTCTCCCCGGGGGCCAAATTCACCTCGCCTTCGATACAGGCGCGGAGATCCATTCCTGCCGAACCGGGTGTAGAGTATTCAGGCAAAGGTATCTTTGAGCCTATCAGAGGGTTAAGTATTTTGACCTGTAGATTGTTCATTGAGCCACCAGCTTGAGACGTGTCGCTATCAACTCAATGATTCGTCGCGACAGGTTGCCCTTGGACATTCTGGGTAAATTTTCCACATGATCATCCCAAAGGACGGCGGTCTGGTTTTCATCACTGTTGAAGCCAATAAGAGAATCCGCGACATTGTTTGCGACGATCAAATCCAGCCCCTTGTTGATCAGTTTTTTGCTGGCGTATTCAATCAGATTGTTAGTTTCAGCAGCAAAACCAACTGTAAAGGGTCGCTTCTCGGCACTGGCTACCGCGGCAATAATATCCGGGTTTTCTATGAGGCTCAGGGTCATGGACTGATTGCTGGTTTCGGCATTTTTTTTGATTTTCTGGGTTTCAATATTTGCCGGGCGATAGTCAGCAACGGCGGCTACGCCGATAAATAGGTCGGTATCGGGAATTTCCTTCATGACCGCATCATACATCTGCTTGGTGGATACTACAGGTACCAGTTGTACTCGGTCATGGGGGGTAAGGTTGGTAGGTCCTGCGATCAGCGTCACCATGGCACCCGCTTCAAGTGCTGCTTCGGCAAGAGCGTACCCCTGTTTTCCCGAGCTGTGATTGCTGATGTAGCGAATCGGGTCAATTGCCTCGCGGGTCGGCCCGGCGGTGATGACCACTTTCTTGCCCGCAAGAAGGCCAGATGCAAACTGTGAAGCTGCCTCAATCACTATCTCATCGACATTGAGTAGTCTGCCGGCACCTGTTTCTCCGCAGGCCTGGCGGCCCTCGTCCGGCCCAAAGATCAAGACGTTCATGTCCTGAAGTTTCCTGCAGTTTTCCTGGGTTGCCTTTTTAGCCCACATTGCCTGGTTCATGGCCGGCGCGATCGCAATTCTGCATTCTGTGGCGAGACATACGGTGGTCAAGAGGTCATCCCCACGGCCCATAGCCAGCCTGGCAATGAAGTCAGCTGTGGCGGGAGCAACGATAATGAGATCTGCCCATCTCGCCAATTCAATGTGTCCCATCGCTGACTCAGTTTCAGCATCAAGGAGGTCGAGGTGAACCGTGTGATTTGACAGAGCCTGAAGGGTTAGTGGCGTAATGAACTCTGTTGCTCCCCTGGTCATTACGACGCGAACATCGGCCCCCTGATCCTGCAGTCTGCGTGTTAGATCAGCTGCTTTGTAGGCCGCAATGCCGCCCGTTATGCCCAGCAGAATTCGCTTATTGGTTAGTGTCTGCATGATCTACCATCTCTTTGCTCACCAGTAAAGACGCCTTTACCGGCATCTTTCTCCCCGCTGGGTACTGAAAATCAGGGTGGCTGCTAACAATAGCATAGTAGAGATGGCGGTGGTGTAAGTGATTGTTCACTATAAGGATGGGTACTGAGATTATGAAGACTTAAAACCTACCAGGCTGGCAGGTTGAGGAGAGGCCGCGGGAGAAGTTGCTGAAGCGTGGGGCGCAGGTCCTGATGGATGCTGAGCTGTTGTCGATATTTCTTGGCACGGGTATCAAGGGAAAGACTGTTTTAGACCTTGCGTGCGATCTACTTGAGAAGTTTGGAGGATTTCGGGCTCTCCTGGACGCCAACCCAGATGAAATTATTGGGTTACCGGGGATAGGCATCGTCAAGTATGCCCAGATAAGGGCAACCTTAGAATTGACAGACCGGTACCTTGGTGATGGATTCCATCGAGGAGAGGCGATTACAGGCCCGGGAGTTACTGGTCGGTACCTGAAGTGCAAGCTGGGTCGCCACAGGCGTGAGGTATTCGCGGCGATGTTTCTCGACAGCCAGCACCGGCTTATTGGTTATGAGAAGCTATTCATTGGCACTATTGATGGGGCGAGCGTGCAACCGCGAGAAGTGGTTATTCGAGCACTAGATAATCAGGCGGCGGCTGTGATATTTGCGCACAATCATCCTTCCGGGGTGGCGGAACCGAGTCAGGCTGATCGGCGTATTACTGATCGTTTGAAATCGGCACTGCTGCTTGTGGATATTTGTGTGTTAGATCATCTGATAGTTGGAGAAAAAGGGGTATTGTTCTTTGCCGAACGGGGGCTGCTATAGGAAATAATGTGGCTGGGTTGATAGTCTGACCGGTTGAAATATTGAAGCCCATCTGGTATAAAGCTCCGCTCTCAAATAGAGTCGGCTAGTTCGGCCCCCACAATAACTTCTAAGGTTTTTGGGCATGTCCAGAGTATGTCAGGTAACCGGAAAGCGACCGGTTTCAGGAAACAATGTATCGCACGCGCATAACAAGACCAAACGGAGGTTTCTGCCAAATGTGCATGACCATCGATTTTGGTTAGAAAAGGAAAATAGGTTCGTCAAGCTGCGGTTATCGGCTAAAGGTATGCGGGTTATTGATAAGCTGGGTATTGATCAGGTCGTTGCTGATATTCGTGCCCGCGGGGTAAAGGTCTAAATTATGAGAGAAAAAATTAAACTCGTATCGTCGGCCGGAACCGGGCACTACTACACCACCAGCAAAAACAAGCGCACCATGCCGGACAAGATGGAGATTAAGAAATTTGATCCTGTCGTTCGCAAGCATGTGATCTATAAAGAATCCAAGATCAAGTAGTCCTCAATTAGATCAAAGGTGACTCACGCCGCTTTGGCTTGAAGCGTTAAGTCTCTAGGGGCTTAGTCTTGAGGAACTTAGCCCCTAAGAGTATAGCCTCCCAAGAACTTAGCGTCGAAGACCTCAGATATCCCAGCCAACCTGGCTCAGTTGTAACCAGCCTAGCCCTGGCTGCTATCGCCCCTCTCCAAGATAAGATTTCCGGCCTTATCAAGCGCAACATTCCAGTTCTTCTTTATCAGGGTTGTGGCATGCGTTTCCGTAACCAGTGCTGGGCCTGAGAATCGCTGGTTGACAGCAAGCTGGTCGCGATCGTAGAGGTCAAGGTTCCCTATTCCATCTAAATGCACGCGGGAAGATTGTCCTGAACCCTTTTTCCAGGGAGGCAGAGTCAGTTCGGCTGGCTTTGCCGCGAGGTGCAGGCGCAGGTTGAGCAGTTCCACTGGTTTGTCGAGGCGGTGCCCGTAGCGGCGTTCGTGCAGCGCATGGAATTTGGTCTCAGCCGTCTCCAGGTCTTGGTATGGCGTTGTAATGGCAAATGTTTGTCCCTGGTATCTTAGATCCAGACTATAGCTTGCCTCCGGGCTGGTGATACCTTCTTCCATCAGTTCATATTCACCCTGGGCTTTGAGTGACGCAAAAAGATCACCAATAACCCCGTCACTGGAATCTCTGACCAGCCTTGTGCTGGTTTGGGTAATTTCACGGCCCGGACTAGTCGCCAGCATACCGAGGGCAGAGAACACGCCGCTATTGACGGGAACGATCGCGCGATTCATTTCCAATGCCTCTGCCAGATCACAGAAATGTAGGCCGCCGGCTCCGCCAAAGCAGACCAGGGTAAATTCCCGGGGGTCAAAGCCACGCTGGACGGAGATAACCCTCAGCGCCTGAGTCATGTGTTCGTTGGCGATATCGATAATGCCGGCTGCAAGCTGATGCACCTGCAGGTTCAGTTGCACCGCCAGGGGGCGCATAGCCGCTAAGGCAGCTTTGGTATCTAGCTGCATGGTGCCACCTAGAAAATTGTCGGCTCGCAATCTTGCCAGCACAAGGTTGGCATCGGTGACTGTGGGCCTTCTGCCACCAAGCCCGTAACAGGCAGGACCGGGTCTGGCACCTGCTGAGGCAGGCCCTAGCTGAAGCAATCCTCCCTCGTCTATATAGGCAATCGATCCGCCGCCAGCACCGATGGTGTGAATATCTGCCATGGGTATGGCGACCGGTAGCCGGGCTATGTGATTCTCGCTGGTCAGTTTGATAGTACCGTCCAGGAGGGCGACATCGGTGGAGGTGCCACCCATATCGAAGGTGATTAACCGGGAGTCAGTGCAGATTGCCTGTGCTGCCTGCAAACCACCAACTGGACCGGAAAGCAGGAGGTTTACCGCCCGCTTCGCAGCCTGATCAGCAGCAATGGTAACGCCCGATGATTGCATGACGGAGACCCTGCTGGGCTCTAGTTTTTGTTTGACAGATAACAGGTATTCATCAATCAGGGGGCCGATCCAGGCATTCAACCAGGTGGCGATACCCCGCTCGTATTCCCGGTACTCGGGCAGCACAAAGGATGATCTGGAGACAAAGTACTCGGGGCCGAACAGTGCCTCGATCTCCTTTTCGTGCCCGTCATTGACAAATGAAAAGAGCAGGTTGATAGCAATTGCCCTGGGTGCCAGTTCTTCAACCCGGCTCTTAAGGTGTGACAGTTCGTTTTCGGAAAACCCGGTAATCTCGACACCCTTGTCGTCCAGGCGAGCATCAACTTCCAGCAATAGCCTTTCAGGCAGGTCGATCGCCGGTTTTCTGACATTGAGATTGTATAGCTCGGGGCGGGTTTGCCTGCCGATGTAGAGCACATCGCCTAGCCCCCGGTTAGTAATATAGACCGTTGAGACGCCATTGCCTTCCAGGGTGGCGTTAGTTGCTACCGTTGTCCCGTGGACGATCCTCAATTCACCCGTTGCAGCAATTTTGTCCAGACCCATTTCCCTTAGGCCGAGGAAAATGGCTTCCTGGGGCGCATCTGGTGTTGACAATACCTTGTGCACACGAAACTGTTGATCGTGCAGGTACACAAAATCAGTAAAGGTGCCGCCAGTGTCTATTCCAAGGAGGTGGTTGCTCATCGCTTTCCTTCTTTGCTGGTAAAAGGTATCACGCCCCGGGTGAAAAGGGACTAGTTGGTTAACAGAACTATTCATTGGTGGATCGAAGTGGATATCATGGGCCAGCCTATTTGATATACAAACCTTCGATACACAAACCTTTGATATAAAAATCAGGACTCGCTAACCGCAGGGATCAAATGCCAGAGCTACCAGAAGTAGAAACAACTCGCCGTGGAATAGAGCCACACCTGGTAGGCAAAAGGGTTGCTGATGTCCTGGTGAGACAACCTGCGTTGCGCTGGTCTGTTCCTGGGGAACTGAAGCCTCTTCTTTGCGGTAGCAGGATAGTATCGGTCAGTCGCAGGGCAAAGTATCTGTTTCTGGAGACTGATACCGGGAAAGTGATGATTCATCTCGGCATGTCGGGAAGCCTGGGCGTTCTCAAGGGGTATGTTGCACCGGGGAAGCATGATCACCTGGATATAGTATTCGCAGATGGATCGCTATTGCGATTCAGGGATCCCAGGCGATTTGGCTCTGTCCTCTGGCTTGAAGGCGATGATCATGCATTGTTGCGGAATCTGGGACCCGAGCCCCTGTCAAATGAGTTCTCTGGACGTCACCTCCACGTCCTGTCGCGGAGGAGAAAGGCGGCGGTAAAGCCATTCATCATGAATTCCCGGATTGTTGTTGGTGTTGGGAATATCTATGCCAGTGAGGCGCTGTATTTTGCCGGTATTAGGCCAGGGAGGGCGGCTGGAAGGATATCACGGCCCCGGTATGACCATCTGGCAGATACCATTAAGGGGGTTCTTTCCCGGGCGATTGAGGCGGGGGGAACAACGCTTAGAGACTATGTTCGGGAAGATGGGTCGCCGGGCTATTTTAGTCAAGAACTTATGGTCTATGGGCGGGCTAAACAGCCCTGCAGGTTTTGCCAGAAGATGCTCAAGGAAATCAGGCAGGCTGGAAGGAGTACGGTTTTTTGTCCAACCTGCCAGCGATAGTAGCTATCAGGCGGCAACAAAATGGTTTGTATTCCCTTATAAATGAGCATAACCTATTATAATTAGTAACTTATCAACTAAACCTAAACCAATTTTGAATATTCAGATCCGCTAAATGGGGGAATGATGATGATCAAAAGAAGCTTGGAGAACTGGAGGTGCGCCCTGTTTGTAGGACTATTCTCCTGCCTGCCCATGGGGGCAATAGCTGACAGGGTTCAGGAAAACCCCTCGGGCCCGAGAATGATGGCTGATCTATTTGTTGCCAGGCCTTTTGGGCTAGTGCTCTTGGGTCTTGGTTCGGCCGTTTACGTTGCTACCTTACCAGTCTCTTTGGTCGGCGGTAACGCGAAGGAGGCAGGAAAGCGGCTCGTGCTTGGCCCAGCGGAGGAAACCTTTGTACGCTGTCTTGGTTGTTCGAAACCAGGGCGGAAGGAAAAAATTCAGGAATAGTCGGTATTGCTAGCTGATTTCACCATTGCGCATTGCCTCTGCAACAACGGGGTGAACGAATTTGGAGATATCGCCTCCATAGGAAGAAATATCCCTGACCAGGGTTGAGGAAATGTATGAGAATTCCTCCGAGGGAGCCAGGAATATAGTCTCCATCCCTGGCTGTAGCGCCCTGTTCATACTCAGCATCTGAAACTCAAATTCAAAATCGGTTACCGTACGAATTCCCTTCAGGATAACCTCAGCACCAACCTCCCTGGCAAAATCAACCGTCAGGTTGTTGAATCCGGCAACTTCTACATTGTCGATGTGCGCCAATGCAGCTTTAGCCAGCTTTACTCTGAGTTCGAGGACGCTGGGTTCCTTATGAGGGCTGGTGGCTATGCCCAGCACAACGTGATCGAAAATTTTTGCTGCCCTTTGAACCAGGTCAGCGTGCCCATTATGTATTGGGTTGAAGGTGCCGGGGTATAAAACCGTTTTCATCATTTGTTTGGGTCAGCAAAAGGCGAGGATAATACATGAACTGCTAGCTCATGGGCAAAAATTTACACAAACAATAGTGAACGGCACCGGCTTTATTTCGCCGATGAATTGTCCAACCGCTGGGCAATAGAGGTTTTTGGAATTCGCTCGATGACTCGATATAGATCAAGGCGCCGGGGTTAGCCAGATTTTTAGCTGCAATATCATTCAGGATTGGTTCCAACTCGCTGCATGCAAAGGGAGGGTCGAGAAAGATGAGATCGAACCCTTGGCCACTGGCCTTGGCGAGCCAGGAGAGGGCAGGCTCGTTGATAAGCTGGTATTGTTGATCTGGTACTTGGAAATCCTTGAATTGACGGGATAGGTGAGAGACGACCTCTTCACTTTTGTCCAAGAGAACAACTTCGCTGGCACCTCTGGACAGGGCCTCGATACTAAGAATGCCGCTACCGGCGTATAGTTCAAGACATCTGGTATCCGGAACATAACCCTGGAGCCAGTTGAACAGTGTTTCCCTCACTCTGCTGGGGGTCGGGCGGACAGCTTCCTGGTTTGCAAAAGATACTTTGCGGCCACGCCAGTTCCCCCCGATAATTCGCAGTGTGTGACCTGGCATTGGAGCTTTCACCGAATTTGTGGCCCTTTAAAGTCGTTAGGGTATGTTCAGGTTAAGAAATATTTTATGGACAATTGAATGACAAGTAATGCAGAAGAAGGTGAGGAAGGCAAGCCTGGGTTTTTTTCGAGAATGCGAGCTGGCCTTAGTAAAACTCGAACCCGTTTCGCCAGTGAAATCGGTCGAGTGGTCCTCGGTGAAAAGGTCATTGATGAAAACTTTCTTGAGGAGATCGAGACGACTTTGTTGACCTCGGATGTAGGGGTAGAAGCTACTGAAGAGATCATAACCGCTCTAGCCGGGAAAGTTTCAAGAAAGGAGCTGGCAAATGGTGAGGCGCTGTATAAGAGCCTAAAGGAGGAGCTCACAGGGATATTGAAGGGCAGTGAGCAAGCGTTGCTGGTTGATACGGTAAAGAAACCTTTTGTGATACTGATGGTCGGTGTCAATGGTGCCGGGAAAACCACGACGGTTGGAAAGTTGGCCAAACTGTTTCAGCAGCAGGGGAAGACGGTCATGTTGGCGGCGGGAGATACTTTTCGGGCGGCGGCCGTAGAGCAACTTAAGGTCTGGGGCGAGCGAAATGACATACCGGTTATCTCCCAGGGTACCGGAGCAGACAGTGCCTCCGTTCTTTATGATGCTGCCGTCGCAGCGGGTTCAAGACAGATAGATGTGCTGATTGCTGATACCGCCGGGCGGTTGCAGAGCAAAAAGAATTTGATGGAAGAACTGGTAAAGATAAATCGAGTATTGGGGCGGTTGGATGCAGATGCTCCTCACTCAGTTATGCTGGTGATTGACGCGGGTACAGGACAGAACGCGATCGCTCAGGCTCGGGAGTTTCAGGCGGCCGTGAATGTCAGCGGCCTGGTGCTGACCAAATTGGACGGGACGGCCAAGGGTGGGGTTGTGTTTGCGATTGCCAAGCAGTTAGGCCTGCCGATTCACTTTGTCGGTGTCGGTGAGCAGATTGATGATTTAAGACCTTTCGATGCACAGCAGTTCGTAGATGCATTGTTTGATATTGAAACCCCCTGACAAGGGGTAGGATGGATGCTGTTGAATAGCTAGGTTTGCAAATGATTCGATTCGACGAAGTGAGCAAGCGATACCCTGGCGGTAAGGAAGCCTTATCACGGGTGTCGTTCGAGTTGGATGCCGGGGAAATGGTCTTCCTCACGGGACATTCAGGTGCTGGTAAGAGCACTATGATGAAATTGATCATATTGATGGAACGTCCCAGCCAGGGGCAGGTGTTTCTTGAAGGTACTAACCTGAACAGGGTTTCCAGCGGGCAGGTCCCGGGGGTTCGTAGAAGTGTTGGTGTCGTATTCCAGAACCACCAGTTGCTGTTTGATCGAACAGTATTCGATAATGTTGCGCTGCCCCTGGTCATTGCCGGATATAGTCACCGCGAATTAGGCAGAAGAGTCAGGGCGGCATTGTCCAAGGTTGGCCTTTCTGACAAGGAGAAACAATATCCCATTACACTTTCGGGTGGGGAGCAGCAGCGGGTAGGTATAGCCAGAGCCGTGGTCAACAAACCGCCGGTTTTACTGGCGGATGAGCCTACCGGAAATCTCGACCCGGAACTTTCGAAGGAGATCATGAACCTATTTCACCAGTTCAATCAGGTGGGAGTGACACTTATGATTGCTACCCATGACCTGGAGCTGGTATCACGGATGAAGCGCAGGGAACTTATCCTGGATCATGGCCTTTTAGAGGATAGAGCCCAGTAGTGAATACAAAAACCAGTGGTGCCACCGTTGCTGCAACAGACATTCGCGGCAAGGTACTGTCCTGGGCGGGACACCACCAGCAGGTTGCTATCGAGAGTCTTTCTTCTTTGCTGCAGACATGGATGTCCAGTTTAATGACCTGGCTGGTTATCGGCATCGCCCTGGCACTACCCACTATTCTTTACCTTATGCTGGTGAATGTTGGTGAAATCAGTGGGAACTGGGAGGGTAAACCTAGAATCAGCCTCTATCTGGTGCATGAGGCATCGGAAGTGGATGCCCGTGATCTGGCTCATCGTTTGCAAGATAAACCCGATATCGAGTCTACATTGTTTATTAGCTCCGCTGACGCGCTGGTAGAATTCAGAAACCTATCGGGATTCGGTGACGTGTTGAACACGCTGGATCAAAACCCGCTACCCGGAGTAATCGAGATAAAACCGGCAGTCACTGACGTAGCGCAGTTGCGATTGCAGGTTGAATCCC
>PVBE010671476.1_pt1 | contig 49245 bp, 36 predicted proteins | sample 1631181 | NCBI WGS metagenome assembly PVBE01 (sample SAMN08397723, study PRJNA350692) | Marine metagenome, whole genome shotgun sequencing project. | isolation source: water | place: Pacific Ocean | collected 2012-04
CATGAAGTTAGCGTCATTGCACATCATTTGTGAATACAAGAAACGAGCTGTGGCACCAGGAATCCGACCCTCCACCTCGACCCTCCATTACACACTAACGACTTACGGCGAAAAGTTTCTCCGGACTGTAGAAAACGAGCCTGACCGTGCTTGGGGGAGCATGGTATAACCAAAAGACCCCACGCGGCTTACGTCTCTCGCGATGGGCCTGGCAAATCTGCAGGGGTTTAGGATGTCGTTTCGAGTTGATTTAGCTACATTTCGCGGGCCGCTCGACCTTTTGCTGTATCTGGTCCGCAAGCACGAAATCGATATCGCGGATATCCCTATCGCCCTGATCACCGAGCAATTCTTGGAGCACTTGGAAGTCCTCGAACTGCTCGACGTCGACGACGTGGGCGATTTTGTAGAAATGGCCAGCACGCTTCTGGAAACCAAGTCGCGAATCGTCTTGCCCCGCGTTGACGAAGAGGTTGGCGAAGTCGAAGATCCGCGCGACGAACTCGTCCAACGGCTGTTGGAATACAAGAAGTACAAAGATGCAGCCAGCTTGTTGGAAGAGCAAAGTCGCCAATGGCAATGCCGGTTCACTCGGTTGGCGGACGATCTACCGCCACGGCGGGTCGACCTGGGTACACAGCCGATTCAAGAGATCGAGCTTTGGGATCTGGTCAGTGCGATGGGGCGTATCATGCGCGATGGTCAGAGGAACTTGCCGTCGAACATTGTCTATGACGACACCCCGATCCACGTCTACATGGAACGGATTCATGCCTACCTGATCGCAAGAGGGGAAGCCAAAATGTCCGACCTGCTGCAACTCGGAATGCACAAGACGGCGATGATCGGAGTTTTCTTGGCCATCCTTGAATTGACCAGACACCATGGGGTGCGTACCGAACAACAACACTTGCATGGCGAAATTCTGATCCTGCCGAGCGAGAATTTTCGTCCCGAGGCGGACTTTTCCAATGTCGATAACTATGGCACAAAGACGACTCAGGCCAACAACGAAGAGGCAACGGCCGAAGAGACCGAGCCAACAGGCAATTCAAATTGAACCCGAGCGGCCCTTGTGGTGTCTTCGCTCCAGCCGACGGAAGCGTGACATCACAGTCTTGTTCCACGCTCGTCGCCCTCTGTTTGTAGACGCCACTCTCCCGCTAGACTGTGGCCTCAATAATACCCCACAAAGCCCACCAGCGAGAAATGACACGCCAAGAATATGGTCAGCAATGCCCCCATTCGTACCTTGTCACACGATCGATTCACGATCGAAGGGTATTCGCGCGCGGCCGTGCAAACATATTGGCGAATCCCGGAATTGAAGATCGGCTTCGACCTGGGCGCACAGCCGTGGGATTTTATGGGTACGAGCACCTGGTTTGTTTCGCATGGCCATCTTGATCACCTGGCCGCATTGCCCGTCTACGTCGCGCGTCGGCGACTGATGAAGATGGATCCTCCGACCATTTATTTGCCCGATCATGCGGTCGAGCATATGGATCGAATTCTGCAAACCTACCGCAAACTGGATCGCGGCCGGCTGCCATGTGAACTGATCGGCATTCAGCCTGGTGACGAAATCGACATCTCGAGAGAATTAGTGGTGACCGTCTCGGCGACCACACACACGGTCCCTTCGCTCGGTTTTGTCGTCTGGGATCGTCGCCACAAACTGAAGCCCGAATTCATCGATTTTCCAGGCGACAAGATCCGCGACTTACGCCTGTCTGGACAGGAAGTAACGACGGAGGTGCGGATCCCGTTGCTTGGGTACCTAGGCGACACCTCGCCGCCGGGGTTGGACAATTGCCCCACGATGTTTGACGCGAAGGTACTCATCGCTGAGATGACATTCGTGGCGCCCGATCACCGCCAGGACAAGATTCATAAACACGGGCACATGCACTTGGACGACTTTGTCGCTCGGCGGGACAAATTCAACAACGACGTGGTCATCGCGTCCCACTTCAGCACGCGGTACCATGACCGGCAGATCCGAGAGATCGTCCAGAGCGTATTGCCCGATATGCTCGATGGCCGACTCCACTTGTGGCTGTAAAATCTCCGCGACACCCGTCGCGTGGGGAGGTTGCCCTTGCTGAAATCGCCCTTACTCAGCCTTGAGACAAATGCGCGGCTGATCAAATTGGCCGCGGAGAAGCACGCACCCTCGTCACTGACGACCCGATGACCAACCCCAGGTTCCAAACGCCGCGCGCCGCGTATGTCCATGTACCGTTTTGCCGCCATCGCTGCGGTTACTGCAACTTCACGGTGGTGGCTGGACGAGACGACCTGATCGGCGCTTACCTGGAAGTGCTCCAGCGCGAGCTATCGTGGTTGAACACGCCGCGCGAAGTCGAGACGCTCTTCATCGGCGGCGGCACACCCACGCATCTGTCTGGCGCCAGGCTCGATCAATTGCTCCGCGTCGTTTTGCAGTGGTTCCCGTTGGCGGTAGCCGGCGAGATGACGGTCGAAGCCAATCCCGTCGACATGACGCCAGAACGGGCCGAAATATTACAGCACCACGGCGTAACACGACTGAGCCTGGGCGTCCAATCGTTCGACAACGGTAAGCTACAAGTTCTCGAACGCGATCACCGTCGGGCGGACGTTGAGAATGCTTTCCGTTTGGCACGCTCGGCGGTTTCCGCAGTGTCGCTTGATATGATGTTTGGCGTTCCAGGAGAGTCCATCCAGACGTGGCAAACCGACCTCGAATCCGCGCTGGCGCTGGGGCCAGATCATGTGTCGACCTACGGTCTTACGTTTGAGCGTGGGGCGAGGTTTTGGAGTCGCCTGGAAAAAGGCCAACTGGAGTGCGTCGATGAGGATCTCGATCGCAAAATGTACGAACGCGCGATCGACGTATTGACAGAAGCTGGATTCAGACATTACGAAGTATCGAACTTCGCGCGTGTTGATCGCAGTTCTTCGACAGACGCGGATTGGCGCTGTCGCCATAACGAAGTTTATTGGACAGGCCGAACTTACTATGCCGCGGGCCCCGGCGCAGCCCGCTTTGTGGATGGTCGTCGCGAAGTCAATCATCGCAGTACGACGATGTACTTGAGACGAATCCTGGCCGGTCAGTCTCCAGTTGCTGAGTCCGAGTCGCTTGATGCGGAAGCCGCCGCTCGTGAGTGTTTGGTGTTTGGTATGCGACGTTTGGAAGGAGTCAAGAAGTCACGCTTTGCCAGCGAAACAGGGTTTACCGTCGAAGCGTTGTGTGGCAATATTTTGCGTCAGCTGATCGAGCAAGGCGCAATCATCGAAGAGGACGATTGGGTGCGACTGACGCGCTCCGGTCTCTTGGTCAGTGACGCCATCTGGCCAAAGATCCTGTGAAAACAAGTCGTTTATTCGAGGTCCAAGGACTCTAAATGTCGTAGTACAAACAAAACTCGTAGGGATGGGGTCGCAAACGCATCGCATCTACTTCTTGTGTGCTTTTGTACGTGATCCACGTATCGATCACATCTTGTGTGAAGACGTCGCCTCGCAACAGGAACTCGTGGTCAGCATGGAGCGCCTCGAGTGCTTCGTCGAGCGATCCTGGAGTCTTGGCAATGGACGATGCTTCCTCGGGCGGGAGATCGTAGATGTCCTTGTCCAGCGGATCGCCGGGACTGATCTTGTTCTGAATCCCATCGATGGCCGCCATCATGATCGCCGCGAACGCGAGGTACGGGTTGCAGCTGGGGTCCGGACAACGAAATTCGACCCGTTTGGCCTTGGGGCTCGGACTGTACATCGGGATCCGGCAGGAAGCCGAACGGTTACGCTGCGAATACGCCAGATTGACTGGCGCTTCAAACCCTGGCACCAAGCGTTTGTAGCTGTTGGTTGTGGGATTGGTGAACGCCAAGAGGGCCGGCGCGTGTTTCAACACACCTCCAATGGCGTGCAGGGCCATGTCGCTCAACCCCGCATACCCGCTGCCGGCAAATAATGGGTTGCCATCCTTCCAGAATGAAAAATGCGTGTGCATGCCACTGCCATTATCACTGAAGATCGGCTTGGGCATGAATGTCGCTGTCTTCTGATGTTTGAGCGCCACGTTTTTGACGATGTACTTGTACATCAACAAGTGGTCGGCGATCGTTACCAGGTCGTTGAAACGCAAGTCGATTTCGGACTGCCCTGCGGTGCCAACTTCGTGGTGTTGGCATTCCACGTCCAGACCGCTGTCGATCATTGTTTGCATCATTTCATTGCGGATGTCCATCATCTGGTCGGCGGGCGGCACAGGGAAATAACCTTCCTTGTGGCGCAGCTTGTAACCCAGATTTGGACCCTCGCCGGCAGCCCGCGTGTCCTTGCCGCGATTCCATTCGCCTTCGACGCTATCGACAAAATAGAAGCCGGCATGGGCGGATTGATCGAAACGAACATCGTCGAAGATAAAGAATTCGGCTTCGGGGCCGAAGTAGGCTGTATCGGCGATACCCGTGCTCTTCAGATAATTGACAGACTTGCGCGCGACATTGCGCGGATCGCGCGAATAATCTTCCCGCGTGACGGGATCCTGAATATTGCAGATCATATTCAGCGTTGGTAGTTCGGTAAACGGGTCGACAAACGCCGTTTCCGCCACGGGGACGACCAGCATGTCGCTTTCGTTGATCGTCTGCCAACCTCGAATGCTCGAGCCGTCAAAGCCGAGCCCCTCCTCGAACACGTCTTCTGAAAGCAGACCCACCGGGATCGTAAAATGCTGCCACAACCCAGGAAAATCCATGAAACGAAAATCAACCGCTTTGACATCTTTCTCGCGACACACCGCCAAAACTTCTTGTGGATTCACTGCAACGTCTCCCTATTGCGGAACTTGAAACTGAACCAGATTGGAAGGGGGAAGGAATCTCTTGCGGATGACGTCCTACGAGTCTCGGAACGAACTTCGACCGAAAAAACTCCCCACCTCCTTTGTTTGCTACAGAAATAGATTCTCAGCGCGTTGCCAGGCGAAATCAATTGGGCAAGGCGTCGGCAAATGACGAAAATCAGCCAGGTCGCCGCCGTAAACTCGCCCGCGCTTGCCGACGATACAGCAGCGCCAGGAAGGCCGGGACCAGGATCGGTCGCACAATGAACGCGTCCAAGAAAATCCCTAATGACAGGGCAAAACCCAGTTCGATCATGCCCCGCAGGCTGCCGCTGGTCATTGAAACGAACGTACCCACCATAATCATGCCGCAACTGGTGATGATGCCGCCCGTGCGGACGATGGCACGGCGAAGACCTGCGAACGGCCCGTGCTGCTGTTGTTCTTCAAACACGCGCGTCACCAGGTAGATGTTGTAGTCTTCGCCGATGGCCACCAGGATCACAAACAGAAAAATCGGGACCTTCCAGTCGAGCCCCTGAAACGTATCACCGTAAGCCCAGTGAAAAAACAGCTCGGTGGCACCAATCGTCACGAGATAGCTGAACAAAACCGAGACAATCAAATAGCAACAGATCAGCGGATGCCTGAGGATCACCAAGAGCACGACAAACACGGCGATCACCACGAGCGTGCGGATCCGCCAATTATCAATGCGGGTCACTTGGCGAAGATCGTAGATACCGGCCGTCGTGCCGGTGTACGCGAACGATGCACCATGCCAAAACGAAGCGGGTGTTTCGCTTAAGACCAAGAGGCGGTCATTCAATCTGGAAAATGTCTGCATCGCCTGCTGGGAAAACGGATCATCATCCATAATCAGTTCGAAACGCGTCACATTGCCTCGATGCCGCGCTGACTGAGCCAGAAACACGGACTTCGTGAGGTCATGTTCACGGAGAAAGATCTTTCGTGTTGCCGCCGAGCTAAGGATGGAAACCCGCTTCGGCGGATCGCCCAACGGTTCATACAGACTGCGTACCGAGTTGATGCCGGGAATGTCATTCATGGCGACGGTCAATTCCAAGATGCCCGCCATCGCGGAAGCCGGCACATCGGAATTCTCATCGACAAAGCCCGCATTGGGTTTGTGCGCCAAGACCACGATCGGCCCGCCTTCGCCAACGGGAAAATGCTGCTTCAGCAAATTCGTGCCTCGGATGCTGGTGCGGTCGGAGGCCAGTTCGCTAAGAAAATCGAAGGTCACATGGTCGGCAGTGAACAGTCCAATTCCGGCCAGTGGTAGCAGCAAGAGCACACTCACAACAAGAATCCGACCGGGATAGCCGACGATCCAAATTGCCAGTCGCTGCCATACCCGTGTCGACGGGCTGATCGATTCTCGTGCTTCGTCGGATCGCGGACCGATCCCGCGGTGGAACGGCCAGAATACCCGCGTCCCCAAGGCACGCAGCATGGCGGGTGCCAATGTCAGGCACGCCACCAACGTGATCGTCAGGCAAAAGCCGATGGCCGGACCGCTGTTGTGGAACTTGCCGAACTCAGCAAAGAACATCATCCCGAGGCCTAAAATTGTCGTCAGTGCACTGGCACCGAGCGCGCTGCCGACGCCTTCCAAGGCCATGCCCACCGCCTCGGCTGGTGGCAATCCACGCTCCAGCTCTTCGCGATACCGGGCAATCAAGAACAGGCAAAAATCCGTTCCGGCGCCAAACAGAATCACGACAATGAAGATCTTGCTGGTCTTGAAGACTTTGAAATCCCACCAGCTCATTCCCGAAATCTGGTCGACCTGGGTCAGCAACGCCAGGGCGTCAAGGGAAAGCGACAGCGAAACCACGATCGTGATCAGCGGGATCGCGGCCAGCAGTGGCGCTCGATAAACCACCAGCAAAATGACAATCACCAATACCGTGGTCAGCAATTCGGTGTTCTTGATACTCTCGGCCGCCGCGCGGAGCATATCACCGCCGACGGCTGCCGAACCCGAAATTCCAAGTGACAGGTGGTCGCGCCCTCGTTCGCGCATTTGGTCGCCAACACGATCGACTTCGCGTTCGACAATCTCGAGCACGCGCACGTTGTCCGTTTCCATGAATTCGTTGCTAAGCTGCAGGATGAGCAACTGAGCTTGCTTGTCGCGGCTGCGCAGTTTCTCACCGAACACTTCGGTTTGCCGCGACCAGACTCCCACCAGGGGCAGATCGCCGGCACCTGCCGGTGCCGGTCCGCTGTGGTTAGCGAGTTTTGGGTCGAGTTGCGAGGCGGCGAGCCGATCTTCGTCGTACTTGTCATCACGACCCAAGAATCGGTGCGCCAGAGCGCGATTGTGCCAAGCAGCGGCAAACCTTACGTTGATTTTTATCGCCTGATCGAAAGCTTCCCGGGCCGAAGAAAACGCAGCCGTGACCTCTTCGTCGACCGATCTGGCTTGAGCCGTGTCACCCTGGCTCGTTAACTCGGTCACGCGGGCGGTCAGTGCTTCACCGCGCTGGAGTTCGGCGGCACCCAGAAGATTGTAGAATCGCTGGCTCAGCAGATCGGCGACCTGCAGGTCTTCGGAGTCAAGCGGCCCGTCCCAGCGCGAAACCACGATCGCTATTTCGCTCTTGGCACGCTGCTGCGGAAAAGCTTCGCGCGTCAGCCGTTGGCCCACCACGCTCGGCATCTCAGGTGGCAAATAGGCAAAGTCACCATCATGCGTCACCTGCTCCCAGGGCGGCGCAATTCGGCCCGCGACGATCAAGACGACAATCCAGGCCACGATGACCAACAGCCAGTGCTTGGAGATAACGTGACCGAGGCGGGCAAACATGGGGCGGAATCGGCGAGTGATCGGGGGAAGAGAATTACGCAGCATACCGCTTGGACCAACCGGGTGAGAAGTGGGCCAACCCGTGAACCCGTCGTGATGCTGAATTTTGTTGACCTCGATCGAGGCAATTTGGATACTGAGGTCCTCGTGAAATTCGAACATTCAACGTCCCGCTAAACGTTGAAGAAAGACAAGTAGAGATGATCGATTAGGGCGAAATGCCGCCAGAGGATGAAGGTCGGATTTCTTCAGATGAGAAAGCCTTGATCTACGCGTGGATTGCGCAAGGTGCCCCGTTTCGCAACGGGCTCACCGCCAACACAGGCCTCACACAGCACGACATTTTACCCTTGCTCCTGTTGCGTTGCGGCGTTTGCCATGGTACGCGCAAACAAGAAAGTGGGCTCGATGTCCGAAGTCTGGCATCGCTGCTCAAAGGCGGAAAGTCAGGTCCCGCCGAGGTGGCGGGCAAGTCCGACGAGAGCCCGCTGGTCAAACGCATTCGCGCCCAAGAGATGCCGCCTCGGCGCAAATTGGTGTCCGCCAGCGTCAAACCGATGTCTGAACATGAACTCCGACGGCTAACAGCTTGGATTACGGCCGGGATGCCCACGGCAGATGCACGTCTCGACCAGGCAGATCATTCCGCCGATGCGTTGGCAGACGACGAAGCGCGTTCCTTCTGGTCGTTTCAACCGCCACGCGCCGTGACGCCACCGCGTACGGGCGACGAACATGATTGGATTCAGCCAGAAGCTCGCGTGCTGACGTATGTCACGACTGACGAACGACTGCGATGGCAGTCCCACAATCAACAGCTGGACACCACAACAAAAACGCCATCTGTACCTGGTTTTCTGGCGGTGGCGTCAAAGCCGGCTCGGTCCTGAGCGAAACGGACGAACTCGGCTTTGCAGCGGTTGAGAATCGAGTCAGTGTTACAGATTGGCACGCGACACTCCTGCACCTGCTCGGTATGGACCACAAGAAGCTGTTCGTGATGAATAACGGACTGAAGGAAAAACTGACCGGCATTGACGAGGCGCGAGTCATTCGTGAAATCCTGTCCTGACCGTTGGTTACGAGTTCCGCACCGATCCGAAAATAAACTATCTCCACTGCAATGAGATCGTACCTCTCTTATATCTTTCTCGCTTCGGGAGTTAAGATACAGTCACCTCTCCCTCTGGGAGAGGTCGGACGCGGTAGCGGCCGGGAGAGGGCGACTTTAGTCAGTGCGAACGATTTCACTTTATCAAACCTGAGAGCCCCTCTCCCGCGGCTGAAGCCGCGACCTCTCCCGAAGGAGAGGTGACATGCTGCAACCAACAGCTTCAAAGCTGTACGATTGGCAATGCCAAGATCGAACGCAAGTAATGGCGAGACGGATCGACAAGTTCACGGCCTTGCTAACTGACTTTGCCGATCATGTCGACGGCGTCTGGGAACAATATGATGCGCGCGGGCCGGGTGAAGTCGATTCCGCATTGTTTGAGCCGATCGAACAGCTCGCACACCAGCTAAGCACGCTGCTCGACCCTTTACCGGGCGACGTTGATCGAGCAGATCTCGACGCTGCCATCGATCAGGCGACCGATCTCTCGCGTCGCTGCGCCACACTTTCCCAAGGCTTGTGCTTTGTTTCGGGTGAGGCTGGTCTCCTGCCACGCCGTGATCAGATTAGCGCCTTCGCCGCTGCCCGGTCGACCGTGCGTTCCGCGGCCCAACGGCTGGGTCGCGCTTAGCCGCTTGTGTCGTCGTCGCGGACCATCACTGTACCGATCGCGAGCGCTTGACAACGTATCGCTGTCACTTCGATAATGCGGGGATCGACAGCGCTGGCCCCGGCGGAAGAAAAAGTAACATGGAATGCCCCACTTGTGCTGCAGCTTTGGAGCGCGCCGAGTACGAAGATGTCACCGTCTTCCGGTGCGGTCAATGCTCGGGCTATTTGATCCATAGGCGGCGAATGGTGGTCGTTAAGACCTCGCGTGACCGGTCGCCCACCGCCTTGCAGGAGGAGGCCGCAGCCGAACAGCGGCCGGACAACAAGGAACAGATCCGCTGCCCCCGCTGCCGCGTGCCGCGAATGCGCAAAGAGCGCATCCAAATCAGCGACGAAGGCGAGTTTCATCTGGACACTTGCCAGGAATGCGACCATGTTTGGTTTGACGGTGGCGAATTAGCGCGGTGGCAAATCGACCATGAACAAGGAGCCCAAGGCCGCGAAGAGGAACAGATGAGGCGGCGGTCCCAGATGCGGACGCCTGAGCAGAAGGCCGCTGCCGCCCAGCGCATTGCCCAGCTGCCACACAGTCCGAACTTTTTGGAGGGCGCTCCCCGAGACCTGTTTTTTTGGATTGTGTGCGGGGCAATGGCCATTGTTAGCGTTGTGTTGTGGTGGGGCTTCAATCAGCCTGTTTGGGCCGGTGTAGTCAGCTTTGCTCTGGCACTGCTGTTGGTCTGGCAACTGGTGTCTGTTATGGAAACGCAGTTGTCGCGGTGGATTGCCGTGGCCCTCGTGGCGGCATGCGAATTTGTGTACGTTGGCCTCCTAGCGTATTGGACTTGAAACCATCATGCGCCTATTTGTCGCTTGTCCCGACTGCGATCGAAAGTACAGGGTGGCTGCCGACAAGCTTGGCAAACGCTTTCGCTGCCACTGCGGACACGTGCTCGACGTTCGCGAATCGAAGGGGCATGAGGCTTCCGTGATTCGTTGCTCATCCTGCGGAAGCGCGCGGGAGAAAGGTCGCAACCGCTGCGGCTACTGCGACGCGGACTTCACGATTCACGAACGCGACTTGCACACCGTCTGCCCGAAATGCCTGGCGCGGGTCAGCGACAAAGCGAAATACTGTCAGCACTGCGCCACCAAGCTGACCGGGGAGCACCTTGTGGAAGACTTCTCCGAACTGGCCTGCCCCTTGTGCGGCCCCGAACGGCTGCTGTCTAACCGGAGGCTTGGGCAGGAGCAGGTCAGCGTGTTGGAATGCTCGATCTGCGCCGGACTGTGGTTGGGGATAGACGCCTTTGAGCGGTTGCGCGAACGGGTTCTGAACGAGTCGGCACAGAAGCGGGCTCTGCTACGCCACAAACCCCGGCCGTCGAAGCTGCGCCGACATGTCGGCCCCACGTATCGGCCTTGCATCTACTGCGGCAAGACGATGCACCGTCAGCAGTATGCGCGGGGCAGCGGCGTGATTATCGATGCGTGCCGCGAACACGGCATCTGGTTCGACGAACAGGAACTGCAGCAGATCCTGGACTGGACTGTTCGCGGAGGAACTCGCAAGAAGCAGTTGAAGCCCGATAGCCGGGCTACCGATCCGTCGGCAGACAAACCGCCTAGCCGCCCGGATCGCACGGGCGAACCACAAACTAACACACCACCGGATGACTACGACTGTGTGGACATCATTGTCGGCGGCCTGCTGGAAAGCGTGGCGACCTTGTTTCACTTCCGTTAGTCACCTTAGGGTTGGAAACTTGTAGAACTCATGGATGCTTGCTACGAAATCAATGATACGTCGCAGATTCTCTCGCCGAGCCTTGTTGTGTTTCTCGAAATACTCGAAGCGAACATCGACAAGATGATGGCGATCGCCGGTTCACCGGAACGATTGCGGCCCCACTGCAAGACCCACAAGATGCGTGAAGTCGTACAGATGCAAGTCGCACGCGGAGTCACAAGGCACAAAGCTGCCACATTTGCCGAGGCAGAGATGTTGGCTTCCGCCGGGGCAAAGGACGTGTTCTTGGCCTACAGTCTGGTTGGGCCAAACATCGGTCGCGCAGCGCGATTCCGCCAGCAGTATCCGGAGATCGTGTTTTCAGTGACGGCCGATCATGCCAAACCGCTCGAACAGCTTGGCGCGGCGATGCAGGAAGCCGGGCAGTCGATCGAAGTGCTGCTGGATCTGGATACAGGCCAGCATCGCACTGGCGTGGAGACAGGCGAGCAGGCAAAGCAACTGTACCAACAGCTTGTCGAAACGCCTGGCGTCAGGCCCGGTGGGTTGCACCTGTACGACGGTCAGAACCACCAGACCAATCTAGAGGAGCGACGTGCGGCCGTTCTCAATTGTTGGAAACAAGTCTCCGAATTTCGAGATGAACTGGTCGCAGCCGGTTGGTCCGTCCCACGAATCGTGGCGGGCGGGACTGGTTCCTTTCCAATCTACGCGACACTCGAAGATGATGCCCTGCAACTAAGCCCAGGCACGTGCGTCTTCCACGATATCGGCTACGGCCGTATGTTTCCCGACCTCGACTTCAAGCCAGCCGCGTTGTTGCTGACACGCGTCATCAGCCGCCCGACTCAGGATCGTCTAACGCTGGATTTGGGCTACAAAGCCGTAGCTTCCGATCCGCCAGCGGATCGTCGCGTCGTGATCCCCGATTTGCCGGACGCCCAGCTTGTGCTGCAGAATGAAGAGCATCTGGTCGTTGAATCGTCGCTTGCCGAGAAATACGAACCCGGCGACGAATTGCAGGCGATCCCGTGGCATGTCTGCCCAACATCGGCATTGCATAAACGGGCTTACGTGGTCCACATGGGAAAACTGGTCGACTGCTGGGATGTTGCAGCGCGTGACCGCGTGTTGACGATTTGATCATCGGGGGTACGTAACGGAAGCCGTAACTTCGTTCACAAGCGGTTGGCCGGCCAAGCCTCGTAGCAGGTTTTCGACAGACATCTCCGCCATACGACCCATGCCAACGATGCCGAGTGTCTGTCCGTGAATTTCGCGACGCAATAGGTACCCGGGGTCGTACGTCTTGAATTCAGGACTGCGCGCGTACCGGTCGCCTTCAATCAGGCGACGCCCAGTCGCCAAGAGGAGCGTGAGCGCCATGTCCGCCGTGGCACCGTTCAAAATGCCTGGTGTATTTCCGACGGGAATTCCTCGAACCGCCGCGTCTGCCAAGTCAATGTGGTCGACGCCGACGCCGTAGTTGCTGATCACACGTACGCCGGATAGACCGTCAATGATCTCAAAGTTTTCCCTACCATCGACGCCTGCTCTACAGGTGTTGAGGCGGCGGCGGCCATGCTGCCTGATCGTGCAGTGGATAAACTGGCTGACGAAGTCGCCGGTAGTTGAACATCGCAAAATCGGGCCGGTGAATCCCGGGCGTGTCGGCATCGAAAATGTGTGCGGCAAGTGGGCCGAAGTCCGCGCGAAAATGGACGGCACTCTTAACAACCAACAGTCGCCGGTGGGTCGGTTCGATTCCGGCGATCCGCAGCATTTCCACATCCAGACATTGTCGCCGCTGTGATGCGACGACCACTTCGACACCGCCAATCACCAGTGTGGCCGTCGGCCCAAGATGATCGAGGACTCCGTGAAACATCGGACCTTGATGAACAAACGAGCCGTCACATAGCGAACGTACGTATGCGTCGCTAGTCACCGGTGCGCCGTGCTTGTCGTCCGTCTTCCCGCCCAACCGCACGTGGATTGTCTTGCCGACTCCGGCCTGGTGTGCCTGTGCGGCGGTTTCCGGGTCAAACAACACGCCGACTGCGCCCCCCCGAAAGCCCACCTCGATCATGGCATGCAAGGCTACCGTACCGTCACACGGCGCGCCGCCGCCTGGGTTGTCCGATCCATCGGCAACAAGTGTTAGCCCATCGTCAGGATGGTCGTCGACAAACTGCATCACTTCTTCGATCGATGTGAGTTTTGGCGTTAGGTCATCACGCAAGTCCCATAGCCAACTAGCCAACTCGTCTACCTTGCGATTGGCCAGATCTTCGTCGCGATCCGTGGTGACCAGCACGCTGACACCGGCGTCCCGGATGTCGGCGAAAGGAAACCCCATGGAAACGGTTGCCGTCAGAATTCCCGCTTCATCTTCGAGGCGATGCAGGCGCTGGATCAGTGACTGCATCGGTTCGCGTAGCGTGCACTGCATGGGTGGCATGGTGACCAGCGGAAGTTGTCGATACGCTTGCACTGGCAAGATGTCACCGCGGATGATGAGTGCCAACAGTTCGATCGCTTCGCGCCCACGCTCATGCATATCGACGTGCGGATACGTATCGAAGCCGATGATCACATTGGTCAGGTCGACCATCTGCTGCGTGATATTCGCGTGCAGATCCAGCGTCACGACAACTGGTAGATCGGGACCGACGAGTTGACGAACCGCTTCGATAAACGCACCCTCGGCGTCTTCGTGCGCTTCACTGACCATGGCACCGTGCAGGTCCAGCAACACACCGTCGACTGGCATTGCTGCTTCCAAACGTTCTAAGAACCAGCCGAGCATCGTGTCAAGTGACTGCTGCTGGACAACACCCGATGGCTGAGCCCGAGCGGACAACAACGGCAGCAGTTCGATGCCCAACGCCTCTGCCCCGGCAATGTACCCGCCGTGGATGCATCCCGTGCCCCGATAACGCTCAACGATTACCTCGTACCCTGAAAGCTCAGGACCACATTCGCTGTCTCGGATAAAGTCCGCCAGCGTCGTGGGCGTAGACGCAAATGTGTTGGTTTCATGTTGAACACCTCCGCTGACGATCCGCATGTTGGATATCTCCCGGAAGATTCACATTTTGGAGTTTCGGACCGAGTAGCTTAACATTGATCGTCCCGCCGTGCTCGTTGGGGTGAAGATCTTCAGTCTCCTTATGGTCGGAAACTTGTCGTATTTGAGTCAAGTTTTAGCGATGGGCACGGACCGCAGGTTGGTCGGTGAGCGGGTTAACAAGACCGAGCGGTAGCTCGGATTGGTTCGAGGCCCGGCTTCGTTAGTGTCACCAGTCATACAATCACCGAATGAAGGTCAGGTTTCGTGCAAAGGAATCAGCCATGCTGAATCGTCTCACTTGCGGTTGTGTTGGCGCGCTGTTGTATTCGATGTTCGCCACTTCCGTTTGTATCGCAGATTCACCAAACACCCCAAAAACTGCGGCGCTTCTGAAGTTAGGTGAACCGGTGCGCATCGTCTGTTTTGGCGATAGTGTCACGGGCGTTTACTATCACACGGGCAGTCGTCGAGCCTACACGGACATGCTGTCTATCGCATTGCGAAAGTACGATCCGTTGGCTGAGGTGACGACGATCAATGCCGGCATCAGTGGCCATACGACCGTCAACGGTTTGGCCCGCATCGACAAGGACGTGCTAGAGCATCAACCCACGTTGGTCACCGTGATGTTTGGCCTCAATGACATGACCCGCGTACCGCTCAGCCAGTACCGAGCGAACTTGATGAAGATCGTCACAAAATGCCGGAGCGTCGGTGCCGAGGTCTTGCTTTGCACCCCCAACAACGTGATTACAACCTCCACTCGACCTACCGAAAAACTGATCAAGTACTGCGAAGCAGTGCGAGCGGTCGGTCGCGAACTCGAGGTGCCGGTTGTGGACTGTTATCAAGAACTTGACACGCTACGGCAGCGTGATGCGCTTACGTGGCGCTTGCTGATGAGCGACGCAATTCACCCCAACATGGATGGCCACAAGCGGATCGCGGAGATGTTAGCCAAATCGATCACCGGCCGGTCGGTATCGTTGGCGGACGTCCCGCCACCATCACCCGCCCTGGTGCGCACGCTGGCGAAAGTGAAGGAGAAACAAGCCATCAGAGTGCTCGCCATGTCGCCGTTCGACCATCTGATCGAGTCAGCCTTGACACAGCTGGGAAAGGATGTGCAGATCGACGTCACGCCATGGGACGTCGAGGGAAAAACACTGGCCGAGATTGAACTGGAAGCAAAGTCCCGAGTCCGCGCGATGAAGCCCGACCTGATCTTGATCGCCGTGCCGCAAGGGGCGAAGGCGGATTCGCAAGATGCGTTTATCCACAATTACGGCTGGATCATGAACTGGTCGCTCAACTTCGGACCTGATGGCTGGGATTGCCTCGTGGTTCACTCGGCGGTGGAGGAGCTGGACGGCGCCGACAAATCCCGCGACGCGCTCACGCGACGATTGGTCCGCGCGCAGGATCTGCATCTGATCGACCGCGTTTCCGGCGATACTCGCACTGCCCAGCAACTGCTTGTTGATTGGTTCAAACAGCAACGATAACACTCTTGCCCGTCGCAATCAATCTTCCAATCGCTTGATCGCGATATTGCGGAACATCACCGGATCGTTGTGACCGGCGAAGCCGAAGTGGCCACTTTTCAAATCCTCACCAGTGTGCGGCTTGTTGCCCATGAACTCGGTCACTTGGCTCAAATCAGCATTCACGATCACCGAGCCATTCAGTTCGACTTTGACCGTCGATCCCTTCACTGTCACTTCCTGATAATTCCACTGACCGATGGGACGCAGATAGCCTCGATGCGCGGCCACTTTGCCGTACACGGAACCGTGATACTGGCGCGAATCGAGCTTGGCGTACTTCTCCGCGGTATTGTCGAGGATCTGCAATTCGCACATGCCTGTCCAAGCTGGTTGGCCTTCGCCTGGATAGCGAATGGCCAGACCATTGTTGCCGCCGGGCGGCAGTTTGAAGTCAACTCGAACCACAAAATCGCTGTATTGGTTGGTGGTGAACAGCGTGCCGCCCTGCCCTTCTTTGCAAACAAGCGCCCCATTGCGAACTTCGTAGTTACCAACGTCGCCCGACCAGCCGGTCAGATCGCTGCCATTGAAGATCGGAGTGAATCCTTGGGCCGCGTCGTCACCACGCAACATCGCATTGGCTTCATCAGCGGGGATTTCGCGGACGTGGATGTTTCGCCAGCGAATTTCGCCACCATGCGTTTGCAGATGAATCGGGCCTCGCGCGGGCAGTGGCGAAAGCCGTTTCTTGTCCCAGTAGTTCTCCATGATGGCGTTGTCGACAACCAGCTTTCCGTTCAGCATGACCGTGGTGCGTGCACCTAATTGTCGAATGCGAAACTGATTCCAGTCGCCAAAGGGTTGATCGGCCAAGACGAGCGGAAGTTGGCCCGGTTTGCCTTTGGTGTTGTTGAATAACCCGCCGGAACCTTTATCCGCATTGCGATCCCACTTGCCGCCTTCCTTGGTAGTGTCCCAAATCTGAACTTGCGGCGTGCCCCGCAAGTAGATCCCGCTATCGGCTTTGGCAACGGTCTTGTAGTCAATATGGAACTCGATATCACCGAATTCAGCATCCGACGTCGCGTAAGGGCCATGCCCGTCGTTCACCAGCTCGCCGCTGTCGACACTCCAATGCGTCTTGAATTCCTCTTGTTGTTTGGCAATCGCTTCCTGGCGCTCATCGGCACCCGCCTTGGCGGTTTGGTGCGGGTTGTTCCCGTACCAGCCGACAAGGTCCTGTCCGTTGAAGATCGCGCGAAAGCCTTTCGGCGGCTGCGAGTCGTCAGCGGCGGCGGTGACGAAAGCCAAACAGATGACAAATGCGGTATACAGAAACGACCGAACTGGCAAGGGATGGTTCATCTTCGAACGTCCTTCAGGCTGGTGAGGTGTGAGGTATATGGGTAGGCAATCTATGTAGTAATCCAAATTGAGTGGCGATGCAACTCGCGGCGGGGTTGCCAGACAGCTTGCCCTCTGGTCGCTCACGCGCTTGAGATAGTCATATCCCTCGCTGTATGATCGAAGTGGCGGGGGCGCCCTTCGGCCTGGTTGGCCTTCGCCACAAAGCGACAAAGTACAAGGTACTACCAATTCCGCTCAACACATGCTTGGCTGACGACCATGCCCACGTGGATTGCACTATTTCGCGGAATGAAGAGGTGACGGTCTGAGCTGGCGACGGTGAAGTTCCGATCGCACGACGGCCAGCCGAGGGCGCGTGCGTCATTCCAGTCTCTTCTGCGTTTGCCAGTGTCTTGCTAAACTATGGACCCGTTGGCATCACCGTGAGGTCAAATTCAGGACGAGCATCACAATCTGGGCACGGGAAGTTCTATGAGCAAAGTCAAAACACTGCCCGTTCGGGCGAAGGTCAAAACGGCCGATACGTGGGATCTCAGCAGTCTTTTTGCGAGTGACGCCGCATGGGAAAAGTCGCTCAAGCGCTTTGAATCGCAGATCGACGGCTACCAGGCATTTCGCGGGAAGCTCGGCGACAGCGCCACATCGCTGGCCAGCTGCCTGAAGTTCGATAGCAAGCTGGATCGGGCAGGCGAAAAGTTGGGGATCTACGCTTTTCTCAAAACGACCGAGGACCAGGCCAACGGCACCTACCAGGGGATGATCGGCCGCTTTTCCAGTATCGCAACGCGAGCTTCCGAGGCAGGCAGTTATATCCGGCCTGAGATCATGGCAATCTCAGCAAAAACCATGAAGACCTTCCTGGTCGCCAGGCCGCTGCGGCCTTACCGACTGCTGCTCGAACGCGTTCTTCGCCAAAAACCCCACACGCTCAGTGCGAAGGAAGAGCGACTGCTGGCCATGCAAGGTGATATGGCGCAGGCAGCCAACAAGGCCTTTCGCCAGTTGCTCGATACCGATATGAAATTCGACGTGATTCGCAACGAAAACGGCGAACGCGTGGAATTGACGACTGCGAATTTTTCCGAGTTTCTAATATCTCCCAAACGAAACGTGCGGCGCGCGGCCTTTGAAAAATATTACACGCAATTCACGGCGCACGAAAACACCTTGGCCGCGACACTCGAAGGCTCCATTCAAAAAGATATCTACTATGCGCGAGCACGCGGTTACGACAGCGCGCTCGAGGCGGCGTTATTTCCGGACAAGGTTCCCCAGTCCGTGTATGACAACTTGATTGCCTCGGTCCACAAGAACTTGCCCGCCGTGCACCACTACTACGACGTGCGCCGCCGGAAAATGAAACTGAAAGACATCCATCATTACGACACGTATGTGCCGATCCTCAGCGACATGAAGACGCGTCACACCTGGCAACAGGCCGTCAAGACGGTCATCAAGTCACTGGAGCCCTTGGGTGGTGAATACACGAGCGTGTTGGAGGCGGGTCTGAAGGGCCGTTGGTGCGATCGGTATCCAAATCAAGGAAAGCAAAGCGGTGCGTTCAGTTGCGGCAGCTATGACGCGGACCCGTTCATCATGATGAACTTCATGCCGGAGGTTCTCAACGACGTATTCACGCTGGCGCACGAAGCGGGCCATTCCATGCATTCGCATTATTCGGCCGGCCACCAGACATTCGAGTATTACAACTACACGATTTTTGTAGCGGAAGTCGCTAGTACGTTTAACGAGCAACTACTCAGCAAGCATTTGCTCGACAATGCCCGCGATGACAAGCATCGCGCCTATCTGCTCAATCGTGAAATTGATGGAATTCGCGGCACGATCATTCGCCAGACGATGTTCGCAGAATTCGAGAAGATCACACACGCCATGGCTGAGGCGGGCGAGGCCCTGACGCTTCAGGCTTTTCAAGAGGTGTATCGCGATTTGTTGTGTACCTATTTCGGTCCGCAGTTTACCTTGGACGCGGTGCTCGCGTTGGAATGTTTGCGAATTCCACATTTCTATCGCGCGTTCTATGTCTACAAGTATGCCACTGGGATGTCGGCCGCAATCGCACTTTGCCACCGCGTTGTCAACGGCGGCGAAAGTGAATTGAACGACTACCTGAGTTTCCTCCAAGGAGGTTGTTCTAAGTATTCGCTGGACCTGCTTCGCGACGCGGGTGTGGACATGGAACAGCCAGCGCCGGTCGATACCGCGCTGAGACACTTCGAGCAACTGGTGACGGAACTAGAACAGTTGATTTGATCGACCGCTTCTCACTGTTCTTTCGACGGAAAGGCAGGCTTCTGGTGCGCTCATTGTACTTATTCTTTTTGCTGGCCGTGCTATCGGACATCAGCGTTGCACAAGAACAGGGTCCAACACCATCGTCGCCGGAATCACCCGTCGTCGGAGTTCCACACAGAAACGGTTCCGCGCCCGATGCAAGTCAGACGCTTGTTCCGCTGGGATCTTCCCACGCTGGCGAATCCGGTCCTCGCGCCTTGATCAGTAACGATGCGACCATCTTCGGAATCTTGATGGTGTTCCTGGGGCTGGTGTTTTGGACGAGCAACATCCCATCTCCCTATTGGAAGACTTTCTACAAGTTCGTCCCAATGCTGTTGCTGTGCTATTTCCTGCCGTCGCTTTTGACGTTTTTTCGTCTAGTCGATGTGGAACAGTCGAAACTGTACTTTGTCGCAACTCGGTTTCTGCTGCCTGCCAGCCTGGTCCTGCTGACCATCAGCGTGGACCTGCGAGAAATCTTGAAACTTGGCCCGAAGGCGCTGATCATGTTCTTGACGGGCACGGTCGGTGTGATCTTGGGTGGACCGTTTGCGGTCTGGTTGGTTGGCATGGTCAGCCCGCAACTTGTCGGTGGCGAAGGCCCGGAAGCGGTTTGGCGAGGACTGTCGACGGTTGCGGGTAGCTGGATCGGCGGCGGCGCGAATCAGGCTGCGATGAAAGAAGTGTTCGGCCCATCCAACGAACTCTACAGCGTGATGGTTGCGATCGACGTTCTGGTCGGCGAATTCTGGATGATATTCTTATTGCTGGGTGTGGGCAAAGCCAAGCAGATCGACCGATTTTTCAAGGCGGATGCGTCCAGTGTTGAATCGTTACAGAAAAAAATGGAAGACTTCAGTATAAGAACAGCGCGCATCCCGACGACGGCCAATCTGATGGTGCTACTGGCGTTTGCCTTCGGTGCGACTGGAACCTGCCATCTTCTCGCCGATATGATCGCCCCCTGGATCGGCACCGCGGCACCGTTTTTAAGCAAGTTCAGTTTGGATTCGACGTTCTTCTGGCTGATCGTTCTGTCAACCACGCTGGGCGTGTTCCTGTCATTTACCAAGGCCCGCAACTTGGAAGGTGTGGGAGCGTCACGTGTTGGGACCGCGTTCATCTTCACCCTGGTGGCCACAATTGGGCTGAACATGGACATCCGCGCCGTGTTTGAGGAACCGGAGTTGTTTGTCGTGGGACTCGTTTGGATGCTGTTTCATGTGGGCTTGATGTTCGTCGTGGGCTACGTCATCCGAGCACCCTACTTTTTCCTGGCAGTGGGAAGCAAGGCGAACATTGGCGGTGCCGCAAGCGCGCCCGTCGTCGCCGCCGCGTTTCACCCGTCGCTGGCGCCCGTCGGAGTATTGCTGGCGGTGCTGGGGTATGCGTTGGGAACGTATGGCGCCTGGCTCTGCGCGATCATGATGCGTGCCGTCGCGCCGAATTAGGTGGCGCGTAGCACAAAAGCACTGAAGAATCACGATGGAACATCAGAAGATGATAGTTGCATTTGTTGAGGCATTGAGGGTTCTCTGAAATGGATCATGACGCTCATCGAAACCTGCTACTCGGCATCCTCTCTTATCAATTCAATGTGGTCGATCGTGACGGATTGATGACGGCCATGCGTGCCTGGATTTCGGATAGATCACAACGTTTCGACGACCTCCTGCGCGCACAGTTTTCTGGCGACGGCGAATCGTTCGCGTTTATCGTCGCGCTGGTCGAAAAGCATCTACAAACGCAGCCTCGCTTGCCTGAGACGATACTCAGTGTTGTGGGTTCGAGTGATTCGATACTTCGCGAACTTAAGTCACTGGGTGACCCTAGCATTGACGCCAGTATCGACGTCACGCTGGAAGCATGTTCTGATCCGCGCGACGAGCCGAATGTAACCGCCGACTGGTATCCTGACGAGCGCAGCACGGCGAGCCATCGTTTTCGCGTTTTGCGTCCGCACGCTCGGGGCGGTTTGGGCCAGGTTTCGGTGGCCCGCGATGTTGAGCTTAATCGAGAGGTTGCGCTGAAGGAGATCCTGAGCAAATTCTCCGACTCCGCTGCGCGGCGAGACCGATTCATGGTGGAAGCCGAAATCACCGGCGGCCTCGAACACCCCGGGATTGTCCCCGTTTATAGCCTGGGCCAATATCAGGACGGCCGTCCGTTTTACGCGATGCGCTTCATCCGCGGCGACAGCCTCGCCGAAGCGATCGGAGATTTTCACAGCGACGATCAAGCTCGGGGCGACGGCGCAGCTCGAATGCTGTGGTTACGAAAACTGCTGGGCCGACTGATCGACGTTTGCAACGCGATCGAATATGCCCATAGTCGTGGAGTCCTGCATCGTGATTTAAAGCCGGGCAATATCATGCTGGGCCGCTACGGCGAGACCTTGGTCGTCGACTGGGGATTGGCCAAGGCCGGAGGTCGCATAGACCTGGACGGGGATTTCCAAGAACTCCCGTTGCAGCCCAGCTCCGGCGAAAGTGCGACACCTACCGAGATGGGCTCGGCAATCGGGACGCCGGCCTATATGAGTCCAGAACAATCCGAGGGTCGGCTTGACCAACTGAACTCGACAACCGATGTGTATAGCTTGGGCGCAACATTGTACTGCCTGTTGACGGGGAAGGCGCCGTTTCGTGGACCAAACAAGGAAGAGATCCTCCGCAAGGTTCGTCGCGGGGACCTCGCACGTCCGCGGAGCATTAAGCCCGAGATCCCGCGTCCGCTGGAGGCGATCTGCCTGAAGGCGATGGCCGTTAAACCGCAGGATCGATACGAAGGCGTTGGTTCGCTGGCCGACGACATCGAACGATGGCTGGCAGACGAACCGGTGAGTGTCTATCGCGAACCCTGGTTGAACCGGGCAGCCCGCGCTGCCCGGCATCACAAGACAGCCGTAGCCGCCATCACCGCACTGATTGTGACTAGCCTGGTGGCGCTGGCGATCATCACCGCACTCACGCGGAGCCAGAACAAGAGTCTGCGGATTGCGCGCGACGCCGCGGAACAGCAGTGAAACCGAGCAGAAGACAATCTGGAGATCGCGCGAGAGTTGGCATTAAGTAATCTCGACCTCGCCGAACGCGAACTTTCGCGATTGCCCGGCAAGGGAGCCATCCGAAAGAAGATGACGACACGGTCGCGCGAGGTATTCGAGCAGTTTCATGAACAAGCGCCGGAAGATCCAGCGATCCGATCCGAGTTGGCAAAAGTCCTTCGCTTCTGGGCGAACGTCGAACGAGGCGAGAATCCACAGGATGCACTCGCGGCAAGCCAGGCCGCCGCCGATTTGTATGACAGCCTGCTCGCTGAATCGCCTCAAGATCGCGACCTTCAAGACCGCCTGGCCGAACACCTGCGCGATCAGGCTAACATCTTCAAGATGCTCGGCCGACTGAATGAAGCCATCTCGGCGTTCAAGCGGGCAGGGCAAACCGTTGGCAGCCTGCGAAGCACATTTCCTGATGATGTCGACTATCGCCGCACGGAGGCCAGCCTAAAACTAGATCTGGGATCGCTACAACTTCAAGCCGGCCAGGTGAACGAAGGGTTAGAGAATTACTCACAGGCGGTGGATGCATATCGCGGACTCGTCTCACATCCAAAGCGCCGAGCGTATGATCCCCTATTGCTATCGATGGCATTGCGTGGAAAAGGTGAGTCGTTGCGAAGGAGCGGTCGACTCGACGAAGCGGAAAAAGCACTGGCTGACGCTGGAACGAGTGCTGGTGAACTGGATCAGACCGACAAGAATATCCTCCACGTATCGGCCCGTATTCGCCTCCAACAAAGCTTGTTGCTTGCCGCCCAAAGCCAGACGATGGAAGAATCCGAAAAGCCACTCGAAGAAGCCATTGAGATCTGGCGGAGATTGGCCGAACGGTGGCGGGACAGCACTCAGTACCAAACCTATCGCTCGTATCTGGCGCGGGCACTCACCGTAAAAGGAATAAGACGCCTGTCAGACGGCGACGCCGACGACCAGGTCAGGGCAATCCTCGACGAGTCAAATGAAATCATGGCATCGCTGATCCAGCAGAATGCCGAAGTGCCATCATATCCGGCGGCACTCTCCGAAAACCTGGCTAGTCTGGCACGCTGGGCGATCGCCAATGGCCAAAGCGAACCGGCTCTGGACTTCCTGCAGCGAGCCCAGAAACTCCAGCAAGGCGCCGTAAGCAAGAGCCCTGAAAACGCTAGTTATCAGGAGAATCTGATAAAGCGCCAAAGGGATCTCACCAGGTTTCGCAACGGAGATGCCCTCGACTAAAGGACTCACGACGAGGTCTCAGAGTCGCCCTATTCCTCCGAAGCCACTACTTCTTCCACGTAGTCGACTTCCATCGGCGCGGTTTCGTCTTCTGCTGTTTCCTCGTTTGTGACGGTCACGTCAATTTCCTCCGTGTCGTCGGGGCGGGTTTTTGCGTGTCCCGTGCATCTTACTCGGACGAACAACCTGGTCGATGTGCTGCCCCGATTGATCGGTTGGCACATCCAACTGTGCGAACTGTTGGCAAATTCAATCGTGTTTCGTGCGGCAGGTGTCGCGAAACGAAATCCTGTAGCGTCTTCGTCGATTTCGAGTTTGACAAAACTCCACACAGGGGGGCCTTGACCTATTGCTGAATTTAGCACAATGGTGGATTTGAATGCCGCCGTTTTCTCACGAGAAGTATCTTCTGCTGCAAAAATCTTCTTCACCTCCTCTTCTGCGTTACTGTCATCGTTCGTAATTGTGATATCGATTTCCTCGGTTTGTCGCACCCTTGCGGCTTCATCTCTTATCTTCTTGATTTCCATTGTGAAGAAATGATTGCCGGAGTGTTTCTTCTTCACGTCGAATCTATCATTCGACCATTCCTTGACTTTCCAATCGGTCAAATCTCGAGTGTCATTCACGAAGGACAACGTACCTTTCTTCGAATTCTTCTTCCAAACGACACCAGTCTTGATCGTCATCGTAGCCACCTTTGACGAAGAGTTATCTTGCTGGAAAACTCAAAATACGTTGCCGCGAATTGTATCAGATGCTGGAAGGGCTTTCAGGGATAAGGATAACCGCTCAGAGTTTTTCCAAAGCTAGATGACGGCGTGTTTCAATCTGCGCGATGCGGACATATCGCTCGACTCGCCGTCGCACGGTCAACTGTCGCACGGTCAAGCGGAGTCGGCCAAGGCGGCTCAGCCCGGCCACTCCAGCGATTGACGGTCGAAATCATCGTGATGACAATAGAATGCCAGCCGCCTGAGGTCCCTGACCAGTCGGCGGTCGCCCTTCGAGCTGGCTTGCAACGGTTGCTCGGATTTGTTGATTTTCTAGCGAGTGGTGAGACGCGCGTTGCGCTGGACTGTCCGCTCTGCACTGATCGAATGAGAGGATTGTCCATGTTTCTTGCCGTTCCTTTGTCGGACGTCGGTCCGTGCTGGCCTGCCAAACGTACTCGAATTTTTAGACTGACGGCACTTGTCGTTCTGCTGACCGTGGTCGCGTCGTGGGTGGGCGGTGCCGAAGCCGCGCCCAACGAACGTCCGAACATCGTCTTGGTGATGGCCGATGACATGGGCTGGGGCCAAACGGGTTACTACAACCATCCGATTCTCAAGACACCTCACTTGGATGCGATGGCGGCCAATGGGCTGCGATTTGATCGTTTTTACGCCGGGGCACCTGTCTGTTCGCCGACCCGAGCCTCCGTCTTGACTGGTAGGACGAATGACCGTACTGGTGTGGAGAGCCACGGCTACGCATTGCGGCGGCAGGAGCGCACCGTCGCTCAGGCGCTCCGCGATGTTGGCTATGCGACCGGGCATTTTGGCAAGTGGCATCTAAACGGTCTTCGCGGTCCAGGAGTTCCTGTCTTGGCGAGCGACGATCATAACCCTGGTGAATTTGGGTTCGAACAATGGCTCTCGGTGACCAACTTCTTTGATCGCAATCCGATCATGAGCCGTAGTGGTGATTTTGAAGTATTTAAGGGCGACTCGTCCGAAATCATTGTTGCCGAGGCCCTGAAGTTCATCGGCCAACAGGCCAAATCGAAGAATCCTTTTTTCACCGTCATCTGGTATGGAACGCCGCACAGCCCGTGGGTGGCGGCAGACGAAGACAAGACCGCCTTTGGGGAGTTGGGATCCAAATCGCAAGACCACTATGGCGAGTTGGTCGCCATGGATCGCAGCATCGGAGCATTGCGCCAGGGGCTCAGACAACTAGAGATCGAAGAGAATACACTGTTCTGGTTTTGCAGCGATAATGGCGGGCTGCCGAAGATTTCGCCTGACACCGTTGGTGGTTTGCGTGGCTTCAAAGGCAGCGTCTACGAAGGAGGTCTCCGTGTCCCAGCGATTATTGAATGGCCAAAAGGAATTCCCAAATCACGCGTCACGTCGTACCCAGCCTGCACAATGGATATTTTTTCGACTCTGGCGAACGTCGCCGAACTCACTGATACCGTTATGCTGCAACCTCAGGACGGTGCGAGTCTGGCGCCGCTGTTTAGCAAGGATCTACAACTCCGAGAAAGGCCAATCGGGTTCCGCCACATCGGGCGCGCCGCGCTAATCGACAATAACTACAAACTGATCACGCTGGACATCAAGAAGGACACGTTTCAGTTATTCGATCTCGACAACGATCCAGGCGAAGAACACGACCTGTTCAAAGAACGCCCCGATGTTGCTCGACGACTAAGGGCAGAATTCCAGCGGTGGAATCGATCGGTTGCAGCCAGCGTCGCCGGCAAGGACTATCCCGAGGGCACGGTCTCGCCGTCAGAACCGCAGCCACGCTTCTGGACGACAGTCAAAGAGTACGAACCGTATTTTGAAGCTTGGAAGAAACGGCCAGAATACAGATCACGCTTGAAGTGACGCCGCTCCGGCGATATGCGTGGCGCTTCGCTCTCTACGATGTACGCGCGTGTTTGAAAGTAGTGATGATGCTGTCGCATTGAACGTGTCGAATACGACGCTCGTTCCGATTACCAACGGCCTTTGGCTCGTTTCAGATGCTCAATCGGCAGCCTCACGATCCTGCCAGCCGTCCTAAGGCCCCGATTATGACGGCTACAACGTCAATTCAACTTTTTGGAAGATTTTCGGGATTGACCCGCCGATTGGAAAGACCAATCATTAAGCGGAATTGGTGTATTAACTTTGGACGTGTTCATGCAGGCCGTAACTTCACATTTGGCGACGTACTTGCTGCTCATCCACATGGTGTTGGGCTGCTGCTTCCACCATGCGCACGCGTGCGAGCTCGAATGTTGTCCGGAGCCAGTGGCAAACGACCAGACATGTGATTGCAGTGCACATGATGCTCTGGACCAGACTGCAGCGGAACTGGCAGGCATCGTCGGCGATCTACCGGCAGACCGCCGCGATCATCACCAACATCAGTGTGAAGGCGATCAGTGCCGGTTCGTCGTCGTCGAACGAACATCAGAACAGGGTCGCAAATTGAACGTCGGTGTTCGATCGCTCAGTCTGGCCATCACTGGTCACGGTTTTGATGCGGTTGGCAAGACGATCATACCCGGGACCGTCTATTCTCATTCAAAATCCGGTTTCTCGCTGCGCGAGCATCTGCGATTGCGCGTGCTGCTGATCTGATCGCTCCGCTCTCATCTGTTGAGCACGATTGCGCGCATCGAGTTGTGTGCTGTGCGGTCACCTTCAATCGCGACGTGCTTCGCAGTTTCTATCACTTGCCGGAAGCTGACCTGTTTGCGGAGCCCCTTCGCCGTAATGGCAACAAGAGAGTGAATCATGAACAAGAGAAATGCTCTGGACCGAATGAACCAGAATCGTGCGGCAATTATGGCCAGTGTCGTGGTGACCGTACTACTTGTGATGGGAGCGGCAACCTATCAACTTTGGCTTCCGCACTTGCGGGCTTTCGTTACCGCAAGCCAGGAAAGCGAAGAAGACCACACCGATTCAGATGGCGAACAAGATCATGAAGGTCACGATCATGGCGTCGTGCACGCTGGTCACTCCGACGACACCGCGATCGAGCTGACGGGTGCCGGGCTGAAGAATATCGACTATACACCAGTTCAAGTTTCGCTCAGCACATTCCAACGAACAATTGCGTTGCCGGCCATGGTCGTTGAGCGTCCCGGACACTCGCAGATTCAGATCACCGCGCCACTAACGGGAGTGGTCACGAAAGTGTATGCCGTACAAGGTGCGGCTAGTGTGCCCGGCAGTCCGATGTTCGACATTCGCCTGACCCATGAAGAGCTTGTGGCCGCGCAGCGAAGCTTTCTGCAGACTGCAGAAAACCTGAAGGTTGTGAAACGCGAAATCGACCGCTTGAATGCCATTTCTGAAGATGTCTTGGAGGGCAAGCGAGTTCTCGAGCAGGAGTATGAACGCCAGAAATTCGAGGCGTCGTTGCGAGCCGAACGGCAGGCCTTGTTGCTGCATGGTTTGAAAGACGACCAACTTGACCAGATCCTGGCGACGGGAAAACTGGTTCCGTCATTGACGGTCTACGCTCCCGCTCATACGCATGAAGACGGTGGATGTCAGGAAGAACACCTGTTCCACGTGCAACGACTGACAGTCAGTCAAGGCCAGCATGTCGACGTGGGCGAACTGCTCTGCGTGATTGCGGATCACTGTGAATTGTACATCGAAGGTCGGGCGTTCGAAGACGATGCAATGCGGCTTCGCGAAGCGGCACGCGCGGGAAGTAGCATCAGCGCATCAGTTGTCGTCGGCAGGCGACAGACGGATGTGATCGAAGATCTGAAGCTGCTTTACCTTGCGGATCAAGTGGACCAGACCACGCGAGCTTTTCGATTTTACCTGCGACTCCCCAATCAAGTTGCGCTTGATCGACACGCCAAAAACGATCGCAGATTCATTGCCTGGCGTTTCAATCCTGGCCAGCGGATGGAGCTGCGGGTTCCAGTGGAAACTTGGGACGAACGCATCGTCTTGCCCGTCGAGTCGATCGTCGAAGAAGGTGTCGAGACGTATGTCTATGAACGCAACGGAGACCACTTCGATCGACTTGCCGTCCACGTGCAGTATCGAGACCAGACGTCCGCCGTGATCGCCAACGACGGTGCATTGAAGCTGGGAAAAATCGTGGCGGCCAAAGGTGCCTATCAAATGCACCTGGCACTTAAGAACAGAACAACCGGTGGCGTCGATCCCCACGCGGGACATACACATTAGGTGAAGGGGTAGTGAAACAACCCAATACGAGCTTTCTCGTGCCTACTCCTTCCTCCTCTAACCTGCTACCGAACCATGCTTAACGCAATCATTCGCTTCTCGCTCCACAATCGACTGCTGGTCATTGCAATCTCTGCTTTCATGCTGGCCTACGGAGGTTGGCAAGCGTATCACCTGCCGATCGACGTGTTTCCGAATCTGAATCGACCGCGGGTCGTCATCCTCACGGAAGCGCCAGGGCTGGCGCCCGAGGAGGTCGAAACGCTGATCACGATTCCTTTGGAAACCTCCTTGAACGGTGCGACAGGTGTACAGGACGTGCGTAGCTCGTCAGGTGCTGGCCTCTCGGTGATCTACGTCGAATTTGATTGGGATACCAACATCTACAACGATCGTCAAATCGTTAACGAGCGGATGACACTGGTCAGCGAGCACCTTCCCAAGGGTGTCAAGCCGCAGCTTGCACCGATCTCGTCAATCATGGGGCAGATTCTGATCGTTGGCATGTACGTGGGAGAGGAGCGGCCAGACGATCGTACCCAAAGCCCGTCGCAGCGCGATGCGACGGATGCCGATCCCGCGATGTCGGCCTCGCGTCAGAACAAGCAGCCTACATCGGCCATGGAGCTGCGCACGCTGGCGGACTGGGTGGTTCGACGACGCCTGTTGACCATCCCGGGCGTGTCGCAAGTCGTCACCATGGGCGGCGAACGCAAGCAGTTTCAAGTTCTCGTCGATCCAAACGAAATGCTGAGATACGGCGTCACGCTGCACGAAGTCAAGACGGCGTTGAAAGAAAGTAATCAGAATACGGCGGGCGGATATCTGGACGAACAAGGCCCCAACGAACTGCTAGTCCGTGCGCTGGGACGCCTGAAGAACATCGACGATATTAGCCGAATCGTTGTCAAACATCGTGGCGGCCAATCCGTCGTGCTCTCGCAAGTGGCGACCATTGTCGAGGGTCCGCAGACGAAACGGGGCGACAGTTCCGCCTTTCGACGCGACGCCAGCGGTGACATCGTGGGTGGACGGACGGTGGTGCTCACCATCAACAAACAACCGAATGCCGACACAAGCGATGTGACCGTCGCCGTCCAGAAAGCACTTCGCGAGCTACAGCCATCACTGCCGCGCGACGTCTACATGTTGCCTGAACTGTATCAGCAGAAGACGTTTATTGACCTTTCAATCAAGAATGTCATCGAAGCATTGCGAGACGGCAGCATCTTGGTCGTCATCATCTTATTCTTGTTTCTCATGAATCTTCGGACAACGTTCATTACGTTGACCGCTATCCCACTTTCGATTGTGATTACCGCACTCGTCTTCCAGGCGTTTGGATTGTCAATCAACACGATGACGCTCGGCGGTCTGGCCGTCGCCATGGGCGAACTGGTCGACGACGCAATTGTGGACGTCGAGAACATCTTCCGCCGATTACGTGAGAACCGCGCAAACGCCAATCCAAAGCCGTCACTGCTGGTGGTATTTCAAGCCAGCTGCGAAGTTCGGAATTCGATTGTCTATGGAACGATCATCGTCGTTCTGGTTTTCATCCCGTTGTTTGCACTAAGCGGTATGCCGGGACGCCTGTTTGCGCCACTGGGCATCGCGTACATCGTTTCCATCATCTCTTCGCTCTTGGTCTCGCTAACGGTCACACCTGTGCTGAGCTACTGGATGCTGGGCAAGGCGCGAGTGTCAGCCGAGGAAAAAGATGGCTTTATGCTGCGTGGATTGAAGTGGTTCGCAGAGCGCGTGATGCATCTGAGTCTGCGTTGTGCGTGGCCGTTGCTACTGGCAGCGTCGGTCGCCGTGGCGATTGCGACTTGGGGTATGCTGCGGTTAGAAAGCGACTTTCTGCCACCGTTCAATGAAGGTGCCGTGCAGATCAATGTGTTGTTGCCGCCGGGAACCTCGCTGGCAACATCAAATGAAGTTGCCACCAAGGTGGAACAGCGTCTCCAGAAGATCGGAGATATCAAGTCGTTTGTTCGGAAAACAGGTCGCGCCGAAATGGACGAACATGCCGAAGGCGTCGGTGTCTCGGAAATGATCGCCACAGTTGATCCACATTCTACCCGATCGCGCGAAGAAGTGATTGAGGAGATTGGCGAGGCGCTTGAGGACATTCCAGGAATCGTCACGGCCGTCGAGCAGCCGCTGGCACATCTGATTTCACACATGCTGTCCGGTGTGAAGGCCCAGGTTGCGATCAAGATTTACGGAGACGAACTGGACGTGCTCCGCCGCCAGGCAGAGAAGATCAAGGCCGCAATTGCCGATGTCGACGGCGTGCGGCACTTGCAGGTTGAACAACAGGTTGATATCCAGCAACTGAGAATCGAGGCGGACGGTCGCAAGTTGGAATCATTTGGCCTGCGGCGGTTGGACGTGAACGAATTTGTGGAAACGGCCATGCAAGGCGAAGTCGTCTCCAAAGTACTTGACGGCCAGCGAACGTTTGACTTGTTGGTCAAATTGGATGAATCCTACCGAGAAGATATGGAAGCCGTCCGACGCTTGGTGATCGACTTGCCACAGGGAGGTTCGGTCAAGCTGGAGGATGTGGCCCGCATTTACAAATCAAGCGGGCCGAATACGATCAATCGCGAGAATGTCCGTCGGCGGATTGTCGTGCAGTGCAATGTGCGCGAGCGCGGGCTGGTGGACGTTGTCGAAGACATCAAGACGCGAATCGCACCGATCGAAGACAAACTGCGTTCTTCTGGCTACGACCTGGAGTACAGCGGGCAATTCGAAAGCCAACAAGCCGCGTCGCGGATGATCGGCTTGTTGTTCTGCCTTTCGTTGGTCGGAATGTTCTTGGTGCTGTTCAAGATGTTCGGTTCGGCGAATCTGGCACTGCAGGTCATGATCGCCCTGCCCATGGCGTTCATTGGTTCGGTTGCGGCAATCTATCTGACCGATCAGACGCTGACGATCGCCAGCATGGTGGGCTTCGTGTCACTGTGTGGTATTGCTTCGCGGAATGGAATTCTACTGATCAATCATTACTTGCACCTCGTCAAGCACGAAGGCGAGTCGTGGACGAAGGAGATGATCGTTCGCGCCGGAAAGGACCGCTTGGCACCCGTCTTGATGACCGCGCTCACGTCCGGCATCGGCCTGGTACCGTTGGCGATGGCTGCTGGCGAACCCGGGAAAGAGATCCTCTATCCCGTGGCAACAGTCATTATTGGCGGTTTGATCAGCAGTACGTTGCTGGAATTCCTGGTCAGACCGGCCCTGTTTTGGCAGTTCGGCATGAGATCGGGAAGACGAGTCACCATGCAGAGTGATGTGCGGATCGAATTGATCGAAGAGTCTCCCAAGTGCGACGATGGGACTCACGAGATGTAGGCTGGAACAAACTCACAGACTGACTTCGTGTTGTCGCGATAGTAGTAGGCTCACTCTTGTCATCACCGTATTGACCGCCAAAGCCCTCAGTCTTCCGTCGGTCGACTGCGCCCGGTTTCACGTACTTTCTTCAGTTGGGCCAATAGCTTCTGGACGATTGCGGGCTCGTCTGCATAAAGATTATTGGTTTCGCTCAAATCGACCGCCAGGTTATAAAGCTGACCTGGTGGGTCACCCGGTCCAGGTTTGATACGTCGAGGTTGCGAAAAACCACCTGACCCCAGGCCGGTGATCAACTTCCAATCACCGACGCGGATTGTCATCATGCCACCACCAGATCGGATGACCAGAGCATCACGGACGGGTTTCTCTTCTGGCTGAGTTCCCCACAGGACACCCGAGATATCAAAACTATCGGGACCAACTCCGGCGAGCAGTTCGGCATCGACGACCGAGGCGAAAGTCGCCAGCAAATCAGTGAAGCAGATTGTCTGATCGGTGACCGAAGCGGCTTTCACTTGTACTGGCCAGCGCACGAGAAACGGCATACGATGCCCGCATTCCCAGGCGTCGGCTTTCATCCCACGCAGGCCGCCGGACGCATCGTGGCCAAACCGCTGGACATCGCTTTCATACCACACCGGTCCATTGTCTGAAGTGAAAACCAGAAGCGTGTTGTCGGCCATGTCATGATCATCGATCGATTTCAGAACACGACCAATCATCGCATCGACCATCACGGCAAAGTCGCCATACATGCTCGCCGCGCTCCGCCCTCGGAACTTTGGCGATGGCAGCCAGGGCGTGTGCGGTGCCGGATAGGCGAGGTACAACATGAGCGGTTGGTCGGTTCCATTCGTTTTGTTGCGCGCGACGTGGTCTCCGATTACGCCAATGGCTTCGTCCGTGAAACGCGGCAAGACATTCTTCAGTTCCAGGTCCGGCGCGATGCCTCCTTCGCGCCAGAACGCGCCCTGAATGGGCGACCAGCCCTCGCTGTTGTTCGCGGCAATCCTATTTGTCGGTGGCGAGACCGCTTGGTTCCCGCGAATGTAGAAGTACGGCGGAATATCAGTCGATGCCCGGATGCCAAAGTATCGGTCAAAGCCGCGATCAACGGGTCCGCCCGGCAATGGCTTGTCATAACCATCTTCCTGGAAGCCAAGATGCCATTTTCCAACCATCGCCGTGTGATATCCCTGGGCCTGCAACAGCGACGCGATCGTCGTCTGGCCGGGCTCGATCAACGGCTGCTTCGACCACCGCGAGACATTGGTGCGGAAAGGGTATCGCCCGGTCAACAATCCGTATCGGGACATGTGGCACAGCGGACCGGGTGCGTGGGCGTCAGTGAAACGCATTCCGTCGCGCGCCAGCGAATCAATGTGGGGAGTTGGAATCTTCGAATCGGTGTTGTAGCACCCCGGGTCACCATAGCCCATGTCGTCGACCATGATGATCACGATGTTCGGTCGCATCTCAGAATCGGCACCAAGAGCTGTGTTGACAACGACTTGTGACACAGCAGCCAAGACGAGCCATACGGCCAATGTAGTTATTCTGTGTGGTAGATGATGCTCTGATTGTTGCTGGCGACACAACCGCCTAGCTGCATTGGGTTTCGTCAACATGGTTCGACCCTCTCGTCGCGGCGGTGCGCCGGTCGTTCGTGTGAGGCAGGTTTCTCATTCTCAACATCATCTTTGGTGTTGCTCGGGCAGTCAACCATTCACCGTTGAATCGCAGCGTTTCGGTTCGTTGCAGCCGTAAGCAGCCTGTTGATTTTCATGCTTTGAGCACTTATAGAGTGGTAGATGATGATCCATTCTCGGGTGCCGATTCACACCAATTGGCATGTTCAAACGCCGCTCACAAGTGCACTGGAGAATCCGATGACAAAACAGTTTGTCGCCACTTCAACACGTCTAGTCGTGACGACTGTGCAGATCACTGTCGTTTCGTTCTTGCTGACATTCTTCGTCATGAACTCGGCAGATCCGATTCTCGCAACGGAACCGGTGACCGATTCAGGAACAGCGAACGACTGGCCTCAGTGGAGAGGACCAACGCGGGACGGTGTGGTCGTTGGATTCTCCATTCCCGAAATCTGGCCTAAATCGCTCGATGAACAATGGTCTGTAGAAGTTGGTGCAGGTTACTCGTCACCGGTGGTTGCCAACGGACTGGTCTATCAGCTGAGCCGTGAAGAAGACGAGGAACAAGTCCGCTGTCTGGAATTGCAAACAGGTAAAACGATCTGGCACGCCAGCTATCCAGCAAGCGGCGGAGTTCATCGCGCCGCGGCTGCTCACGGAATCGGGCCCAAATCGACACCGGTGATCGCTCGGGGAAAGCTCTACACCTTGGGTATTGGCAGCATCTTGTCTTGTTTTAAAGCGGAAACAGGAGAGCTACTTTGGCGAAAGTCATTCGACGGCCAGTTTCCGCAACCGGCTCCCTCGTGCGGGACATCAATGTCACCGCTGATCGAAGGCAATCTCTGCATTGTTCACGTTGGTCTTGACCGCCGCGGCGCGTTGTATGCATTTGACGCCGACACCGGACAACAACGATGGGAATACGCTGGTGATGGCCCGGGATACGGTTCGCCGATCGTTGCATCGCTGGGCGGCAAGCGGCAGATCGTCGCGCCGGTCTCCAAGTTCCTTGCGGGTATCCACATTCACAGCGGCGAACTGCTCTGGCGAGAATCGTTTCCAACCTACAGCACGCAGAACATCATCACCCCCGTTCAACACCGCGACATGATTATTATCGGGGGCATCGGGCAACCGATCGTGGCGCTGCGGCCCAACAAGGACGATGGGGCCACGACCGTCAAAAGAATCTGGGAAAACCAGGCGGACCCGTTGCACATGAGTTCGCCTGTCGTGCTCGAAGGCAAACTGTTCGGACTGTCGCACACGAGGGCCGGGCATCTCTTCTGCCTCGACGCCAATACGGGCAACGTCCTTTGGCGCGGAGAAGGACGATTCGCCAAGAGCGTGGCAATCCTGGTAGTAGACAATCTGCTGGCACTACTGACATCCGAGGGCAGCCTGATTTTTGCCAAGCCAACACCCACGGGCTTAGACCACATCGCCGAGTATCACGTCGATCCCAACGGCCGCACATGGGCGCATCCCGTTCTGCTGGGAAACCGCATTCTGGTCAAAGGTGATGTGAATCTGAGCTGTTGGTCTCTTCCCTGAAAAATCCTCCGACGGCTTGCGTTTTTCGTTTGCTCACCGAACAATAAGACAAAATTGGACTGTGTCGCATTAGTTTTGCGTTCGGAGGGTCGCAGCGAAAACGGACTCGGACGCTTAACATCCATCGATCCCGGCCCCAGGCCACTCGCAGCAGGGGAGATCCGTAATGAAACGGCTTACACACGTACTCATGGTGTTGGGTTTGCTGGCATTTGGAGTCTTTCCATCGCTCGGTATCCCACAAGCGATCGGCGGCGAGACTGGCCGGGCGACCGTCATCAGCCGCGAGCAGATCGAAGCCGACTGGATTCGCCAGGACCAGGTACGAAACTTGCCGGCCGTTGGCGGCGGCGTAACGACCCGCGAAGACTCGGCGGGTGGCTGTGACGGAGTCAAGGACGGGCGGTGGGGATTCCACACCGGACAGGAGAACGAGCCTTGGTGGCAAGTGGACCTGGGCAAAGAAATGCCGCTGGACCAACTGCTGATTTACAACCGCTGCGACGGCAGCACAGAGCGGGCACTGCAGTTGAAGGTGCTCCTTTCCAGCGACGGCAAGGTCTGGTCGACGGCGTATCAGCATGACGGCAGCATGTTCCGCGGCGTGACCGATGTCAGGCCACTTTCCGTGCGGCTGAAGGGGGCTAAAGCCCAGTTGGTGCGCATCCAATTGACCGGGACCCAGTTTCTGCATTTGGACGAGGTCGAGGTCTTCCCCACCACCAGCAATCGGAACGTCGCGCTGGGGAAACCGGCCGACCAGAGCAGCGTCAGTCGCTGGTCCACACGCAGCGCGACGGTCGCTGCCGTCGCGGATGCCTTTCCGGTGGACACGGTCATCGAGCAGGGCTTGAAGCTGGCCGCAAACCAGCGTGGGCTGGGGGCCGATGTGGGCGACCACGTCGCTCGACTCAAACAAATCGCCACGACCTGGAACGACCTTCCTCAAGACGCCCCGCCGGAGGCCCGTCGCGAGATTTATTTCCAAGCTCGCTGGACCGTACGCAAACTCGCGCTGGCCAATCCGCTGCTCGACTTCGATCAGTTGCTGTTCGTAAAGCGCGTCCCCAGCAGCTTCACGCACATGTCAGATCAGAACTACGGTTGGTTTTCTCGACCCGGCGGTGGGCTGTTCGTGCTGGACGGGCTGAAGCGCGAGTCGCCCAGCTTGCGCTGCCTGACCGACCAGTTGCCGGCCGGCAACATTCTTGATCCCGACATTTCCTACGACGGCACGAAAGTGCTGTTCGCCCATTGCAAGTTTTACCCGGGCTTGGCGGAGAAAAAGGACAAGCTAGACAAGTCGAAAATCGCCGAGGACGCGTTCTACCACCTGTACGAAATCAACCTGGATGGCAGCGGGCTGAGGCGTTTGACCCGGGGTAAGTACGACGATTTCTCCGGCCGTTATCTGCCTAGCGGTGAGATCGCGTTCTTGTCCACGCGCCGAGGCCAGTTCCTGCAGGCGGGCCGAACCAGCGCCGCAGTGACCCAGATCGGCGAATTGCCCGATTGTTACGTGCGCTGCGGAGGCGGGTCCGAGCGCCCGGTGGCCGTTTATACGTTGCAAGTCATGGATGCCGAAGGCGCGAACATGCGGACTATTTCACCCTTCGAGAATTTCGAGTGGACACCGAATGTCGCGAATGATGGACGAATCCTGTACGCGCGCTGGGATTACGTGGACCGGGACAATATGCCGTACATGAGCCTATGGTCCACGATGCCCGACGGCACTGCGGCCCAGGCGGTGTACGGCAATTACACGGTCAGCCCGTACTGCACCTTCGAGGCGCGCAGCATCCCGAACTCGCACAAGCTCGTTTTCACGGCCTCGGCGCACCATGCGATCACCGGCGGTAGCCTGGTGCTGCTGGATCCGAGTCAAAGCGCCGACGGGCCCGGCTCACTGACGCGGCTGACTCCCGAAGTGCCCTTTCCCGAGGTCGAAGCCTGGCCAGCCACCTATTACGTCAACCCCTACCCCCTTTCGGAGCACCACTACCTGGTAGCCTGGAGCGACCAGCCATTGGCGCCGGCATGGCCGCGCGTCAACCCACCCAATGCGACGGGAATCTATCTGTACGACGCACTCGGCAACCTGAACCTGATCTACCGAGACCCGGAGATCTCCAGTATGCATCCTCTGCCGATCCGGCCTCGCCGGCGCCCCCCGGCGGTACACGAACAGGCGTTGCGGGACATCAACCAGGAGGGCCGCATGTTGCTGGCAGACGTGTACCAGGGCCTGGGCGGCGTCCAGCGGGGTTCCATCCGGCGGTTGCGCATCGTGGGGGTGCCCGCCAAGACCCAGCCCACAATGAACAGTCCTGCGCTAGGCATCACCCGTGACGATCCGGGCAAGTTCGTGCTGGGCACCGTCCCGGTCGAAAACGATGGATCGGCGTTCTTCCGCGTCCCGGCCGGAATACCGATCTTCCTGCAGGCGCTGAACAAGGAGGGGAAGGCCGTCCAGACGATGCGCAGCGCGACTTACGTCCAGCCAGGCCAGACCTATACGTGCGTCGGATGTCACGAGCCACGCAATACCGCCCCCGCCAACCGGACGGCGCTGGCATCGCTTCGCGAACCCTCCCGAATCGCACCTGGGCCCGAAGGTTCCTGGCCGCTAGACTTCAACGTCCTGGTCCAGCCGGTGCTCGAGCAGCACTGTGTGCGCTGCCACCGCAAAGGCGCCGACGGGAGCCAGTTCGATCTGACCGCCGGCATTGCATACGAAACGCTCATCAGCTACGGGGGAGAACGGAGTTTGCGAAACCACGTCTTGACGGCTTATCGCCGAGGCCGCTCGACCGCCGGCGAGTGTGCCGCCCAATCCAGCGCGTTGCTCCAATTGCTCGAGCAGGGTCACTATGACGTGACGCTGGACGCTGACGCCAGAGACCGGCTGATCACGTGGATGGACACGTATGCGCAGCGTGCCGGATCGTTCAGCCCAGACCAGCAACGCCGGCTGCGCGAGTTGCGTAAGCGGCTGGCCAGTATGCTGGGAACGCCCACGGATTGAGACTTCACCGCCTCGTCAGAGTCCACAGTGGTCTGCCATTCGTTCTAACAACGTGTTGTTCTATCTCGCCGAGTTCCTCTTTGCTGCACACTTGAAGATCGCGGACAATACGAACGTTCTCCTCAAGCTCTTCGAGTGTATGGGTTCCAACAATCGCGGTTGCAAACCCATGACTCAATACGTATCGCAACGCCGTCTCGGCGCTGAACTTCTGTTGATGAATGATGGCGGCTCCGTCGCTGGCGAATACTTTCATCGCGATCTTTCCAATCGAGCGATGACCGTTCAAGATCTGTTTGCCATGTCCGCCACTGGCTTGGTCGGTCACGTTGAAAGTCATGAGCAGAGTATCCATCTCGATTCCCGAATCCTTGCATCGGCTGAGCACTTCCTCAATCACTTTGCGGCTTGTATGGACGGTGATACCGATAAAGCGGACGGCTCCTTGTTCCTTCGCCTTTTGAAATACCTCGATGGCACGATCCTTCTTAAAGATTGTCTCGACCTGCTGGAGGGTGGCGATGTTATGGATCTGCCACAGGTCGATCTGCTCCGTCTGCAGCCGCTTGAGGCTCTGTTCTAGTTCGCGGCGCAACTGATCGCCTGAAACATGACATTTGTCACACTTTGTGGCCAGGAACATCTCCTTTCGCCGCGCTGCCACAACGTCGCCGATGATTGACTCGCTGGCGCCGTATCCGGCACACGTGTCGATGTAGTTGATTCCAAGATCGAGCGCTCGGTGCAGGATCTGCTCCGCTTTTTCACGAATCTCGGGCCTCTCGCTCGTGCCGCGGATCTGGGGGTTCCGTCCGCGGCCGCCACCACCAACGCCGAGAATCGACACCTCCACTCCAGTACCACCCAGCTTTCGCATGGGCATCTGTCTCTTGGAATTGGCTGCCGACGGTTGTGGCGTCGGTCGCTCGGTCCGCTCGTCTCCCCTGGTCTGTTGCGCAGCCCCGAGTGAGACTGTCAGTACGGAGCCCAGGCCGATCTCACTGGATTCAGTGAGAAACTTTCGCCTCGTTACGTCTTGATCGTTTATTGCCATGAGCGGTGTTGCTCCTCTTTCACCGATGCCACCCGGCATCTCGCCGGTCCAGCTTCACTTTCAACCTAGTCGTCAGAGAGTTCAAGTTATTGTGCATGACGGACGCACAGACTTTCTCCCGAACGGTCCACTTACGGGGAGAGAACAGTGGAAGTGCAGTTATGGTAGGCTATAGATGATCTTTGATCAAATTCGCGAAGAGCACGCAATGATGGCGAGCAGAGAATGTTGCAGCTGCAGTGAGCGGAGGCGTGGCATGAGATATCGAATCGCAATTGCGTGGTGCGTCTTCTACATCTGCTGCGCGGTACCCGGTCAGGTCTGCGTCAGAGCTTCCGACTCGTTCGCCGTGGATTATGCGGCGATACGCGGCGCCAACTACGTGCCGAGCTATGCCAGCACTAGCATCGGAACCTGGACCGACTTTCAAGTCGAGGCAGTAGACCGCGAACTGGCATTTGCAAAGCGCCTGCGACTCAACTCCGTCCGTGTTTTCTTGCAGTATGTGGCCTACGAAAAGAACCCCGCCGAGTTTCTACAGCACCTCGAGCAATTCGTCGCAATCGCCGGTAGGCACGAAATTCGCCCCATGTTCGTGCTGTTTGATTCATGCTTTGGCAAGGAACCTATGGTCCAAGATGCGAATTCCGAAATGTGGGTCAACAATCCGGGATTCAGTCGAATTGCATCGGACGACTGGTCACGGCTCGAGGCGTATGTCAACGATGTAGTCACGACCTTCGCGGAAAATCCACAGGTTCTCATGTGGGACATCATGAACGAACCGATGGCCGATTTCGAGCATGTGACTCGGCAAGAGAGAAATCGGATCTGGAAATTCTGTCGCCACTTCTGCCGGTTTGTGAAAACGAAGGACCCCAACCACACGATCACCGTCGGCCATGCGGTTGTGGAGTATATTCCCAAGACCGCCGACCTGGTCGACGTCCTATCGATCCATTCTTATGCGCGTTATGAAGACTGGCTTCAGCAAGACGTCGACCTCGCCTGGAATTACGGTCGGAAGTTCGGAAAACCGGTAATCGTAACCGAGTTCGGCAACCCAGGTGCGGGACAGAAATACGAAATGGCATTGGACGTGATCGAGCGAAACGAGCTGGGATTCTATTTCTGGGAACTGATGATTTCGAAGGTCATGTTCAAGGATATGGCGGGATTGATCTATCCGGACGGTACGGTGCGCCAGCTGGGGCCAGTCGCCCGTTTGTTGCACGAGAAATACGATTCGGCGACAGGCGAGCCGCCAGTCGTCCACGATTTCCGACAACGGACAAAGGGCGGCATTCCGCTGAAGCAACCACGCGATGCAACACCCCTGCGTGTTTTCCTTTCGCAGCCTGACCAGTGGAGGCCGTTCGTCGACAAATCGGCAGCTGCACCACGGACAAAGGCGAACATCACCGCGGCGATCCCCACACTTGCCCAGCTGGGTCGTTACCTGGGCCGACCGGATCCTGAGGCGCAAGAGGTCTTTGAACTTGCGTTGAGTATTCCCCACCATTTTCGACTGGGAAGAGAAGAGCAAGCGGTCCAGGATTTCGAGAAACTGGTTCGCATAGTTTCCCGCGCCCTAAAATCACCCAATCCGAGATTCGCACCGGGCAACTGAACGAGTACCGGAGCGTATCAAATACGGGCACGTTCCCTATTTGGCTGCGGCACTGCCGCGTTGGGCTTCGGTGATCACCAAGGTCGGTGCTGCTCTTGTTTTCTTGATGCCATAGCTTGATTCCGGTGACGCTTGCCAAATACAATCAGGGCAAGCGCGGACCACATCTTCCAGATCCGATCGGAGCGGCGCGTTTCGTGCGTTGTCTAGATTCACTTATCTGTGTGACCAAAACTAGAAGGAGCAAGTGATGCGAAAAACAGGTGCTATGGTATGTACGGTCGTCGTAGGTTTGTTGTTGAGTGCCGGGGTTACCAAAGCGGCTGATATCTGGGGCTTAAAGGTGGGCACACCGAACTTGAAATCGGTCGGTCCATTGGCATTCGGCCCGGATGGAATTCTGCTGGTCGGTGACACGAAAGCGGCAGCCGTTTTCGCGATTGCAACGGGCGACACCTCCGGGGCGCCGGCGAAAGTGCAACTGAACATCAATGATCTCAACGGAAAGGTCGCCGATCTGCTCGGCGCGAGCCCGCAAGACATCGAGATCAAAGACATGGCCGTTAATCCACTGAGCGGGAATCTCTACTTGTCCTTGTCAAAGAAGCAAGGACCGGCTGAAGCGCCGGCCTTGTTGAGGATCGATGCGACGGGGAAGCTGAGCGAGGTATCGCTCAAGAAGGTCGGCTTCTCCAGTGTAACCCTGCCCAATCCGGTTGAGGATAAAGTGACTGGAGAGGGACGTCGTCGTCGGAATCGCCGTGGCGAGTCGATCACCGATCTGGCATTTGCCGAGGGCAAGGTTCTCCTTTCCGGCCTCACCAATGAAGCATCTCCTTCGAACGTGCGCGAGATTCCGTTTCCGTTTATCGCGGCGGATCCAGGAATAAACATCGAAATCTACCACGGGGCACATGGTCGCTACGAAGATGACGCGGTCGTCCGCACGTTTGTGCCGTTCAACATCGGCGGTGAGCCGAATCTACTGGCGGGATTCACCTGTACGCCGCTCGTCAAGTTTCCCCTCGCGAGCCTGTCCGCCGGTAAGAAAACGCGTGGAACCACGGTGGCTGAATTAGGAAACCGCAACCGGCCGCTGGACATGATCGTTTACAAAAAGGGTGGCAAGAATTTCTTGCTCACGGCCAACAGCAGCCGAGGTGTGATGAAAATCAGCACGGAGAAGATCGAGCGACAAGAAGGGATTACGAAAAGGATTGGGGGCGGCGGCACGGCCGGCCAGTCCTTCGAAACGATCGAAGAGCTTAAGGGCGTCGTGCAACTGGATCGTCTGAACGATCAGAATGCTGTAATCCTCGTGCAGACCGACAGTGGTTCGCAAGACTTAAGAACGGTCGCCCTTCCGTAACAGGATCATCGCGGCAGATCGAACAACGGACCGGCTTCTCGATAGCTCATTGAGAAGCCGGTTTTCGCGTTTGTTGGTGCGACTCCTGTGTCATGGTCGCGAGCAATGCCAACGTGGCCCAGCCGGTAGTCGCTATCCGTTGAGCGTAGCTTTCCGCGTTGGCGGGTCGAGTGGTTTCCGGCCAAGATCCATCGTCGAACTGGCCTTCCATCAAGTAGCGGCGTCCTCTTTGGATCATCTGCCGTCGTTTGGCATCGTCGCCGAGTTGCGACAACCCCAACAACACAACGGCGGTATCAAACGGCTCAGGCGCGGAAATAACAAACGGCCCCCAGCCGCCGGATCTGTCTTGTGCTTCCTGTATCAGACCCACACACAGCCGCCGCTGCCTGACCGCGGCGTGATCCTCGCTCGTCCCCAAACCGATCAACGTTGCCGCGGCGTCGAGAACCGTTTTTGGCCGGTGGGTGCGCAGCCAGCTGTCGGCCTTCTCGATATGCGGCTTGAATCGCTTCCGATCGGCCGATGTTAAGACTCGCAACGAAATGGCCGTTGCCAGAAATGTTCCATACGTGATAGGCGAACCAACCGTGCCGTCTGCAACGATCCGCCACGATCCGTCAGCGTGTTGGTATTCGGCGACAGTCTTGGAGGCTTGCAGCAACGGAGCCTTTTCGTCGACTGCCTCCGTTTCCGTCATGTCGAGCAGAGCAAAGCTGAACTGGATCGCAGCCAGTTTCTTACCGCCAAGTTCGCCATCGTCGCGATTGTGCCTCCATCGATCAGGTCGAGTGAGCCAATCTGTCGTATCGGCCAAAGCTCCGCGGTCGACTCGAAAGCCCAGCCGGGCAGCCGTATACAAAGCCCGTGCGGCATCGCCGTTGTTATGACATGAGTAACAGTTGTTTTCGATAGACCACTGAGGAACTTCGCGGCTCAAAAAAGACAAGGCGCGCTGGATTGACTCTGCCTGCACCTTTGAATGATCCGACTGTCCGAACGTATCCGTGCTGCTGAAGGCAACAAGCAAGGCGCAGATTCGGCAAAGCCAAGTTTTCATCAGATCGGTCGTTAGCAATGTGTCACGACAAATGCTATTGGGGAAACACCACTGGTAATCGAGTTGGCATGGCGGAAGGCTCGACCCCCAATACAGATACAGTAAACGTGCCGCTTGCCGGACGCAAGCGCCAGTTGCCGATGATGGACGTCGAGCAAGTAGCTGCGAAACGACTGCAAGAAACGCTGCGATGGTTCCTTCGGATCCACAAGTCGCTTTCTATGCAAATTCGTCGTAACCCAGAATACCGTTATGGTTGTTGCCCCAGAAATATGGGGTGATCTTACGACGAAGCGTAGTCAGCAAGCTGTGTTTGAAATGGAGTTCTGATATGCGCCATGTAACCGAACCTCCAGTGACCGCATCGATTCTAAAGGCTTCGCCGGGTGGAATCGCACAATGATCGACTACTCTCAGACGTTAATGGCGCCAGCGGAAATGGTGAGTTTCGTTCAGATTCACGCCGCCACGGCTGGGAATTATGACCCTTCAGAAAGACAACATCTCAGAGTTATTCCCGCGTTGGCGCAGCCGGTAGATGACCGGTTCGATCCCACTGCAGCGCCCCGAGCTATTGTCACTCGTGACATTTCCCCGAAGTGCATCGGACTAGTTCATTCGGCGCGCTTTCGCGATTCCCTGATTGCGCTGCAAATGTCTCTTGCTGATGAACTAGTGATTCTCGTCGTGGAACTTCAATGGTGCATGAAACTCGGCCCCTACTTTTACAGTGGTGGTCATCTTGTCTCCAGACTGAACAGTTCCCCAAATTCAGTCCAACAGCGTTGCACCTTGGGACAGATACCGCGCCGCGAAGACACATCCTGGTTGTGGATGACAGCTACATTTCCGCCCAGTTAGTTCAGTACAATTTGGAGCAGTCCGGATTCGAAACGTCGACTGCTTCTGACGGTCGTGAAGCGTGGATGAAAGCACAAGAGCAGCAATTCGATCTAATTCTAACCGACGAACACATGCCATCGATGAATGGTACTGAACTGTGTCAGTTGCTACGATCTCACGATCTGTATCGAGAGACCCCGATTGTCCTTTTCACGACCACAGGCAAGCTAGCCAATATTTCGGAACTCCGAGGTGAACTCAACATCGCGGCAACCGTGTACAAGTCGTTCAAGCCAGCGGACCTTCTACGCGCGATTGAATTCGCTTTCCGCGTGCCTGTCGCCCCGCCTACCTAAGATCAGCGCGTCAGTTGCATCCTGTAACGCTGATATTACGCGTCCAGACCATGCGCCTCGGATGATGTTGAATCGACCGGGCGCGTCACAAGGCCGACTGAAGGTCATCGCCCATGCAGTTTCTATGCTGATTCCGACGCTCCGTCATTTCGTCTGTTCGCAAAAGGAATGGAATTCGAGCGCATGATCTACGTGCAGTATTCAACGATGGAGCGCACGTTGGCCCACATCGCCCCTCACGAGGTCAAAGGCGCTGAAGAAACGGCGAAGGGGACAGATGGGGATGATAAAGCAGTCATTCAAGCCATCCCGGTGGCACGCTTCTTGATTGCGCGTAGGCATCCGAAACCACTCTATGGGCACGCCGTGGGCACAGTGTGTTGTCTGCATCTTGCCCGTCCACAGCGTATCTTGTAAGTTGTTGTATTGTACTGTGTTGGAGATTCGTCCCCGTGGCACAATTGGATAGCGCGTCGGCCTCCGAAGCCGAAGGTTACAGGTTCGAACCCTGTCGGGGATACTGACTTACAATGACATGAAGTCGGAATGCAGGAAACTAATGCAGGAAACCCCTGAGTAGCTCGAACTACCCAGGGGCTCTTCCAACAAGGCCTTTCAGCTTGCTGGACAGTGTTTCAATCAAGCAACTGGAGGGTTTTGTTATGGCTAGACCTAGAAAGCCGTGGTTCCGTAAATCGAACAAACGCTGGTACGCCGAATTCGACGGCCAACAGATCAATCTTGGAGCCGACAAGGATTCGGCTCACCGTCGCTTCCATGAGCTGATGGCTCAGCCAAAGAAGCAAATCATTCGGGCCGATTCGGTAGCCGCTATCTGCGATTCGTTCCTCGACTGGAGCAAGAAGAACAGGGCACCAGACACGTACCACTGGTACAGAGACCGCCTGCAGGCGTTTCTTCAGTTTGCCCCGACAGGTCTGCTCGTTGACGAACTCAAGCCCTTCCATGTTCAGAACTTCATTGACTCGCTCGACGTGAAAAGTGGTACGAAACGCAATTACGTTCGTGCAGTAAAACGGTCCCTGAAGTGGGCCGAGGAACAGGGCTACATCGACCGTAGTCCTATCAGGCATCTCAAACAGCCAAGAGCAGGCCGCAGGGACAACGTCGTTCCCGATGTTCATCACAAGCACATCCTTGATCTGACCAGAGATCAGGACTTTCGCGACCTCGTTGCGTTCGCCTGGGAAACCGGAGCGAGGGCCCTTGAGTGCTTTGCTATCGAAGCTAGGCACTACGATCCACACGCGTCCCGTCTCGTATTTCCTCTCGGTGAAGAGAAGATGGAGCGAATTCCGAGGATCATCTATTTGACGGAACAAGCGAATGAGATCATTCAACGGCTCTCTAATTGCTTTCCTCGTGGTAAACTCTTTCGCAACACGAACGGCGTCCCATGGGACGCGAACAACACAAGCTGCCGATTCCGCTACCTTGCAAAGAAGATTGGCGTTAAGTACTGCCTCACGGACTACCGCCACACGTTTGCCACTCGGTTGCTCACTGCAGGTGTCGATGCATTGACTGTGAGTATTCTGCTTGGTCATGCCGATACATCCATGCTCTCACGTGTTTACGCTCACATTAACCATGACCACGGCTATCTCATGGAGGCTCTGCGGAAAGCAAGTTAGAGATTTGAGTGTTTGAGTTTTGGACGAGCCATCCTCTGTGGTGGCTGGTCCTTCTTGATGCGACTCGCCTCGATATACGCATTCAAGTCGTCCTCAGAAACGCGAATAGTGCCCCTACCAGCTCCGAAGCGATGCGCGGCGAGCTTACCCGCCTCAATTATTGAGTAGACGCTCTGCGGCGAAATGCCGAGCATCTTCGCGACTTCGGAAACGGTCATCATTACTTAGATTCCTTCTGCTTCGACATGATGCGACGGAACCTTTCTCGTTGCTCCGCGATCCAGAGCGGTTATCGCTTTGGCTGGATCCCAAGGGATTAGCTGGCCGTCTGTCGTATGCACCGCTTCGGCCTGCTTGTACCACCGATCAGCCAGCGCATACTCGCAAGCGACAGGTACGTCGCCAGTGACAATCTGCATCGCCTCGCACATGATCTTGTCGATCCGTCTCGCTTCGGCCGCATGGTCCGCATCGACTGGCAGCTCGATGAGTACCTCGTCATGTACGAAGGCTGCGCATCGATAGCCTGCCATCGTTAGCTTCCACAAAGCCAACTTTGCGCCGTCGGCCGCCAGGCCTTGAAACGGTGTATTGCGGGCTTGGGAGTAGCTCACACGGCCCCGCAGCCTGCCAGTCGCGGTGACCACGGGAGACCAGAAGAGCAACTGAGACAACGCCTCTGAGCCTGTGCGTGTTGCTAATGGACTGACGAGTTCCGCCCTTTGGTTCAACGCGATCAACTTGTCCCATACCCGTGAGTACCAGCCTGGGTGGTATGGCGTGCCATCCCGTTTCTCAGTGGCCCCACGCACGACGTTGCGGATTCCCGCTGCGCCCGGAAAACACTTACGGACAAGATCAACATCCGCATCCAGATTGTGTGCCAATATGGCGAGCGGGTCTTCTGCTAGATACAGCGACAGTTCCGGATAGACCTCGGTGACAAGCTTCTCGCGGAATGCCTGCGCTTCATCCAATGTCAAAGTAACGCCATACGTACTGGCGGCGTAATTCACCAAGGCGGCAGCCCCCAAGCCACCAGGAATGCCAAAGTTGAGCGCTTTGGCCTGCTGGCGGAGTCGTTTGAAGCGTTCAGGTTCGCTATCCTTCATCGCCAGGAACGGCATTAGTTCCATCTTCTCAAACATTGCGGCCGTAAACGCGTGCGGATCAACACCTTGGCGGATCACGGAGGCCAGTTGAGACTGTCCGTAACGATGTTCGCAGACGGCGGCGAGGACGCGCAGCTCAATGGCCGAGTAGTCGATCGCAAACAGGTAATATCCAGGTGTGGCCACGATCATCTCGCGGAAGCCACTGGACCTGGGCAGCTGTTGAATGTTTGGCGAGGCGCAGCTGGTCCGGCCGGTTCTGACCAGTGGCGTATAGCGCGGGTAGATCCGCTTGCTTTGTAAGCCTGCAAAAAACTGATGCAGCTTTCCGAAGTTTGACAACGCAACCCAGTCGGCGATGAAGGGATGCAGATGGCGGTGACGGGACCAGAACTTCACGCTGGTGGTCGGCATGTCAGTTTTGGCGGTCCTGGGGATCTCGATGGAAGCGTCAAAGCTAATCCGTTCGAGGACGGCGATTAGCCCCTTCTTGTCGATGCATGGCACCTGGCTTTTGGGCGCCCGCCGGACAACTCCTTGCTTGTCCAGCTTGAATACACCGTTGGCTACCGGCATCTCTTGAATCCGGCCCGCAAGGACGTCGATGTCACCACGCAGTTGGCCCTGCGTGGTTCTGACCTGCTCGGTGTCGAGTTGCATTCCGTGGCGTTCAATCGCAGCGAGCGCAATCGCTCCCTGGACCTGTAGCGCCTCCGTAAGCCGACCAAAGCGGCGGACAGCATCGGGCAACAATTCTTCCTGAAAGTCAGCAACCAGCCTCTCGGCGACCAGCTTCATGCTCAAGAAGACCCGCTGAGCCGCGATGGCATCCTTGATCGCGTACTCGAAGAACCCGCGATCAACGTCTTCCCAGTCTTTCCCGATTATCTCGCCGTAGCGGAGTCGGAATGGATCGTCTTTGTCGATGTCGATCCCTGCGTACTGATTTGCAACGACCGCCAAATCACGCGGCCTGGGAGGCTCGTCTCGCTGAGCGAGCCGAATCAACTGATCCAGCAACATCGTGTCGTGGAACCGCGCGTCATCCACCACGGACCACCAGAGGGCTTGAGCCTCTTCTTCCTCGGACTTCCGCAGGTATCGCTCGATCACCCAGAAGTCGAAAGCGCAATGATGTCCGACGAACTCCTGGTCAGCGTGCGCTACGATAAACGACTCCAACCTGGTGGGATGGATCAGAAAATGGGCGCTCCCGTCGCTGACCGAAACGATTGCCAAGTCGGGCACGCTGCGGTCTTGAATTGGCGCCGTCTCGGTGTCGATGGCGATTAGCTTGCCGAGTTGCTGGCCGTCCCAGAAGGAGTACTCCGCCGGTGATCCGCCGAGGATGACTGACCCTTCAGCTGCTGTCGGTCTGGGCTGAGCAGGAACTGGGATGGTCAGTTCCTTCGCCATCGATCGAAAGATGTCCAAATAACGATTCATCACGCGTTGCCCAATCAATTGTCGGGAGGAGAGTGGACCTGCGTGATAAGCGTGGTATGCGTGGAAAGTCCGCTCGGCTGACCACTTACCACTCTTATCACGCTTTTCACGCAGCCTGCACATCGTTGTGATCACTTCTGTCACTGACTTTTCACGCTTATCACGCACAGTTCCATTCGCATTCTTGAGAAGGGACGACCTGCGTGATAAGCGTGATATGCGCGCTAAGTCGACCTTTCCACGCTTATCACGCAGGTCTTCCGACAAACCAGACCTCCTTTGCTCGACCACCAGTTTTCTGCTTGACGCAGTGGGCCAGCCGACAAGATTGCAGCATGGCCAACGCCACAGCGATTGTGTCGGAACTCCTGTGACCTTTGAACAGTTTCCTAATCTCTTCACGTGCGAGGCCCTCGGGTTGATGTTGCCTGAGAGCCGACAGAATCCCATCAGCGATCGGGTTCAGCGAAAAGACTGCGCCAGTGTTCGGCATGCTCGTGGGTTGGTCCCCATGATGTGTTTAGGCTGAACGACTCTGCATTGC